>Ga0265303_10002413_pt1 | contig 11553 bp, 16 predicted proteins | sample Helome_2_FD_192494 | JGI IMG/M metagenome (GOLD analysis project Ga0265303, IMG submission 192494) | Marine sediment microbial communities from subtidal zone of North Sea - Hel_20160317 (Illumina Assembly) | ecosystem: Environmental > Aquatic > Marine > Subtidal zone > Sediment ...
CGACTCCCGAACAATGCGCGGCCTAGTGCGCGTCGGGAAGGATTCCCAGCGGATGATCAACTACCACAACAGTGCCGCTATCGAGCATGTTTCCCTATCTCCCAAACAGCCGTACTTGGTCACGACCGCCCAAATCGCTGGGCTTGAGAACGAATGGCAGATCGCCAACCGGCAGAATGCCCCCTATCTGCGCTACAAGATTGATCCCCAGGCGCCAGGCGCGCCAGCCCGCCAAGCCGCTCCGCAAATCCCGGTTGCCTTGCTTACCCTGAAGGACAAAGCCGTTGAAGGTCTTAACGCTGTCCTCAATGTATATCCCTCTGCGACCGGCGCCCAGTCCAACGAGATCAGCGGTGTTGCGATCCAGAAGCGGGATACCCAAGGCGACGTGGCCAACTACCACTATGTGGATAACCTCAATCACTCGATCGCCTACTGCGGCAAGCAGCTAATTGACCTGATCCCCAAGGTCTATGACGGGCAGAGGATCGTCCGGGTTCTGGGCGAGGACGACGCTGAGGAAATGGTTGAGATCAACATGATCGAGCCCGAATCGGGTCAGATCAAGAATGATCTCGCGCTCGGCGAATACGATATCGTGGCGCTGCCGGGACCGTCCTTCAGCACCAAACGTGCCGAGGCCGCGGATTTCTTAACGAAGTTCGTCCAGTCGTCGCCCGATCAGGCCGCCATGGTCATGGACCTCCTAGTCAAGAACCTAGATCTGCCGGAGGCCGACAAGCTCTATGAGCGGTTCCGCCAGGTGGCCATCAATCAGGGCTTAATTGAGGCAGACCCCGAGAAGGGCGAGCAGGCACCCGGTGAGCCCAAGCCAGATCCAGCCGAGATCTTGGCCCAGGCCGAGATGATTAAAGCCCGGGCCGATCTGCTCAATGCCGAGACCAAGGCAGCCCAAAACCAGACATCAGCTCTCAAGAACGCCGCAGACGCCAAGAAATCCTTCGCTGAGAGCGAGGGCCAGCAACTGGAGAACGTTAACGAACTGGTCGAACTCATGCTCAAGACCGGCCAGCTTGAAGATGCCGTTAAGGAAATGATCAACGGCATGCTGCCCAGCGCAGTTGAAGCGGCCATAGGTGGTGTGCTAGAAACACAGTCACTTGGTGTAAATCCACCGCGTGGCCCGAATGGGGGTGTGTAAGTTGGAATTAAACACTTTTGTGGATGATCTGTGGCAGGTTGACGGTCGCGCGTGGAGGTATGACATTTCCGAAGATGCCTATATCTCGGGGTCTGGGGCAGATAGGAAGATGGCGGGGCCAGAAATAGAGCGCAAAATTCGCCTTTTGGTGGTTGCCGCACATGAAGAGAAAGAGCAGGCTGCGCTGAAGCAAGCTGTTGATTTATTTAATTCTTTAAGCCCAATATCTCGCAAGAATGTGCTTGCGTACATCAATCAAAAATTTCTCGCGTAGGAGCGCGTTAAATGTCCGAAGCAGAACCTAGCGTCGAGGACTTCCTAGACGAAGCAGCGGCCCAGCGAGCAAGGGATGCTGGCATTGAGCCGCCTGCGAAGGCCGAAGATAAGGGCAAGTCGGCCAAGCCCGAATCCGGTGAGGATGCCTCCGAGGCCGGTAATGAGAGTAAGGATGAGGGCGAGGAGCTAGAAGCCTCAGAGGCTGAGGGTGATCAGGACGACACCTCGGACGAAGAGGAAGACGGCGACAAGCCCAAGGCCAAGCCTCAGAGCCGAGCCCAGAAACGCATCCGGCAATTGACGCGCGAACGCGATAAGACCCGAGAGGTGCTTGCCCAGCGTGATGCTGAGCTTGCGGCTCTCGCCCGGATGGCCCAACAGCAGGGGCAGCAGGCTAAGCCTGAGGCCCAGCAGCAGGCCGCCGCCGATAACGAACCGCCTAAGCAGGAAGACTTCGACGACTACACGAAATATAACGCTGCCCTTGCCGCCTGGTCTGCCGCTCAAGCCGTAGATCAGAGGTTGGCCGAATTCCAGAAGGCTAGCCAACAGAATGCTCAGAAGGCCGCTGCCGAGGCCAAGGTTGCGGACGATGGGTCAAGGGTGCGGGACTATTTTGCCAAGGGTGCCGAGAAATATGAGGACTTCGCAGAGGTCCAGAACGACTACTTCGAGGCAACTGACGTGATGGTGAGGGCTGTCCTTGAGAGCGAGACTCCCGAGGACATCCACTACCATTTCGCGAAGAATCCTGAGGAAGCGGAACGTATCGCCCAACTATCGCCAGTCGCGCAGATCCGAGAGATCACCAAGCTTGAGGCCAAGGTCGCCAAGGCTGCCCCTAATGGGGAAGCGGGTGAGCAGAAGCCCAAGCCGGTGGCAAAGAAACAAACAAGTGCCTCGGAGCCGATGAAGCCTGTGAAGGCTGGCGGCGCGCCCAACAAGTTCGATCCGGATGGCTGCTCAATGGATGAGTATATGAACCAGTATCATCAGGATCGGAAAGAGGGGCGTCTATAGCGCGAGGTGCTTGGCCATGATGAAAGGGATAGATTATGGCCAATACACTTCTCACCCCGACTGCGGTGACGCGGCGGGCGCTGGCGATTCTTCACCAGAAGCTGAATTTCGTCGGTAAGGTCAACCGCCAGTATGATGACAGCTTTGCTGTCTCTGGCGCAAAGATCGGCGATTCACTGCGGATCCGGCTCCCGAACAAGTACACCGTGACCACGGGCGCCACCCTCACGACCCAGGACACTACCGAGACTTCGGTGACCCTGACCGTGGCGACCCAGAAGCACGTGGGCATGACCTTCACGTCTGAGGAGCTCACGCTGGATATTGATGACTTCGCATCGCGGATCATCGAGCCCGCAATGTCGGTTCTCGCGGCGGATGTCGAGGCTGACGCCTTGACCATGTCTCAGGACGTGTACAACACGGTCATCGATGAGGCCGCGGTTATCTCGGCACGCCGTGCGCTCCAGATGAATCGGAAGATCACTGACGATCTATCGCCCTACTCCAATCGTTGCCTAAACCTGAACACGGGCGACAACGTGGAGTTGGTCGATGACCTGAAGGGTCTCTTCAACCCGAATGCCAACATCTCGAAGCAGTACCGGGAGGGCATGGTTGCCAACCAGTTCGTGGGCTTCGCCGAAGTCTATGAGAATACCCTGCATCCTCGCCAGACTGCTGGCGCCGGTACTGGTTATCTGGTTAACGGCGCAGCCCAGACCGGCAGCAGTTTGATCGTGGATACTGGCGCTGGCAATTTGGTTAAGGGCCAGGTCTTCACGATCGCGGGCGTCAACCGCGTGCATCCGGAGACCAAGGTGGATACCGGCGTACTTCAGCAGTTCGTTGTGACCGCTGATTTCGCTGGTGGCGCTGGCACGATCAGCATTTCCCCCGCCATCACGACCAGCACCGGCTATCAGACGGTGACTGCTTCTCCGGCGGATAATGCGGCCATTACCTTCCTGCAAACTGCCTCGACCGACATTGACACGTCGCTCGGGTTCCACCGTGACGCCTTCACCTTCGCCACGGCCGATTTGGTCCTGCCCGAGGGTGTCGATTTCGCGGCCCGAGAGGTCTACGACGGCGTCTCGCTTCGTGTGGTCCGGCAGTTCGATATCAGCGACGATAGTTTCCCTTGTCGCGTTGATATCCTCTACGGCTACAAGACGATGCGGCCGGAGCAGGCCTGTAAGGGTCACTTCCTCGCATCCACCTGATCGGGGAGGAAAGGAATGGTGGGGCTGGGTACCCCCTCTCACGGCCCCACCGTTTCTTCAATACCAACAGTGAGGAAAAAATGGCAGAGAATGAATGGGTTCCCACGTGGCTTTATCGCCTGGATGCCAAGGGGCAGGTTGAGGCTGTGTGCTTTGACAAAGAGCCCCCGGAGGATCTGAGCAAGTGGCAAGACTCGCCGCCGGAGCCTCAGGCGCCCAAACGTCGGGGGCGACCACCCAAGCAGGTCGATCCTGAGGAAACTGAAGAGTAAGCATGAATGACTGCCCGCCAGAAACGCGACGACTCATTCCCAGCGGCAACCGCCCAGGAGATCGCGCCAAATGATACGGTCGATATTCCTGATCGATTCTGTAAGGGGGTCTATGTTGGCGGTACTGGCGACCTGAGGGTCATCATGCTTAACGATACTACGGCTGTGACGTTTACGAATGTTCAAGGTGGGAGCCTCTTACCGATTCGGGTTAAGCGGGTTATGGCTACAGGAACCTCGGCAACCGGGATTGTCGGTGTAATCTAGAAAGGGACAAAATGCCTAACTATAGCAAGGCGTTGAAGGGTCTGAAGGGGGTTGGCGACGATATCGCTGCCGCCGTTGACGCCTTGGACGCAGCGAGGAAAGACAGCGACACGCTTGCCGAAGCTGAGCGCATGCGCGTCATTGTGACCAATCTTCGCCGAGAGGCGGCAGAACTCGGAACCCAGGTGGCCAACCTCAAGAAAGAGGCCCAGGACGCTAGGGCTGCCACCTCTAAGGCCAAGAAGGACAGCGAAGCCGAGATCAAGGCGCTTGGCGCGGAGAAGGCCAAACAGCGAGAGCAGTTGCTCAGTGCCAATGCGACCCTAGAGGCAGAAAACGTCAAGCTCTTGGGCGCGAACCAGAAGGCAGGAGCCGAGCTTGCTGGTCTGAACGATCGGATCGCAGAGAGGCGGGCTATCCTGACCAAGCTGGCATCGGTTTGAGCGCATTCTGAATGACCGCCAGGGCGCTATATGACGATCACGGGGCTCTCCAGGGCCTTGGCGACGATGATCATACGCAATATCTGCTTCTAGCTGGTAGGGCTGGCGGCCAGTTTGCTTTCGGCGGGACGGCGGCTGGTAATGTGCTGGATCTTCAGGGTGCCGATGCCTCTCCGGACACGGGGATTGTTCGCGTCAACTCTCCGGTAACGAGCACCTACGACACGATCAGCAACACGACACCCGCACAGGCTTTCGTGAACACCTGGGCGCCCACGGCAACCGTCTCCAGCAACTATGTCGGCGGATATCTGAGCGTCGGGTATGATTTTACCGTTACGACGGCTGTTTATATTCCCGCCACATTCTCAGACACAGCGACATCTAGGATTGCAGCCAATCCAGGGTTCTCTGCCTACACCTTCATCAACCAGCTTCACATCATCAGAAATTCCGGCAACTTCAACCTGCCCGGTGGGCTGGTAATGAATATCGGGCTAACCCACGAGCGCAATACAGCGGGGACAAGCACCACCTCTGGAACGACCGGGGTTAGTTTTTCGCCCCAAACCAGAACTACAGCCTTCGGCGCTGTAATGACCAAGACAGATCAAACCGCCGTACGCTGTTCACCAACGTTTTCGACGGTCTCAGTCTCTACGGTCAATCTTGGGACAATTCGTGGCGTGCATTGTTTCAATCCCGCCGTGGCCCTGTTCCAGCCTGCGGCTGGGGTTGAGGCCATGACCGCCTATATCGGGCTAGATATGAACAATATCACCTTCGGCGGGACCGTCACCAAAGCTGCTGTCAGATCTGCCCAAGTTGCCGCGACTAATGCCTATTTCCTGCTTCAGACCAGCACAGCCCAGAGCGTCTTGCTTGGTCAATTCCGCTTCCAGGCCGATCTGACGGGGGTCTCCTTCGGGGCCAGCGATGACTTCAATGTGGGCTGGGCAGCTGGGAATTTCTTTTTTTTCAATTTCGCGGTCACCAATCCTGCACAACTTCGCTTCTCCAGTGAGGCGCCGGGCAGCACGACGGATCGGTTCTTGATCCAGGCCTCTGTGGCAAGCGCAGAGTTGAACCTGAACTTTGACCGCTTCAGCATCGGAGACCAGACTGGCGCTGTGGGCAACAGCGTGGGCCAGTTCATTGCCGGGACAAGGACCGTCAGTGTCGGTGGTGAGTGGTCTGACTTCCTGCTAACCCAGGCCGGAAACATCACGGTCGATGCTGCTATGGGGTTGGTCGCTGGTTGGACCGTAAATGCGCCTTCGATCACGCTGGGCACGGGGTCGGTTACGACAGCAGCGGCTTTGAATGTTGGCGGGAATCCTGGATCTGCAACCAACCGGGCTGGAGTTCGCATCATCTCCAACCCATCGGGTGGCGCTGGCGTTAACGCGGCCCTTTGGGTTACAACAGGGTCAAGCCGATTTGACGGCCGAGTAGACATTAACAATGGTATCGCTCTAGGCGGGGGTGCGGCTGCGACTCTGGGTACTATTGGGGGCTCTGGCCCAACTGCTGCGGCGCAAGCTCAATGGCTTGAGATCGATATTGGTGGCGTGGCTCACTGGGTTGCTGTGTGGACATGAGTCGGGACCTAAGCACATGAGTAGACTAACTGATACATGGGCGGTCTGGACCGCTGACGTGAATAACCCGCCATTGCCGTCGCTTTCGGATGCGACCGATATTCTCCAGGCTGCCGGACCGACCATCACCGACCAGCAGGGCGACGATTGGTGGAATGCGGTAGCTGCCGAGTATGACCGCTTGGGGATCATCACCGGGGCCGGGACCTATAACCAACTTCGGAGCTATGCGAACAGCGTGGGCGAGACCGTGGCCAATGAGCTGTTTGGCAGCCTTCAGCAAGACAGTATCCTCAATCTAGCCGAGACGCTGCCGATCGTGAATGGACTGGAGCTTGAAGGGCTGCTAGCCGAACAAGCCCAGATCCCGCTGGACATCACCACAATCGAGACTTTCCGCGACCTGCAATCCGATCCTGTGATCATTCGGGCGCTCAACGATGGTATCACGGCTCTTGAGCGGCGCCTTGAGGAAATCAACTCGATCCTGTCCCAAACATTCCTGAGCTAGGAGATCGCATGACAGACACAACCGCCAAACCGGAAAACGTGGTCCAGATGGATAGGGAAAGGGTTACCAGGTATGCGGTGCCTGCCGCTGTCCTCGCCCGCACTCTTGAGGTCTTAAACCAATTGCCGAGAGGTCAGGTTAACGAACTGGCCACGATCCTGGAGCAGATCGCCCAGGCGGGGCCAATCGAGGACTAGCTGTGTACCTAACCGCTGATTTCGGCGCCTCCCAAGCCGGACTAGGAACGGTCGGCTATACCCTGAAGAACGCTGCCGGGGGCGATGCCGTGGCGCGGACGACTGTAGGCGTGGTCGATCAGGGGAATGGGGCCTATGCGGTTGAGGTGGATCTGCCGCCGGATGCGGTCATGGTGGTCTGGGACACGGGCGGCGGGTCGCCGATCTTCGCTCATGAAGACCTTGTTGCCGAGCAGAATAATATCTTTCTTAGGAATAAAAGTGTTACATTCCAGACAGGAACGCCTCGGATCACCTTCTACAGGGACGACAGCACGACCGTATACATGGAAGGCGATTTGTTCGAGGATTCCGCAGAAACCACGCCATACGCTGGCACCGGGATTGAAGTGAAGGACAGGCCGGTATGACCAACCTTCCAACCCGCGGGATAGGATTGACCGGAGGCGGGCCGTTGCTGCCGTCATTCGGCCTCGGCCTTGGGCCAGCGGCTGCGGCAGGGCTCACGGGCATTCGGACCCTGTTTATCGCTCTTAGGATAGGTGTCTGATGAAGCGCAGAAACGTTTCCATCGTCCGGGGTGAAAGCACCAACTGGACAGGAGTCCTGAGGGACAGCGACGGCACTCCAGTTGATCTCACGTCACTCACTCTGACCTGGAAGGCCGGTGACAAGGATTTCCGGAGAACAGAGATAGAACTCTCTGAGGGCAATGGCATCACGATTGTGGACGCAGCGCTCGGGAAATGGCGGATCAACCTGCAGAAGAACAATACCGAAGAGCTATCCAATGGTCTCTTCGTTCACCAGGGATTTGCCATCAGTGGTGAGACCAACCTTCTCTTCACCTTCGGGCGACTGGAATTGAGAGGTGATATCCGATGAGCACCACAGCCAGAACCGTGGTCAAAGCCGCGCTCAGGATGCTTCGTGCTATCGATGTAACCGAGGAACCCGAGGCGGACGATCTGGCCACTGGTATCGAGAATATGAATCGCATGATTCATGCCTGGGAAAACGATGGCATCTACATTGAGTACGAGGACGTGGAAGCCACTGACAACATGCCGTTTCCGAACCGAGATATTGATAACATCGTTTATCTCTTAGCCGCTAGGCTGGCGCCAGAATATGGCGATGAGCTAACCCCGGAAGTTGCGGTGGGAGCTCGGGAAGCCAAGGCGACCCTGCAGGCTCAATACGGGGTGCAGCCTGAATCCAGGCCGGATCTCTCTATCACCAATCGCCAGTCCCGCTACGGGAATGTCTACAACATCAGGAACGATGGCGTCTAATGGCTACAAACCCTCTTTCAAACATTGCAAAGCGCGATATCGCCTTTTCCGGTCGCGCAGATGTGGGAAATGTCCCCGAGCTCTATGCGATGCGGCGCGCCATGCAAGGGACTGGGCAGGCCGACATGGGCGGAACTGCGGGGCTAGCTTCAGGTGCGGGTGGAAGCACTCCGCTTGATTCTAGCGGCGGTTTCGGAGGTGGCGGCGCGGTCGGCGGGCGCGCGGATATCGGATTGCCTGGGGCCAGTCTATACGATCAAGACCGCGAGATCGAATACACTCGCCTTTTGCGCCAAATGCAGGAGGGCGGAGGGGAGGGACCGGACCGCGGCGAGATTGCCTCTAGGGGCGGGCTCAACGTAGATCCAGCGGATCCATTCGGTGTTGGTTTTGGGCAGGGAGTTTCCAATGTGACTCAAATAGCCAGCCTTCTCGGCGTTCCGACCATGGGCATGGCCAATCAATTCGTTAATCTCATGCTTCAGGATGCCCAATCGCGCAACGACGCCTTCTTTGACAGCCTCATCGAGGGAACAGCACCGCTTCAGCCTGGCTCTGGCGTGACAATCGAGCGCAGCGGTAGTTTCGGCCCAGATTTCGGCGCGGAGTCTGGGTCTGATTTTGGCGCAGATCTGGCAACCGGGGATGTGGATATAGATACCAGTAGCGGTGTCAGCATCGGTCGCAGAGATGATCGCGATGGCGGCGGCGGAGATGCCGGGTCTGGCGGCGGTGGCGGTCAAGGCCAAATGGGAGGGGAGGCCGGTTGCTTTGCCGCTGGAACCAAGATTCTTATGGCCGATGGTTCAGAGAAAGGAATTGAACAGATCCAGCTTGGCGATAAGGTCATGGGATTCAATGAAGATGAGGACCCGGAGCCTTGCGAGGTTATTGGCCGGTTCGCCCATCGCAGCAAGCCTGTCTGGCGGTTGAATGGGAACACTTTGGTCACGCCAGCCCATAGATTCTTCGCCCTAATTGATAACAAGGGTCATGGTTTCTGGCCGCTTGAGGAAATCCCGATCGGAGCCAAGATCATGGCTGGGGACGGCGGTTCGGTCACGGTCGAGACCATCGAGAACGCTGGCGAGCAGAGGGACGTGTTCAACATCACTGTCCAGCGGTTGCATACCTATATCTCCAACGGTTTCCGGGTTCATAATCGCAAGGAAGAGGGCGGAGAGATCACGCCCACGACAGGATACCCATCAGATGTTGAGGACCGGATGGTCGATATGAGAATCGGTGAGCACGTGTTAACTGAAGATGCCGTGAGAATGGCGGGCGGCCCGGCATTTTTTGACGGCATGAATATGATGGCTAGGCTTGCTAGAAAACGATGACGACGCCCATCCCCTTCGCAACGCAAGCCTATGAGCTTGGGACGGCTGTGCAATTTGCCGCGCAGCGGTGCGTCAACCTGTTCCCAGAGGTGGGCGCGCCCGGTTCGAAGGTCCCCATTGCGCTGCTGGGGACACCGGGGCTCACGACCTATGCCGTAGTCGGAAGCGGTCCTATCCGTGGCATGATCGCGATGGCTGGCTTTCTCTTCGTGATCTCCGGAGACCGCCTGATCCGGCTTTCCATCAATGGCGACGAGCTTGATCTTGGATTTATCCAAGGCCGCGCCACCGTGAAGCTTGCCCAGAATGGCGACCAGGTGATGATCGTTTCCGGGCCTGGTACGAGTGACTCTTACATCGCGACCACGACCACGCTAACCCAGATCACAGACATAGATTTTCCCGGTGCCTCCGATGTCGATTTCATTGACGGCTATTTTGTGGCATCGCGCCCTGATACCAATGAATTCTACATCTCCGCACTCTATGACGGGCTCACCTGGGATCCACTTGACTTCGCCCGAGCTGAGGGTCAGCCCGACAATATCGTCGGTGTCGTGGTCGATCACCGCGAAATCTGGCTTATGTGCGAGGACACTATTGAAGTTTGGTACAACTCCGGAAACGTGGATTTCCCCTTTGAGCGCGCCAGCGGAACTTTCATCCAACGCGGCTTGGCGGCCAGAGATTCAATCGCCCAGATCGACAACACGCTTTTCTGGGTTGGGAACGATGGAATTGTTTACCGAGCCAATGGCTATTCCCCGCAGCGGGTCTCAACCCATGCCATCGAGGAAGAGATCCTGCAAAGTATAGGGACTAGCGACCTGATTTCATTTGGATATTCCCAAAAGGGTCATGCTCAGTATGTCCTAAAAAAGCCCAATAGATTTACCTTTGTTTATGATGTGGCAACGGGCCTCTGGCATGAGCGCTGCAGTTGCGCGCGCGCAGACTACAAGGTCTCCACCTTTGAGCAGACCTTCGACCGGCTTCTAGCTGGCGACGATGTCTCTGGGAACGTTTACTTTTTCGATCTGGAGAACGCTGGTAGGGAAGACGATGGGATCGTGGTGTCACGAATGGCGGCTCCGCCATTGTTCGCCAACGAAGAGGAGGCAACCCTAAACGCCCTGGTCGTGGATTTCGAACGCGGAGTTGGTCTCACGACTGGCCAGGGCTCCGACCCTGTCGTCATGCTGCGCTATTCGGATGATGCCGGATTGACCTGGAGCAGCGAGAAATGGCGTAGCCTCGGGAAAATCGGTGAGTACAAGAAGCGGGCCAGATGGAATAGGCTCGGGGACTTTCGCCAGCGGGTTCTAGAGCTTAGCATTTCAGATCCCGTTGACCGTGTCATAATGGGCGCCTATGCAAAACTGGAAAGAGGCACTCTCTAATGGCCGTTAGCGAAACGCAGATTGTTATCCCGACCCAGCTTAGCAAGGACCGGGTCCTATTGGGTATGCTCCAGAGCATGCAGGACTGGACCAAAAAACCCCGAATCGTGGCTGTGGCCGATCTCAGTCTGACGGTAAGCAATCCGCCGACGCAAGCCGAGGTACAGGCGATCGCCAATAAGGTCGATGAGCTCCTGGGCGCATTACGCTCCACCAACTCAAACATTCTGGATACCTAGCCATGGGACTCTTTGGTGATATCTTCGGGGGCGGGCAGGCAAGCGAAGCCGCAAGCGAGGCCGAAAGCCTTCAACAGCGGCAATACCAGGATCTTAAGCCATGGCGGCGGCTTGGCGGCGAGGCCATAGGCGACATCCGAGATATTTATCTGCGGGGAACAAAGCCCTACACGGAATCCCCCGGCTACAGGTTCCGCCAGGAAGAGGCCACAAGGGGCCTTGACCGTTTCCTTGCGGCTAGGGGGCTAAGTGGCTCCGGTCGAGCGGTCCGCGGTGGCGCCAGACTGCTAGGCGATCTCGC
>Ga0265303_10002414_pt1 | contig 11553 bp, 11 predicted proteins | sample Helome_2_FD_192494 | JGI IMG/M metagenome (GOLD analysis project Ga0265303, IMG submission 192494) | Marine sediment microbial communities from subtidal zone of North Sea - Hel_20160317 (Illumina Assembly) | ecosystem: Environmental > Aquatic > Marine > Subtidal zone > Sediment ...
GCTATGCGTGTATTAGTCGTCACTGAGGCGAATACGGAAGACGTCGATTTTCGCGGCACGCAGGCGACTGCGCAGCATGTTCAGCTCATCGAGATCCTCCGTCGGACCAATGTAGACGCGATGGTAGTTACGGTCATTGACCTTCACGCGTTGGATATGCGACTCGATGCCTTGCAGCGCCAGCTCGACGCGCCGGCGATCGGCATCGGCGTGGGTGGAAAACGAGCCGGCCTGTAACACATAGACGCCCGGCTCTACGATAGCCTGCGGCGCGACATCAGCCTCCGTCGTTGGCTCGTCCTCGGGTGTCACTACTTCGAAGTTGGGGAGAATCTCGTAGAACGTGAAGCGCTTCTCTTCTTTTTCCTCAGGCTCTGCCGGGGCGGACTCCACCGGTGCTGTCTCACCATTCTCATCCAGCGCACTCTGCATGCTCGCCGGTTCTGGCTGCGGCGGAGTTGCGGTCGATTCGGGCTGGCGATCGTTGACATAGACAGCAACAGCGACAGACAACCCCACAGCGAGGCCAAACAACATTGAAACGATGGGCGATGTCCCCGACTTTGCGGGACGCCGGGTTGAGCGGCGTTTCTTTTTCTTCGCCATTACATCTTGTCCGGGGCCGATACACCGAGGATGCCAAGCCCATTGGCGATGACTGTCCGCGTCGCGGAAATAAGGGTCAGGCGAGCATCACGCAATCCGGCGTCGTCAGCGATAAACGCGTGTGCGTTGTAGTAAGTATGGAAGTCATTAGCGAGGTCGCGCAGGTAGTGCACGAGGTGCTGCGGCGCGCGGTTGTTGGCCGCGAGCTCGACGATCTCGGGATAACGACTCAGGTTCGTCATGAGCGCTTTTTCCTGCGGTTCAACCAGCAAACTCATTTGTTCGCTACCATTTGCCTGGTCCCACTGCAGCGACTTTTCGTCCAGCTGCCGGAATACGCTGGCCACGCGCGCATGCGCGTACTGGATGTAGAACACCGGGTTATCGTTCGACTGCGACTTGGCGACGTCGAGATCAAAATCGAGGTGCTGGTCGTTCGAGCGCATTACGTAATAGAAGCGCGCTGCATCGGTGCCAACTTCCTCACGCAATTGGCGCAAGGTGTCGAACTGGCCGCTGCGTGTTCCCATCTGGACGCGCTCGCCACTGCGATAGAGCGTCACGAATTGTATGAACTGGACCTCGAGGTCGCCCGCCTCGTAGCCCATTGCCTCGAGGCCGCCCCGCACACGGGTCACGTAACCGTGGTGGTCGGCGCCGAGGATGTCGATCAGGTGGTCGTAGCCACGTTCACGTTTGTCAAAGTGGTAGGCAATGTCGGAAGCGAAGTAGGTTTTGACCCCATTGTCGCGAACGACGACGCGGTCTTTGTCATCGCCGAACTGCGTCGCCGGGAACCAGGTAGCGCCATCTTTCTTGTAGAGCATGCCGCGCTCTTCGAGCACGGCCAGCGCATCATCGACACGATTGGACTTGGTAAGACTCTGCTCCGAAAACCAGTTGTCGAAATGGACGCCGAACGCCTCGAGGTCCTCGCGGATCTCGTCGCGAATCGATTCGAGCGCCTGCTGACGAATTCGGTCGAAGCCTTCCTCGCCGTGCAACTCCTTGCAGCGTGCGACCAGTGCGTCGACAAACTCATCTTTATTGTCGTCTGTGTTTTCCGGGAGACGATGGGTCACAGCTTCCGCGGACACCACTTCAATCCCGCTCGTGTCTATCTCGCTGGCGATGTCGCGAATGTAGTCGCCGCGATAGCCGCCTTCGGGAAACGGCACTTCGACACCGCTGGCCTCGAGCCAGCGCAACCAGACACTGGCGCCCAGGATGTCCATCTGGCGACCGGCATCGTTGACGTAGTACTCGCGATGCACGGTGTAGCCGGCCGCCTCGAGCAGGTTACCCACGGTGGCACCGAACGACGCGCCGCGGCCGTGACCGACGTGCAGCGGGCCGGTTGGGTTCGCCGATACAAACTCCAGCAGTATCTTTGGATGTTCACGGGGGGGCTGTCGGCCGTAATCTCCAGCTGCGGTGAGGATCGTCTCAAGCTCGGCATGAAACGCAGCGTGGCTCAGGTAGAAATTAATAAACCCGGGTCCGGCGATCTCAACCTTGTCCACTTCGGCTCTATCGCCCAGCGCATCGACAATGCTCGCCGCAATGTCGCGCGGGCTCTTGCGGGCCGGTTTCGCCAATCGCATAGCGATATTGCTGGCGAAATCCCCATGGCTTGCGTCGCGTGTTCGCTCGACGGTGCCTTCGATTGAAAGGTCTCCGGCGGCTGCTGCGAGCTCGGGCAGTCCTGCAAGGGCGGTAGTTAAGAATTCGGCGACGATGTGTTTCATGTGCTGTCTTATCTGGGGCTGACCCGGTTGAGCGAGCCGGCAATTCTACGCGTATATTTCCCTTGAATCAGGACAATTCATCAGAACAATTCAATCGGGTCCACATCGATGGACCAGCGGACCTTGCGAGCTGCAGGAGCCTGCTCCAGGAGCTGGCGCAGCTCGCGCAGCAGGGCGTGTAAGCCACGACGGTCGCTGGATTGCAGCAGCAGCTGCGCGCGATGCCGCCCGGCCTTGCGCGCCATGGGCGCGTCGACGGGGCCGAGGACGCGTAGATTGTCGCCGCAGAATTCCTGCGCCGAACGTTGAGCGACTTCAAGAAAGCGAATTGCGTCTTCGCGCTGATGCGCGGCCGAGCGGATCAGCGCAAGCCGGGTAAATGGCGGCCAGCGCGTTGCCTCGCGCTCAGCCAGTGCTTCGTCCGCAACCTGCTCATAGCCACCATTGATCAGCGTGGACCAGAAGACATGCTCAGGGAATGCGGTCTGAATGAGGACTTCACCGGCCCGCTTTTCGCGGCCCGCCCGCCCAGCAACCTGCACAATTGACTGAGCCATGCGTTCACCGCTGCGAAAGTCAGTACCGAACAGACCTTGATCGGCATTGACGATGCCGACCAGCGACAAATCAGGGAAGTGATGGCCTTTGGAGAGCATCTGCGTACCGATGAGTATCTCGGCCTCGCCGGCTCTGGCCTGATCGAGCGCATCGATCATCGCGCCCTTGCGCTGGGTGGTGTCGCTGTCAATCCGCATTACGGTACGACCTGGAAAGCGCTCGCAGAGTGCTTCCTCCAGCCGCTCAGTCCCCTCACCAAGGGGCTTGACCGTTTCCCCGCATTCGCTGCAGTTTGGAGTCAGCGGACGCGTGAAGCCGCAATGGTGACAACGGAGCTGTCGCGAACGAGCGTGCACAGTGAGTCTTGAATCGCAGCGCTCGCACCCGGCGATGTGCCCGCAGCTCGAACAGATGAGGGTCGGCGCAAAGCCCCGTCGGTTCAGGAAGATCAATACCTGGCCGTCCGCGTTGAGGTGGCGTTTGATGGCGGCAGCCAGTGGTTCGCTGATGCCATCCGTGAGCGGTGAACGGACCGTATCGACGAGGTGAAGGGTGGGCGGCCTCGCCCCGCCCGCTCGAGTGGGTAGTCGTACGAGTTCATAGGCACCACTGCGACAATGGTGCAGCATCTCGAGCGTCGGCGTCGCCGTCCCGAGAACAACAGAAATATCGAGGTGCTTGGCTCGCACGATGGCCAGATCGCGCGCGGAGTAGCGCAAACCTTCCTGCTGTTTGAATGAGTGGTCGTGCTCTTCGTCGACGATGATCAGTCCCGGGTTCTTGAGTGGCGTGAAGATCGCTGAGCGCGTACCCACAACGAGTCGGGCCGCACCAGAGCGGGCAGCACGCCATGCCGTTAGCCGCTCGATATCCGAAAGGCCCGAGTGCAGTAGTGCGGGCTCGATACCCAGTCGTTTGCGAAGCCTGGATACAAGCTGCGGGGTCAGGCCGATCTCGGGAACGAGCACAAGCACTTGCTGGCCAAGATCAATCACATCCTGCATTCGCCGCAAGTAGACTTCTGTCTTGCCACTGCCGGTAACTCCCTCCAGCAGGAAGGCTCCCACGTCTTTATCGCCGCGCAGTGTCTTCAGCGCCGCCACCTGGTCTTTGTTCAGCGTCGGGCCGGGAGTGGCTGCAGGCGCGAGCGTTTCGTCGAAGTCTGCCGGGCGCGCATCGAAACGCGTAATCAGGCCTTTCTCGAACAGTGCCTTGGCAACGCGGCGCCAGTGGGGCAGCTGTTCGGTGAGTTCATCGGCTTCGAGACCATCGCCGCCCGCGTCGAGCAGGGTTTCGAGCAACTCGGCCTGCCTTGGTGCGCGCTTTGCGAGCGTTTCGATGTCAACGGCTTCGCCCGTATCGCTTATCGCAAGCATCTCCACCGATGGGTGTAGTGGCTTGCCCTGCCGCAGCAGGGCGGGCAAGGCGGCTGCAACGACCTCGCCGATAGGGTGGTGATAATAATCGCTGGTGAATCGGATCAGCCGCAGCGCTTCATCTGACAACAAGGGCGAGCTGTCGAGCACTGCTGTGCAGCGGCGAATCTTCCCGGGCGCCAGATCGGAGCCGCCGGCATGGCCAAGCACCAGCCCAACCTGGCGTCGTGGACCAAACTGGATCTCAACCCTGCAACCGGGTGCGGGCAACGGACCGTCCGCTGGAGGCAGGTAGTCGAACTCACGGGACAGCGGTACATTGACCGCGACCTTGAGTACGGGTGTCTGGCTGTTTGGGATATCGCTCACCGATTTAACATATTGCCGCTCAAATACCCTGCTTCTCTGTCAACCGGGCTATTGGTCGGGCGTTAGAACATTAGATGACCTCGTGACGGAGTCAAGGGATATGAAAGCCGAAACCGCCACATTTGCGGTATCGTTGGTCAGCGAGCAATCGACAGGGACGCGAGCACTGCAACAAGAACAGCAACTCAACCGGTTTCTGGCCGAGGTAGAGCGACGGGCATTGCGTATTGCCGAAATCGGTGTGCGCAACCGGGACGATGCGCTGGACCTGGTGCAGGACGCGATGATCAAGCTCGCTCGCAAGTATGGCGGGCGCCCGAGTGCGGAGTGGGCGCCATTGTTCTACCGGATTTTGCAGAACGGCGTCCGCGACTGGCACCGTCGCCAGGCCGTTCGAAACCGCGTTATGGTGTGGTTTGGCCGCGGCACCCGGGATAGTGATGAATACGACCCGGTCGCTTCAGCACCTGACCCGATCGGCCGCTCGCCGGACGAGGAACTGCAGAACAGTGAGGCGATGGATAGCCTCGAAGCGGCTGTACACGGGCTGCCGGCGCGGCAGCGTGAGGCGTTCATGCTGCGCACGTTTGAAGGACTGGATGTGGCTGGCACCGCCACAGCCATGGGTTGCTCGCAAGGCACCGTCAAGACGCATTATTCCCGTGCGATACACTCGCTCAGGGACACACTGGGAGAACACGGACCCGCAGGGTCCGGGGATGAATGACATGAAGAAGTCGGACGAACCATTGTCGGATGAACCATTGTTGGATGAACAGTTCGCGCAAGAGGCGAAGACACTCTTTGACGCATCGGTCGACGAACTCGACGGGGCGACGTTGTCGACCCTCAATCAGAGCCGCCACCGTGCGTTGGAAGAACTGCAGTCGCCGCGATCCGAGTGGCTGCGCTGGGCGCCTGCAGCCGGTATTGCTGCCGCGGTGCTGTTAGCCGTCATGGTGACACTGCCCGGTCCGAACCAGGTTGAAGTCATGCCGTCGGCGGTCACCGATATGGAGATACTGCTCGGCGAGGACAGCATCGAAATGTTAGAGGATTTTGAATTCTATAGCTGGCTCGATATGGCGGAAGAAGGTGACGATGTCGGCTGATCGGGCAATCGCACTTGTTGCCTGCGGCTTGTGCCTCGGCACGGCCACGATGGCGGCCGAGGAACAATCGCCCGATGTCGAATTCCTGGAATATCTTGGCATGTGGCAGGAATCCGATGAGGACTGGATGTTGCTTGAAGACATGCAGGCAGCAGAGCACACCACAGATAACGACGAACGGACCGACCCCGTGCCAGAAGTCGAAGAGTCGACGGAGACGAAAGATGAAAGCTAAATGGATCGCCGCAATGGTCTGCGTACTGATGTTTGGTACTGCCATCGCTGACAATCACGGCGTCAGCTGGGACTCTCTGAGTGATGGCCAACGACAGGTGTTGGTCGGGTTCGCTGATTCCTGGGACAGCCTTCCCGAAGGCCGTCAGGCGAGATTGGCGCGAGGGGCCGAACGCTGGGCCGGCATGACGCGGGAGCAACGCGAGCAGGCGCAAGGCCGCTTCCAGGCTTGGCGCGAACTGGATGACGACCGTCGCGCAGCGATCCGCGAGCGCGCGGAGGAATTTCGCAGTCTCGCGCCCGAGGAGCAGCAGCGCATCCGTCAAAACTACCAACGCTATCGCCAAATGAACCAGGACCGTCGCCAGCAGCTCCGTGACCGCTACCGGCGCATGTCGCCGGAGCAGCGGCAACGGCTGCGAGACCGCCTGCAGAAGAGGCCTCGCCCGCGTCCGCGCGACTGAAAAACCCCTGCGGAAAGTCCTTATAAAAAGGCCCCCGAATGGGGGCCTTTACTCTTTGTACCCATGGTGACGCTCCGATACACTTCCGCAGTCCATTTGGAGGGGTTCCTATGAGAATCGGTGTACCAAAAGAAATCTACGAGGGTGAGCGCCGCGTTGCGACCACGCCCGACGTAGTTGCCCAGTTGACCAAACTCGGCTTCGACGTTGCCGTCGAATCCGGCGCCGGAGTAAAAGCCAGCTATTCGGACGATGCCTACCGGGAAGCCGGTTGCGAGGTCATCGACTCAGCCAGCGAGCTCTGGTCGAAGTCAGATATCGTACTCAAAGTGCGGGCTCCCGAGGGTGACGAGGCAGCGCGACTGCGTTCCGGTCAGACCTTGATCAGCTTCCTTTGGCCGGCCCAGAACCCCGAGTTGCTAAAACAGCTGACGGATACGGGTGGCACGGTCATGGCGATGGACAGCGTGCCGCGCATCTCACGTGCGCAGAAAGTCGATGCGCTGAGCTCCATGGCGAACATCGCGGGATATCGCGCCGTAGTCGAAGCTGCCCAGCACTTTGGCCGTTTCTTTACGGGCCAGATCACGGCTGCCGGCAAGGTTCCGCCAGCCAAGGTCCTCGTGATCGGCGCAGGCGTGGCCGGTCTCGCTGCAATTGGTGCCGCGAAGAGCATGGGCGCTATCGTCCGCTCATTCGACACTCGCCCTGAAGTTAAAGAGCAGGTCGAGAGTATGGACGCCGACTTCCTGATGCTCGATTTCGAGGATGACGAAGACGGTGCCGGCGAAGGTGGCTATGCCAAGACGATGAGCGAAGAGTTCATCAAGGCCGAAATGGAGCTGTTCGCCGAGCAGGCCAGAGACGTCGACATCATCATTACAACGGCGCTGATTCCCGGCAAGCCGGCACCGAAGCTGATCACGGCTGAGACGGCTCGCTCGATGAAGGACGGCAGCGTCATCGTCGACCTCGCCGCCGAACAGGGTGGCAACTGCGAATTGACCGTGCCCGGCGAAATTGCACATGTCGACGGCGTGACGATCATTGGCTACACGGACCTGCCGAGTCGTCTCGCAGCCCAGTCGAGCCAGCTATACGGAACCAACCTGCGTCACCTGCTCACTGATCTCACGCCTGAGAAAGACGGCAACATCGTCGTCGACATGGAAGATGAGGTCATTCGGGGCACGACCGTTTGTAAAGACGGTGAAACCACCTGGCCACCACCCGCGCCCAAGCTGTCGGCAGCGCCGCCAAAAGCGGAGCCTGCTCCGGCACCGGTCGTTAAGGAAGAAAAGCCACGTTCTTTCGTAGGGACCGCTATCGGCATGGTAGTTGCCGGCATCGCTTTGCTCGGACTCGGTGCAGTCGCGCCGGCGTCGTTCATGGGCCACTTCACGGTCTTTGTCCTGGCGTGCTTCGTCGGTTACATGGTGATCTGGAACGTTACGGCTGCCCTGCACACGCCGCTCATGAGTGTCACGAATGCCATCTCGAGCATTATCGTGATCGGCGCGTTAATGCAGATCAGTTCGGAAAACAGTCTGACCATGTGGATCGCAGCAGTGACCATTGGCATAACAAGTATCAACATTGCGGGCGGATTCGCGGTAACGCGTCGAATGCTCGAAATGTTCAGGAAGTGAGGTCGACATGATTAACGCTGGAATCGTAACCGTGTCGTACATCATTGCGACCATTCTTTTTATCCTGGCTCTCGGCGGTCTTTCCAACCAGGAGACCGCACGACGCGGTAACTGGTACGGCATCATCGGTATGGCGATCGCGCTGATCGCGACGATACTCGGTGTCGTCACCGCGCAGTACACGACGCTGCTCGTGGCGCTACTCATTGGCGGCACGATCGGCCTTTTCGCCGCGAAGCGCGTACAGATGACGCAGATGCCGGAGCTGGTGGCAATTCTGCACAGCCTCGTTGGTGTTGCGGCTGTTGCTGTCGGCTACGTGAATTTCATGGATCCGACCGAGCACCTCATGGGTGTCGAGCTGACCATTCACGATATCGAAACCTATCTCGGTGTCTTGATCGGTGCTGTGACGTTTTCGGGTTCGGTCATCGCGTTTGGCAAGCTCTCGGGCCGCATCAGCGGTAACCCGCTGGCATTGCCGGCACGTCACTGGCTCAACCTGATGCTTTTGCTTGGCGCGATCTGGTTTGGCTATCAGTTCGTCGCTCAGTCAGCCGCTGGCGGCGGCATGCAGCCGTTGATCATCATGACTGTTATCGCCTTGCTGTTCGGTATTCACATGGTGATGGCGATCGGTGGTGCCGATATGCCGGTTGTTGTGTCGATGCTAAATAGTTACTCGGGCTGGGCTGCCTCAGCAACGGGCTTTATGCTCGGCAACGACCTGCTCATCGTAACGGGCGCGCTCGTTGGTTCAAGTGGTGCCATCCTGAGTTTCATCATGTGTCGCGCGATGAACCGCAAGTTCCTCGCGGTGATAGCCGGTGGCTTCGGCACAGGTGGCGGTACGCCTGCAGCAGGTGGTGGTGAAGATCAGGGTGAAGTCGATCCGATCGAACCGCTCGAGACCGCAGAGCTGTTCCTGAATGCCAAGGAAGTCATGATCATTCCTGGCTACGGCATGGCCGTCGCCCAGGCGCAGCACACGGTGTTCGAAATCACGAAGACCCTGCGCGCGAAAGGCATCAATGTGCGCTTTGGCATTCATCCGGTTGCGGGTCGCATGCCTGGTCACATGAACGTCTTGCTCGCCGAGGCTAAAGTACCGTATGACATCGTGTTTGAGATGGACGAGATTAACGACGACTTCCCCAATGTCGATGTGTCTGTCGTCATCGGCGCGAACGACATCGTGAATCCGTCTGCACTAACAGATCCGGACAGCCCGATCGCCGGCATGCCTGTTCTCGAGTGTTGGAAAGGCAAGGTCTCGATTGTGCTCAAGCGCAGTATGGCGACAGGCTACGCGGGCGTACAAAACCCGCTGTTCTTCGAAGACAATACGCGTATGTTGTTCGGCGATGCCAAAGCAACGCTTGATGAGGTTTTAAAGAACCTCTAAATGCTGTAATAATGCGAGCATAAGCTCTGGAGACGCTTATGCTCGCAGGACTCGCACGCGACATCTCGCAACAGGTTCTGAGAACCGACGTTGCAGGAATGCCTCTCGAATGGATTGACTACCGTGAAGCGGTACGTCTCTACCACGCCGAGCAGGTTGCGTACGACTGTGGCACACGACTTTACTCGGTCTTCGGCGGTTACAGCTCTATAGACGGCCGCCGCAGCCGCATCGACGTCAATTCCATCATTGCGACGCACGGGACCAGCAAGAGCTTGTCACGCAATCGCGATGAATACACGCCGCCGCTTAATAACCGCACTTTGTTCAAGCGTGACGCTAACCTGTGTCTCTATTGCGGCATGCGCTATATGACGCGCGACCTGACGCGCGATCATATTACGCCTGTCTCACAAGGTGGTATGGATGCCTGGAATAACGTTGCAACGGCGTGCCGTCGCTGCAATAACTACAAAGGTGGCCGGACTCCGGAGCAGGCGGCGATGGAGTTAATCGCCGTCCCGTTCACGCCAAACTATGCCGAGTACATCTACCTTAAGGGCCGGCGCGTGCTCGCTGACCAGATGAAGTATTTGCTCGCGCATATTCCACGATCCAGCCCGCTGCATGCACGCCTTAGCGGTCACTTGGCCAATGGTGAGGAGATTGTGGAAGTGCACTTCCATGATTGATCTGTGCAATACCTGATCGATGCCTCCGTCTATGTCTTCCGGGCTTACTATTCGATGCCAGAGGACATGGTTGACGATGCCGGCAACCCCATTAACGCCTTGTACGGTTTTTGCCGATTCATCGGCGACTTCATGGAGCAGGTTACGCCCGAGTACATCGCCGTCCTGTTTGATGAGAGCTTGTCGAAGTCTTTTCGCACGGAGATCTATCCCGAGTACAAGGCGAACCGTGACCCGGCGCCACCGGAGCTAAAACGCCAGTTCGGTCAGTGCCGCCGTTTCGTACGAGCCCTCGGCCTGCTTGAGCATGCAAGCCCGCGTTACGAGGCAGATGACCTGATCGGTACGCTCGTGGAGCACGGGCGTCGCCACGGCAGGCCCTCGACGATCGTCACTCGAGACAAGGACTTAACTCAGTTGCTGACCAAAGACGATGTGTTCTGGGATTTCGCAGGTAAAGGCAAGCTGGGCTATGACCAGATTCCGGGTTCGTTCGGCTGTTGGCCGGAACAGATCGCCGACTACCTTGCGCTGGCCGGCGACGCCGTCGACAACATCAAGGGTGTTCCGGGCGTGGGCAAGAAGACGGCCGAGGTATTGCTGCAGCACTTCGACAGCCTCGATGATATCTACAGCAACCTCGATCGAGTCCACGAGGTCAATGTGCGTGGCGCCAAGACCCTGGGCGCGAAACTCGAGAAGCATCGCGAGGACGCGATGCTCGCTCGTAAGCTCACCGGCATTGCCTGCGATGCACCGTTCGATGATGCGGAATCCGGGTTGCAGCCATCCGCGCCGAAACTCGGGGAGATCAACGCGCTATTTGACGAGGCCGGCATCGGCATGGCGCTGAGACGCCAGGCTGAGCGCGTTTCGGATATCTACCGGCATTGACCGACGTCTTCCGCAAGACCGGGCCCGCCGCATCGGTTGACATGTTCACGGCTGAGGCGGAGGGACTCGCCGCATTGGCGGCGACCGGCGTGATTCGCGTCCCCGAAGTCTTCCGTACCGGAATTGACGGTGATACGGCGTTCATAGAAATGGAAAAGCTGCACCTCGAACCGTCGTCGAGAGCCACGGAGTCGGCACTGGGCGAGCGGCTGGCCGCATTGCACACTACGACGACGGAACGATTCGGATGGCATCGGGACAACACGATCGGATTGACGCCGCAGCACAATGGCTGGTCGGATGACTGGGTTGAGTTCTTGCGCGAGCATCGTCTTGGCTTTCAGCTGGAGCTCGCGGCCGAGAATGGGTACACCGGATCCCTGCAGGAGCGGGGCGCCCTTCTGCTCAAGCGTCTTCCCATGTTCTTTGAAAACCACGAACCGCAG
>Ga0265303_10002415_pt1 | contig 11552 bp, 8 predicted proteins | sample Helome_2_FD_192494 | JGI IMG/M metagenome (GOLD analysis project Ga0265303, IMG submission 192494) | Marine sediment microbial communities from subtidal zone of North Sea - Hel_20160317 (Illumina Assembly) | ecosystem: Environmental > Aquatic > Marine > Subtidal zone > Sediment ...
GAAGTTGTTCACAAGCATGCCGGATAACCCATTCGCCTATTGGGATGATCAAGCCAGTCCGCTCTGCAACACGGACAACCTTGCGCGTCGGCTGGGTGCCAATGATGGTGTCCGGCCAGCGCAGCAACGCTTCCAGGACAGTCGCCTCGCCAGACCCGGTATCTACAATTGGCAGGAAATTGAGTGCGTACATTTCGCGCTCGAGCGCAGATCTCAGCTCGCCCTCGAGATCCTGTCGCTGCAACGTGCGCAGTCGTACTGTTCCGGAATGAAACTTGTAGGATACGGCGGCATCGTTACGGGCATCTTCCATCGCCGCCAGCGCATTTTCGAACAGTCCCGCTGGATCGGCGGCATCCTGTGGAAACAGCGAAACGCCACCACATGCCTGTACGGCCAACGTGCGTTGTGCCACCGTCACCGGTTTTTTCAGATCGTCGACGACGCGATGAACGACGGCCTCCGCGTCCTCGCCACTTTCGATGCTTGGCAATACGATACAAAAGTGGCGGTAATCCGCACGTGCTGCAATCGACAAACGATCGAAATCAGTAATAGTGTCGTCGTTCGAACCCCGAAGATGCGAAGTCATTCGGCTTGCCAGTTGCCGCATGACTTCATCCTGTTGGGTCGAGTTCAGGGCGTAACCATGGTCATCAATTTGTCCGACATAGATACAGATAACTGCCGCCCGGCCTTCCCTGAGTTGCTGCACGTCTGTAATGCGCTGCAATTCGCTGAACAAAAACTCCCGATTCGGCAGACCTGTCACTTCGTCCGTGTAGGCGAGGGCGCGCGCACGAGACAGTGCGAGCTTCTGTTCGGACAGGTCCCTGACAATCATCAATACACGATCGGGGCCCTGCGGCACGTAGATTATCTCGTGACCCAGTTGGCCCTCGTCGCTTTCGAAGTCATCGGAATGAGCGCGCCGATCACGCACGGTGCGTTTCAGCGAATTGTGTATCCTGGCCGCGAGTTCTGCTGGCCACAGTTCGTCAATTTTGAGCGCTGTGTCGCGAGTCGCGAATATCTTGTGCAGCTCAACGGGCGCCTCGATAAGGCTTGCAATGGCGCCTGACTGTGAGGTCACCAGGACCAGGCTGCCCGTCAAATTTCGCAGCATTTCAGAAGCAGAATCGGTGTTGATGGTCATTCGTCAACAGACCGTAGGTTCAGCGGGAACCCCAATTATCGACCCCCACATGCCCGCCAGTCATATATATCTTTCGATATTGAGACCTGCATCAAACTTTGCCGAAAAACCGGTCTATACGTCCCCATCTGCCGGGGTGAAAGGGCTGCCGATGCTGCGACCCGGACCAGAAGAAGGCGGAGTCGTCTTACGTCCTATGATATTGCGGACTCAGTTCGTGCACCGCATCCACGAGAACGGAGAGGTTCTCCGGGTCAATATCCGGAGTGATGCCGTGGCCGAGATTGAAGACGTGCCCGGGCCCTGTGCCGTAACTGGCCAGCGTGTCCGCAACGCCCCGGCGAATGACCTCGGGTGACTCGCGCAGGGTTGCCGGATCGAGATTGCCTTGCAGTGCGACCTTGTCCTCGACATAGCCGCGCGCTGTCGCCAGGTCCGTGGTCCAGTCGACGCCCAGCGCGTCGCATCCTGTGCCGACCATGTCGGCGAGCAATGCACCGGCGCCTTTCGTAAACAGGATTACGGGGACTTTTCTGCCATCGCGCTCACGCGTCAGGCCGTCGACGATTTTCTGCATGCTCGCGAGTGAGAAACGGCGATAGTCGTCCGGTTCGAGCGCCGCGCCCCAGGTGTCGAACACCATGATGGCCTGAGCGCCCGCTTCGACCTGCGCATTCAGGTAATTCGTCGTGACCCGCGCTACCGTGTCCAGCAGTGTCTCCAGCGCCTTCGGGTCCTCGGCCGCAAGCCCCTTGATCGTCTTGAACTCGCGGCTCGAACCACCTTCGACCATATACGTGCCGACGGTCCACGGGCTACCCGCGAAACCAATCAGGGGAACGCGGCCATCGAGCTCACGGCGTATGGTGCTGACAGCATCAAAGACGTAACCGAGGTCCTGGGCAACATCGGGTTCGGGCAGCTGCGAAATCTCCCTTGCCGAGCGTACCGGCCGCTCGAATTTCGGCCCTTCACCAGTCTCGAAGTAGAGTCCGAGGCCCATGGCGTCCGGCACCGTGAGAATATCGGAAAACAGGATCGCGGCATCCAGCCTGTAACGCCGCAACGGCTGCATCGTCACTTCGCAGGCGAGCTCCGGGTTGCGGCACAAGCTCATGAAGTCCCCGGCCTGTGCCCGAATCTCGCGATACTCGGGCAGGTAGCGGCCTGCCTGGCGCATGATCCAGAGCGGCGTACGTTCCACAGGCTCGCGCAGCAGCGCGCGCAGCAACAGGTCGTTCTTCAGCTCGGTCATCGGCCCGCCACCTGTGCGGCGATCGTCGCCTGGACGGCCTCGGCCGCGGCACGCGGACTCTCTGCATCGCGAATAGGCCGGCCTATGACGATATGGTCCGCACCGTTGGCGAATGCTTTTTCGACCGTGACCACGCGTTTCTGATCGCCCTCCGGCTTGTTGTCGACAGGGCGAATCCCCGGCGTAACCACGAGCAACTTCGCATCGACGTGCTCGCGCAGTTGCGGCACTTCGAGCCCGGACGAGATGACGCCGTCGCAGCCGGCCTCGAGCGCTCGACGGGCCCGCGACAACACGAGATCCCCCACGTCACAGTCGAAGCCGAGATCGTCGAGGTCGCCGCGGTCCAGGCTCGTCAGAACGGTAACGCCGAGCACCTTGAGTGTATCCCCTTTGTTCTCGGCAGCGGCTTCCATGATCGACTGATTGCCGTGTACGGTGAGGAACGAAGCGCCGCGGTTCTTGAGAACGCGAACAGCCGACCCTACCGTTGCCGGGATGTCGAAGAACTTGAGATCACAAAACACTTTTTTGTCTCTGGCGAGCAGCCAGTCGAGCAGTTCGAAGTAACCACCGCTCATCATCAATTCGAGGCCAATTTTGTAGAAGGTCACGGCGTCGCCGAGGTCATCGGCCAGCGCTCGCGCCCGATCGCAATCGGGCACGTCCATCGCGAAAATCAATCGGTCCCTGATGGGAATCGTGTTGTCGGTCACTTGCCGGCCTCTTTAGTTGGCTGCCCGCGGACAGGCGCCGGCGCATTCTAGCAGAGCCATCGCGTCAGGTTGACCCGACAAGCCGCTCGTGTTCGGAAATGGCGTAGCGATCAGTCATGCCGGCAATGTAGTCGGCGACGACTCTGGCCCGACCCGCCTCTTCCTTACGTCCGGCACGCGCAGCGAATTCATCTGGCATCGTCTGCACATCGTGCGCGTACAGCTCGAACAATTCTCGAACAATTGCCTGGGCCTTGCGCGTCATCTCGAGTTTCTGTTCGTGTGAATACAAATGGCGATTGAGAAATCGCTTCAGCGATACGTGTTGCTCGTAGATGTCATCGGACAACACGGCGAGTGGCTTGCCGGCCTGGCGAACGTCGTCAATTGACTGCGGGCGGGTAGCATCGAGGTTACCTTGCGTCGTCTCTATGAGGTCGGATACGACGGTGCCGATCATGCGTCGAATGGTTTCGTAAATAAGGCGGCGGTCTTCGAGGTCCGGATACCGCTGCTGTACGTCGTCGTATCCAGTTGCAAACAATGCTTGCTCGCGCAGCTGCTCCAGGCTCAGCAAGCCAGCACGATAGCCGTCATCGACATCGTGGTTGTTGTACGCGATCGCGTCGGCAATATTGGCAAGCTGCGCCTCGAGCCCAGGCTGCTCGCGATTGAGAAATCTCTCACCCACATCACCGAGTTCACGAGCGTTGCGCACGGAGCAGTGCTTGAGAATTCCCTCGCGCGTCTCGAACATCAGGTTCAGGCCCGGGAAATCGGCATACTTCGCTTCGAGTTCGTCGACGACGCGCAGCGACTGCAGGTTGTGCTCGAAACCACCGAAGTCACGCATACAGGCGTTCAGTTCGTCCTGGCCTGCGTGGCCGAACGGCGTGTGGCCGAGGTCGTGGGCCAGGCAGATCGCTTCGGTCAATGGTTCGTTTAGCTGCAGGGCGCTGGCCGCCGAGCGGCCAATCTGCGAGACCTCCAGAGAGTGTGTGAGCCGCGTGCGGTACAGGTCGCCCTCGTGGTTAACGAAAACCTGAGTCTTGTACATGAGCCGGCGGAACGCGGTGGAGTGAATAATGCGGTCGCGATCGCGCTGAAACTCGCCGCGGTACTTCGCGGCGGGCTCCTGATAGCGCCTGCCCCTGCTGTGCAACTCGTTGGCTGCGCAGAGAGCCAGCTCAGCAGACATCAATCGGTGGCCTCGAGAATTTGCAGGAGTCGGGCCTCATCGTACTCCGATGTCACCCTCGCATCGCCCAGCGCATTCAACAACACGAAGCGCATTTTGTTTTGCAGCACTTTCTTGTCCATGCCCATTGCGGCGAGCATGGCGGCGGCGCCGATCGACGGCGGTCCGTTGGGCAATCCGGCGACATCAATCAGGGCTTGCAGCCGGCTAACGTCGGCGGGTCCGAGCCCGCTCAGCCGCGCCGCCATCACCATGCCCGCGGCGACAGCTTCGCCATGTAGCCATTCGCCGTAGCCCTGGCAGCGCTCGATGGCGTGCCCGAATGTATGGCCGAAATTCAGAATCGCGCGGCGGCCGGTCTCGCGCTCGTCTGCCGCGACGACGTCGGCCTTGATTTCGCACGAGCGCCGCACCGCGTGCGCCAGCGCTTCTGGATCCCTTGCGAGGAGGGCCTGCATGTTTTCCTCGAGCCAGCCGAAAAACTCTGGATCCGCGATCGCTCCGTGCTTGATCACCTCGGCCATGCCCGCCCTGAGTTCGCGGTCGGGTAAAGTGTCCAGCGTTTCGGTATCGATCAAAACGACGCGCGGTTGATGAAATGCGCCGATCAGATTCTTGCCCTGCGCATGATTCACGCCGGTCTTGCCGCCCACGGAGGAATCGACCTGCGCGAGCAGGGTCGTGGGGACCTGAACAAACGCAACCCCGCGCATGTAGCAGGCTGCCGCAAATCCGGCAATATCGCCGACAACGCCGCCACCGAGCGCGATCACAGTCGTATCGCGGCTTGCCGCCGCACTGACCAGTTTGTCGAGCACTGACGTCGCGGTATCGACGGTCTTGAACGCCTCACCGTCGGGCAGGCTTATCGATTCGACAACGCAATCACCGAGGCTCTGTTTGAGCTTGTCCAGATACAGCGGCGCAACCGTCTCGTTACTGACGATCAGGCAGTCGGCTCCCGCAAGGTACGGCTGCAGATCGAATCCACGCCCGAGCAACCCGGAGCCGATAACGATCGGATAGCTCCGTGCCCCAAGTTCGACCGAAATAGTAGCGGGAATCGACATGCGGACAGGGTACCGGAAAGCAGGCGCTTGCGGGACGCTTGCATTAGGCCCCCGAGCCCGGACAATCGACAACCTCCGCAGCGCAGGACAGAGGGTGTGAAATAGTCATGCAGGAGAAGCCAGCTGCAGTTCACGTAGTGTCGTGGTTGATATTGGCCGCGCTCATGGCCGCGTGCGGCCCCGACAAATCCGAATCCACCCTCGAGGACATGGCAGAGACAATGACCGAGTCAGGGACGAAACCATTTTCCAGGTTGAGCGCAAGCGCGCCCGACGCCGAGAAACGGCCCGTCGAGACGGTACAGCACGGCATCACGCGCATCGACGATTTCGCCTGGATGCGCGACGACCAGTGGCAGGAGGTCCTCCGAGACCCTGCGCAACTCGATAGCGATATTCGTGACCACCTGCATGCCGAAAACACCTACTACGAATCCGCCACGGACGACCTCGAGCCGCTGCGTGAGCAGCTGTATCAGGAGATGCGCGGCCGCATCAAGGAAGACGACAGCAGCGTGCCGGCAAATGACGGTGACTACTCCTACGCGGTGCGCTTTCGCGAGGGTGGAGAGTACCCCGTCTTCGTGCGCACACCGCGTGGTGGCGGAGAGGAAACCATTCTCTATGACGGTGACGTCGAAGGAGAAGGCGCGGATTTCTTCGACATAGGCTCGGTCGATCACAGTCCGGACCACAAGTTGATCGCCTATAGCGTGGACCGCCTGGGTTCCGAGTACTACGACATTCGCATTAGAACAACTGACTCCGGCGAAGAGTATGCAGAAACGATTCCGTCGACTGACGGCAGCGCCGTCTGGGCTGCCGATTCGGCATCTTTCTACTACATCGAACGTGACGACAACCAGCGCCCGAAGCGTGTCAGACTCCACGTCCTCGGCACCGACCCGGCTGATGACCTGATCGTGTATGACGAACCCGACGATAGCTACTTTTTGTCCGTCAACAAGTCACAGAGCGGCGAGTACATTTTCATCGCTGCCGGAAAAGGCACGGTCAGCGAGTATCGTTTCCTCCGGGCCGATGCCGCGCCCGGCTCAGAGCCAACGCTGATTGCGCCGAGACTCGACGATCAACTCTATTTCGCAGAGCATCACGGTGACTATTTCTATATTCAGACCAACGCTGACGACGCCGTCGACTTCAAGATCGTCCGCACGCCGGTTGATGATCCGGGACGCGAAAACTGGCGCGACTGGCTGCCGCACGAAGCCGGCACCTACATCGATACGGCCGTGCCATTCGCCGACAAGATCGTGCTGCTACAGCGGCGAAATGCGCTGCCCCGTATCGTGGTCGCCAACTACGCGCTTGACGACATGTACGAAATCGACTTTGCGGAGGCGGCTTTCAATCTCAGCCTGGTGCCGGGCTACGAGTTTCAGACAGACACCTTGCGATTCACCTATGAGTCGCCGTCGACGCCGGAACAGACCTTCGACTTCGATCTGAACACGCGCGAGCGTGAGCTCAGAAAGGTCCAGGAAGTGCCGAGCGGGCATGACGCCGATCTGTACATGGTTGAACGGTTTGTCATTCCTGCCGAAGACGGCGCCGAGGTGCCCGTGACCGTGCTGCGGCTCAAGTCGACGGCAGTCGACGGCACAGCCCCGCTGCTGCTGTACGGATACGGCAGCTATGGCTACGCGATACCGGCCTGGTTCAGCACGAGCGTCCTGTCGCTCGTTGATCGCGGCGTCATATACGCCACGGCGCATATTCGTGGCGGTTCAGCGAAAGGACGACAGTGGTATCTGGACGGCAAGCTCGAGAGCAAAAGCAAATCATTCTCTGACTTCGCGGATGCTGCGGCCGAATTGCAGCAACGTGGCTATGGCCGCAAGGGCGAGACGGTGATCTACGGCGGCTCGGCCGGTGGTCTGCTGGTGGGTGCAACCCTGAACCTCCGCCCGGAGCTATTCGGTGGCGCCATCGCTGCGGTGCCCTTCGTCGACGTCCTGAACACTATTTCCGACGCCGACCTCCCGCTGACTCCCCCTGAATGGGTCGAGTGGGGAGACCCCATTAACGACCCCAAGGCTTATGCGACGATCGCGGCTTACTCACCCTACGACAATGTTCGCAGTGATATCGAATATCCGCCGGTGTTGGCGACGGGCGGCCTGACCGATTACCGTGTCACCTATTGGGAATCGGCGAAATGGGTCGCCCAGCTTCGTGATCAGGCGAATGGCGGCCCATTCTTCCTCAAGATGAATATGGAAGCCGGTCACGGAGGATCCGCCGCGCGATTCGAGCGAATGAAAGAACGAGCGCACGACTATGCCTTCGCGCTCAGGGTGTTCGGGCTTACGGAAGCCGTCCCTGTGGGTCACGGCGCGGACTGAAGCGAAACGGACCAGTGAAACGTGTATTGCCAGCCACTGTGCGACAGTGGCGTACAAACGCCTACACTCTTTCGAGAATCTCGTTGGCGACGGCTTTGACTTTCCGTCCATCGGTTTCGACGATGAGATCGGCGATCTCCCGATACATCGGATCCCGTACGGTCATGAGGTCCTCGAGCGTCTGCCGCGGATCGCCGTTTTCGAGCAATGGCCGGCTGCGACCACGCTGCGTTCTTGCCAGTTGCTGATCGACGGTCGTGTACAGGTAGACCACAAAGCCGCGTGCGCCGAGATGGCTGCGGTTTTGCGGATCGACGACGGCGCCACCACCGGTGGCAAGCACAATTCCCTCGATTTTGGAAAGATCGTCAATCACCTTGGCTTCGCGCTTGCGAAACCCCTCTTCGCCTTCCTTTTCGAAAATGAAGGGAATATCGACACCCGTACGCGACTCGATCTCGTCATCGCTATCCATGAAATTCAGGTGCAGCATGCGCGCGAGCTGCCGGCCAACTGCCGACTTGCCTGCGCCCATCGGGCCGATTAAAAATAGATTTTGTGGGTGTCTCATCGGCTTGTCGTTTCCGCTTTCTCAAAGAGAAAGCCAACCCGAGGGTTGGCTTTCGTCACGGTAATGCCTGCGGAAGCTTAGTAGATGCTCGAACCTTCCTCAAGAATCCTCGGCGTCACAAATATCAGCAGCTCTGCCTTGTTATCGATACGCTGCTTGCTCCTGAACAGCGCGCCAACAAACGGGATATCGCCGAGGAACGGTACCTTGTTGAGCGTCTCACGACGCTCGGTCTCATAGATACCACCCAAAACAACAGTCTGACCATCCGAGACCAGCACCTGTGTTTCCACGGCGCGTGTATCGATACTCGGCACGGTACCACCAAGGCCACCCGTCGAGATGATGTCGCCGACACTGTCCTTGTGAACCGTCAAATCCATGATGATGTTGTTGTCTGGCGTAATCTGCGGCGTAACGGTGAGACTCAGCACGGCCTTCTTGAACTGAATCGTTGTCGCACCTGATGACGCAGACTGCTGATACGGAATTTCAACACCCTGTTCGATGCGGGCTTCCTTCTGATTCGCCGTAATCACGCGCGGCGTGGATACGATCTCGCCACGGCCTTCCGCTTCCAGAGCGGTTAGCTCGAGGTCCACCAGAAAGTCACCCTCAAGTACGGCCAGCCCGAAACGGCCTGCCGCGTCCGAGATCGGGACATTCACATTGTAACGATCATTCAGCTCCGGAAACTCGAGTATGGGGTTGGTCGGGTCCGGATTGAGAAGATTGTCGATATAAGAGGCAACCATATTGTTCGCGCCGACGCCCGTACCCGTAGCCGCAATAATATCTGTCCCGTCGGTGCCGTATCCGCTAACACCAAAGCGAACACCCAGATCACGACTGAAGGTATCACCTACGACCACAATACGAGTCTCGATCAGTACCTGCTTGATCGGGATATCGAGCGTAGCGACCAGGCGACGAATATCCTGCAGACGCTCGGCGGTATCCTGGATGAGCAGCGTATTAGTGCGGTCATCGACAGCGATACTACCGCGATCCGACAGCAACGAGTTGCTGCCGGCACCGCCACCAGCAATCAGGCCGGAGAGATCGCCCGCTTTCGCATAATTGACCTGCAGGAACTCCGAGTACAAAGGCTCCAGCTCGCTGATCGCCTGCTTGGCCTCGAGATCGGCCGTTTCGCGCGCGGCAATCTCCTCGGCCGGCGCAACGATGATGACGTTGCCGTTTTGCCGCATATCCAGACCTTTAGTCGTCATGACGATATCAAGGGCCTGATCCCAGGGAACGTTTCTCAGGCGCAGCGTTACGTTACCCTGCACCGTGTCAGACACGACAATGTTACGGCCTGACGTTTCCGCCAACAGCTGCAGCACCGCCCGTGTTTCAATGTCCTGGAAGTTCAGCGTCAACCGCTGACCTTCGTATTCTTTGGTCTCCGAGAACAGGTTGGACCCTTCTTCAGTATCGGCAGCAACCGGATTCACCTCGATCGTGAATTCGTTATCCGACTGATACGCAAGCTGCTCATACTTGCCATCGGCCGAAATTACAATGCGTGTATCCAGATTCGTGCGCAGCGTGTCCACCGTCGTGACCGGCGTAGCGAAGTCCATAACGTCGAGACGACGCATCAGCTCGGCCGGAAGGTCTGTGTCCTTGAATACAGCGACAACCCGGCCGCCTTCCTGACGAATATCGACAGGTGTGGACGGGTCTGTGAGATTGACAACGACGCGGCCGCCACCGTCGCGCGTGCGGCGGAAGTCAACGCTGGTGATCGCACGGGCGCCACCGGAACTCGAATAGGACGGCTGGGACGATACGTTGCTGGCGAACTGGGTGGTTCCTGCGCTGTAGTCGTCACCATCACCGAGGGTGATTGTCACTGTGTTGCCACTTGCAAGGGTGTCGTACGCGACCATGGAGTCGAGATTCAGGACGACGCGCGTGCGGCCATTGGCTTCGGCCGTCAGCACCGTGTCCAGCGGGCCCAGGTTGACATCACGCCGGCGTGACGTAAGCCCGAGTGTCGTATTCGGCAGATCGAGTGCAATTCTCGCCGGATCGTCGATCGTAAAGGCGAGCGGCTCGGGAGCCGGCCCACTCATGATCAACTTCAGTTCCACCCGATCTCCGGGCAGGCTCTGAACCTGAATGTCCTGCAACCGGTTACCTTCCTGCGCGTTTGCGGCGAATCCCGCAAACAACAGGAACGTGACCTGTGCCAACGCGGTCAGCTTGAGCAACACGCTACGTCCGACCGACTGTTTTGTTTTGAGCATCATTCCAATTACTCCCAGTTCCATTCAGGCATCAGTCCGAGAGACTTATGGCGGCATCCCTTTCTATGTAGCCGCCGATCCCGTCAGAGATAATTTCTACGATTTCGATTTCAGATTCATTGATGTCGTCAATTCGTCCGTCGTTCTGTCCCAGGTAGTTACCCGGCACGACGCGGTGAATAAGACCGTCAGAGGTTTGCACGAGCCCGAACATCGTCTCGCCGATATACAGCGTTCCGACCATGCGCAGGGTATCGAGTGGGAACCCTTCGAGGAATTCGCGACTTCGCTCCTGGTCCGGGCGGATACCGCCGCCAGCGCCCGATGTCGCCACCTGTGGCGTATCGGGTACAAACGGTGAACGCACGCCTTCTACGTCAGCGACATAAGTGAAGCCTTCGTACGGTGTGATTTCGGGCAGTGGCTCGATGCGGCCGCCCGGGCGCGCCTTGACTTCATTGACGTACTGATCGAGATCGTCCATGTCGCCGCACGCAGCAAGCCCGAACATAACCGTTGTCAGCATCAGCCCGATAGCCAGGCGACTGCGGATATTGAGAGCAGCGTTGGTCATCATTCTGCCTCCTCATCCAGGTAACGATAGGTCTGCGCAGTCACCTCGAGGCTCAGCTGGTCATAGTTATCCGAGCCACCTTCTGGCGTGATGTTGATATTGTGCAGCGTCACAATACGCGGCAGCGCGGCAACCCCACTCACGAAATTCGCAATCTCGTGGTAGCCGCCGGACAAACGAATTTTGATCGGCTTCTCGGCGTAGAAATCCCGCGGGATCTCCGGTTGTGGCTGAAACAGCTTCTCCTGCAGGCCCGATGCCAGCCCTGTTTGCGAAACGTCCACAATCAGACTCGGAATCTCTGTCTCACCCGGAAGCTGCCGGAGCATCGTGCCGAATGACTGTTCGATTTCGGCAAGCTGTGCCTTGTAGGCATCGTAGTTCGCCG
>Ga0265303_10002416_pt1 | contig 11549 bp, 8 predicted proteins | sample Helome_2_FD_192494 | JGI IMG/M metagenome (GOLD analysis project Ga0265303, IMG submission 192494) | Marine sediment microbial communities from subtidal zone of North Sea - Hel_20160317 (Illumina Assembly) | ecosystem: Environmental > Aquatic > Marine > Subtidal zone > Sediment ...
CGGTCGCAGTTCGGGGTCGAAAAGTGCTGCCGGTAGCATCGAATTGCCGCCGGAATCCGTATTTTCGGACCCCGCCAACGTCAGGATGGAGCCATCGGCGCCTGCTCGAGCGATACCGTACATCGGGTTGTGGGGATTGTTGCTTGTGTCGTTGTCCGAGCGTGCCGGAATGATTGCACCGTTGATGTTCGCCTCGCGGCCCGGCGTCAGGCTGGCCATGATGCCGCGGCGGAATGCGCTGTCAAGGTGGAAGCCCAGACCCAGGTCGAAGTTCGCATAGGGTTCGCCGCTGACGGGATCATTGAGGCCCGGCACCATATCGCCCGGCAGCCCCATCTTTTCGTAACCTGCCGTGCTGACGAAGTCGCTCTGACCATCCTCCTTGCCGACGAGTACATTGGAACCGGCAATGTTGGCGCCGCCGGCCAGGTCGAAACAGATGAACGGGACCTTGCCCGCGCCATCGGTCGCGATCTGGCAGGGGTCCAGCAGCAGGTCGTTGAGGTCGGTCGACAGGGCGCCCAGGGCTTCTCTCGGATTGGAAAAGAGACTCAGGACCCCGCCGCCCAGCGTGTACGCGCTTCCGGTCATGAAACCCTGGGCGACGAACTGGCGCCGGGTGACAGGACGCGGATGATCGGCGTGGCGCTGCGGTGCATCCCAATGCCGTTGGTTTCGTTTCTTCGTCATCGCAAGATTTCCTGTTTGTCCTGTCTTTACTGAACCAGCGTGGCGGCGCTACCGAGTATGGAAGCACAGACACCCTTGGCTATGGCGCGCGTGTCACTGGGACCGGCGAGCAGTCGATCAATGAGGTTGTCGGGGCGTCCGCCTGCCGCCTGGAATGAGGCCACCTCGTCGTAGACCACGGCGTAGCTCGGTTGCGTTGCAATCTGTGGCCCGGTTGGCGTTTGACCGACGGCACGGGCAATCAACGGATCGACGAAGTTGCCGCGATTGGCAACGCTGAAAGCCGTGCTCGCCGCCTGGTCGAAGTTGAAGGCCGGCCAATACGCGGCCGCATCAGGATTCGGACTCGCATTGCTGCCGATTGCCGCATCGCAGTACTGAATAGCGAGTTGTGCGATGGCAACCTGGTGTGACGACAGGAAGGTGTTGACGTCCTCGATTGCAGGCAGCGATTGCCGCAGTTCCTGGAAGGTCATGTCCACAGCCGGCGCGGTCTGATCGACGCCGGTAATTGCTGCAAACGTTGCGCCGATTTCGTCGAACGTGCGTACGCCGATATGCGAAGCGGGATCGAGATCGGTAGGCGTAATGACGAGCGTCGGGTCGTCCGGCCGGTCATAGGACAAGCTTGCCAACGTGTCGAAGGTGAGGAAGAACTCGTCGTCCTCTGGGCCTTTTTCGAGCGGAATGACGGCACCAAGTGATGAAAGTGGCTGCCCGAGTTCCTCAAAAAGTGCGGCGCTCAATGTGTCGTCCAGAGTCGCGTAGGTCTGACCGATAGGCACTTCCTGGCCGTTCATCGCCAGCCGAACACCGCGAATTGGAATACCTTCCGGCGTCGAGCCATCCAGCGTTACAAAATGAGGCCGGTCGAACAGGTAGGAGTAGCTATCGTACTGTTGGGCTTCGAAAAGGATATAAGATGAATCCGCCGCCGCCTGAATGCGCTCGGAGATATCGAACATCAGGAAGAACTTCTCGCCCACGCCGGCGTCGAAATTCTGCACGATCTGTTCCTGTGCGAGTGCGCGTCGATGAATCGCGGCGAGGCGGAAAGTGCCCTCCCAAAGACCGTCACTCGATGCCTCGTTGCCCAGAATAAAGGCCATGTTGTCCTGCCAGTCCACGAGCGTACCGCCCGGGACAGGATCTGTATCGGAAACCAGCTCGCCATTGACGTAGATACGTCGCCCATCGATGGGGTTGTAGGTTGCGACGACGTGCTGCAGGGTTGCCTGCAAGACTTCGTCAGTAGACGGTGTCGACAGCGCCGGATCACCATTCAGGCTGGTCTCGTTGGTGCGCAATTTGAAGTCGTAGTCGTACAGGATCTGCTGCAGCGTGAAGTTGCGCGCCGTCGCGCCCGCCGAGTAGCTGACGATTCTCGCCATTTCCTGCGTCACATTGGATGGCACCACCCAGGCCTCGATCGAAAACTCACCCGATTCCTGCAAAATGTCGTGGAGTTTCTTGCTGGCAGTCGTCGAGCCCTGGGCTTTACCCGGGCCCTGCGCCGCATTATTGCCGATCGTAATACCCCAGCCACCGAACCAGCTGACGTCGCCCGAGAAGTTGAGGTCGATCGCCGGATCGACACCACTGGAGTCATAGGCAACCAGGCCGTTGCCCGTCTTGAATTCCCACAATGCGATCTGTGCGTCCTCGTAACGGTTGCCGCCCGACGCGAGTGTGCCGTCGACGAGACGTACAGCCTTGCTGAAGATCAGGTTCGGATCGACTGTTGTTGGCGTAATGCCGTTTGCGAACGCCGTGATAGCGGCCAACATTTCCGCGGACGACGCATTACAGTCGCCGTTGTCCCAGCAATTGTGTGACTCGCCGATCGGTACCGGACTCACCTTGACAACAAAACGCGAATCGGCGGGCGTATCGAGATTGATCTTCGCCTTGGCTGCGTCGTAGGCGACATTGATATCTGGATCGGCAAAATACGGCTGCTGGGCGGTCGGTGATTGGGAGCTGTGACAGCCGGAACAGTACGGCTCCAGAATCGGTCCGTGAATCAGTGCCTGGAAAGAGGCCGGGTCCGCGGGAAAATTCTTGCTGGAGCTCGGGTCGCTCGACACTGGCGGTGTCAGGACGATTTCGCGTCCGCCGCCGGCTGCCTCGCCGACCCAGTTCTCGATCCAGGTTGTCATGATCGTGCCGCAAACACCGGGGTCCGCAACCCAGCAGTTATGGCCAATCGGTGCTTCGCTGACTTTTTCGACAACCCGCGACGCGGATGGCTGCTGAGTATCAGTGACTGTAACGGCCGCGTCATAGGCCATGTTGACGTCGTCATTACGAACGAACATCGGAACCTGGCCGACCGTTTCGTTATGGCAGGAACCACAGCGATCCGTGGTCTTTGCGTTGCTCCAGAATTCCTGCTGAAACTTGAGGACATCGCCATCGCGAGCCACAGGGCCGGTGTAGACCGTGTTATTGCCATTGCCCGGATCCTGGGAAACCGGATTGGACGTGGTCTCTGCGCCACCGCCACAGGCTGTGAGGACCATGCCTGACAGCAGCGTTACAATCGTCGCGCGAGATGAGCGACAAACAAGGGCCCGGGCGGCAATTCTTATTGCTCTGGTCATGATTCAGTCTCCCTACTGGCCCATGCAGTGGACGGCGGCGTCTGCAAACACCTGCTTCATCTTGTAACCCGTGCCACGGAATGTCGCGACGATTTCGTCGACCTTGGTCCGGTCGGTCGGGTTCTCCGGGTCGCGCAAACAGACGGCGCGAAAGACCTTCTTCACCTGGCATTGCGCGAACGCGTAACTGTTGCCGAGTTCTTCGCCCAATGTCTTGGCACCCGCGCCGTTGCCGGGCAGCAAGGGGTCGAAACCGAGGTAGGCGTTCTGACCCTTGCGCCAGTAGTTGTCCCACTGGTCGTCCGGTGTGCGAAAACCCTGCGGGAAGTTCAGGTCGTTATTGAAATACTTGGGTTGCACGCTACCCGCCGTGTACTGCAGCGCGCCGGCGGTTTCATCGTAGTTGTAATAGGCGAATGCCTGGGCCATCGGATCCATGCCCGTATGGCATCCGACGCAATTATTCAGAAACAGACGGCTGTCGCCGCCCGGACTGCGGCTGACGTCCTGACGAATACGATCGGGCGGCAGCCTTGGGTCGTGCACCTGCTCCAGGTCGTTGCACAGGTGATTGATCAAGGTAAAGCGGAACATGGCGCGATTCGTTCCGGCGATGAAGAATGCCTCAGATGCGGCGCGCGACGTCATGACGCCTGCTGTCGCCGACGACGGGATTCCTTGCACAGAGGATTGCGGCGCGAATTCCAGCTCATCACGCAAGTTGACGTTGTTTGTTTCAAGCTGCTCGTAGTGATCGTTATTGCTGGCTGATGGCGCGGCTGCAACGACGCCATCACGGCCAATATAGGTGATGTCGTCGGAGAGCAATGTATTGAACGGGCGGTCATCCCGAATCATGCCGATGACCGTCGCAACATAGTCATTAAGCGGCACAAAGACCGACTGCTCGCGGTTCGTCCAGGGCGCCGCGAAATTCTTCAATGTGACGTTATAGAAGTTTAGGTTATCCATCGCGAGGTAGGCCGCTGTATTTGCATTGCCCGCCAAGGCAGGATTGATCGCATCTTCCATCTGCTGCAATACCACATCGGTCGGTGGTACGCCGGCGAGTCGATCATGCAGCCGTTTTGCCTGCTCTCGATAAGCTGCGTGTGATGGTGCAGCCAGAACCAGGCCGACCACTATCGCCAATACGACGTGAATCAACGTTTCGTATCGGCCCTCGTAATGCGATTTCGGCAATTCGTTTTTCATAGTGTTTTTGCTCACTCCCCGGACCGGCTGTTCACGTGGCCGTAAAACCTTGCCAGACCTCGATGTCTCTCACCGTGAATGCATTCACGATTTGGAGCATCTCGGTCCAGAAACCAGTTTGAATGCAATGAACAAAGCAAGTGCTGTGCCAGCCCCGCGGCCGCTCCGGACTATTCGTAGTAATGGCTGAATAATCAACTGGTTAACGACGAGCAGGGCCAAAATCTCGCCGCGAACATATGTCAAGCGCTTGTCGGCAGTTCTGCACATCGAACAAGGGCGATCAGGCTAAGCTACTGATTGTGCTAGGCGGAGTCGCTGTCGCCGATAGGAGACAGGAGTGTCGTCTCCTGACACGCACGAAAAAATTTTCGGCACGGGATTACGTGCTCGCAACCCTCGTGTGTGCTGTGATCGTCAGGTTTCCTGCCTCGCACTCAATACGGCATTGCGGAACCGTTTGCCGCACAAATACGTGTAGTTGGTCATACGACGTTTATGCAAAACGGCGGTTTAACTTTGTCGCGTGTCGGGCAATTGAGACATTACATCGAGGTAAAAGCGTCTCCTATAATCGGCCGCACCGTGCTCCACGACTGGAAGCAATACAGCCTGCAGTTAATTGCGGTTTGTGACTGCGTTAACGGTTCCAAAGACGCATCGCGTCGTACTCTGCCATGATGACCCGAGGTGAAAGCTATGATCAGCTTGTCGCGACAGCTTGAAGAGGGATTAACCAATACAGTGACCAGGATGGTCGTGTTGTCGATGGCCTGTGTTTTATTTGCGGCTTGCAGCAGCGGAGATGGCGTCCAGATTGGAACCGGGCAGGACCCCGATCCTGTCGTTATCGACTTCCCGATTGCCTATATCAAATCACCGCTGCCGGTCGATGACAATGGCGATTTTCAGCAGCAGGACATCAGGGAGCAGATAACATTCGACTTCGGTGCGGAACTCTACTTTCGCGATCGTGCGTCGCCAAGCGCCGATGCGATCAATATTACGGAGCGCGTCTCTCAAGGACTGGCTGCAATTCGCGACGTTGAAATCGACTACGATGGCAGCCGGCTGCTGTTCTCAATGCGCGTGCCGTTCGACCCGAATGTCGCCGAGGAAGATCTGCCCACCTGGAATATCTGGCAATACACGTTCGAAACTGATGAGTTGCTGCGGGTTATCACGCCCGACCTCACTGCCGAGATCGGCCACGACATCATGCCGAAGTACTTGCCCGACGGACGCATCATTTTTTCCTCGACGCGCCAGACCCAGTCCCAGGCAATTTTGCTGGATGAGGGTAAAGGCGCGTTCCCGGCCATGGATGAGGACCAGAACGAGTTCGCATTCAATATTCACGTCATGAACGATGACGGAACCGGCGTCAAGCAGGTGTCCTTCAATCAGAGCCACGATCTTGACCCTGAAGTTTCGGCGGACGGGAAAATCGTGTTTAGCCGCTGGGACCATAATGCGGTCAATGACGCCGTCAACCTGTATCGCATGAACCCGGACGGATCCGAGCTCGAAATGCTCTATGGACAACAGAGTCACGACACCGGCACAAGCGGCAGCACTATCCAGTTCACGCAGCCGCGCCAGGTCACTGACGGTCGCATCATGACGCTTGCGCGGCCCTTCACGAATACAGAGGGCGGCGGCGAGCTGATTCTCATCGACACGCCGCAATACCTCGAAAACAGGCAGCCGACCCGGGACAACATCGGTGTACTGACGGGCCCGGCACAGGAAGACGCGACGATTAACGAAGTCTCGACAATACCGGGCGCACCCTCAATCGGCGGACGGTACTTCTCGGTCTATCCGATCCAGGATGGTACCGACAGGCTGATGGTCAGCTGGAGTCAGTGTCGCCTGCTGGAATTCCTTGCGGATGACGGCGATCCCGCTACAGACGACACGCAAATCGTGCCCTGCACGGAAGAGCGTCTGGCCAACGTGATCATTATCGATCCGGATAATCCCGTGACACCGCTTGAGGGTGAATTTATCGTGGCACCGCCATTGTATGGCATCTGGATTTACGATCCCCGTGACGATACTCAATTGCCAATCGTTGCCGGCGAAGAAGGCTTCATGTTTACCGAGGTTGTTTCTGCGGATCCAAGGCCCATCTCTCCAGTGGTTCTTGACGGCATCAACGACTATCCGTTGGATGTCACGCTTGCCGACAATGGCGAAGCCGTATTGAATATTCGTAGCGTGTACGATTTCGATGGTGGAGCGATTGTCGACATTCCGACCGTAGCGGACCCGACGCAGACATTGGCGGCCGACAGGCTCGCGCGATTCCTGCGTGTTGAGAAAGCAGTGTCAATTCCGGACGACGATCTGCTCGATATTGATAACACGGCATTCGGTATCAGTACGCAGCAGGGCATGAAAGAAATCGTCGGCTACGCGATGATCGAGCCGGATGGATCCGTCATGGTGAAGGTGCCGGCAAACACAGCGTTGATGGTGAGCGTACTTGACGAAAACGGTCATCGCTTCACGCAACGCCATCAAAACTGGATTTCCCTGGTGGCCGGGCAGGAACTGAAGTGTAACGGCTGCCACGATGCCGATAGTGGCGTGTCTCACGGCCGGCGCGAAGCGTTCGACAGCGCATATGCGGGGGCGCCAACCGCGGGCGTCGCTTTCCCCGGCACGGATCCACAATGGTTCGTTGGTGAAGTTGGCGAAACGATGGCCGAGGTGCGGGCGCGCATTACCTGCGCAAACGACGGTTGTTCGTCTATAGAACCGTCAATGAACGTCGTTTACCGCGACGTTTGGACGGCAGACCCTGTGATTGCTGCGAACAATGTTGACATCGACTATCTGTATACGGACATGACAACAGCGTCTCCGACGACACTCGCGTGCCAGCAGGACTGGCAGGCCAATTGCCGCAGCGTCATCAACTACGAAACAATTATTCACCCGCTGTGGAGCCAGCCGCGTCTCGTATTTGATGATCTGGGCGCCCCGGTACTCGACGGTAACGGCGTGCAGCTCAGTAACAACTGCCTGGACTGTCATACGCCGGTCGACCCGGCAAACGCAGCCGCCAGGGTACCGGCCGGGCAACTCGAGCTTCAGGACGGCTTGTCGCCGGATGAACCCGATCACTTTCATGCCTATCGCGAGCTGTTAGTTACTGATAACCTTCAGATTCTGGACAATGGCGCGCTGGTGGATGCCACCCAGGTAGTAGGGCAGGATGCGGACGGAAACGACATTCTTGCTCCGATCTCAAATGGTCCGCCGCCGGCACGCATTGCGGGCGCAATGGCATCGAGCGATTTTTTTGACCGATTCGACGATCCTCTGGATCTACACTTCAATATTTTATCCCAAGCGGAGCGACGCCTTGTTGCGGAATGGTTGGATGTCGGTGGCCAGTATTACAACAACCCTTTCGACGCCCCGGCCAATTAGGCTCTGGGTCGGTTGCCTGGCCGCGTTCGTACTGCAGATTTTTCTGACGGCGCCACTCCAGGCTGCCGACGATTATCGTTCCGTCACGGTCGCCGATCCTTATCTTGAAATGCGCTCCGGGCCCGGTTCCGGATACCCTGTTTTCCACGTCGTCGACCGTGGTGAATCCGTTGACGTCGTCATGCAGCGGACGGATTGGTACCTTGTTCGAGCTGAAAACGGCAAGGAAGGCTGGGTCGATCGCGCACAGATGGAACAAACCCTGCAGCCGGACGGCGATCGAGTGAGCTTCAGGAAGGCGGACATTGGTGACTTCACCAATGCAACCTGGGAAACCGGCATCCTGGCCGGCGACTTCGATGGCGCAAACATCATTTCGCTGTACGGCAGCTACTCGATCAACCCGAATGTCTCCCTGGAGGCATGGGGTTCACAGATTTTGGGTAATTTCTCGAACGGTTGGATGGGCAGTGTTAATGTCGTCCACGAAGCGTGGCCGGAATGGCGCGTATCGCCGTTCTTCACGCTCGGCGCCGGATTTATCCACACCGAGCCGAAATCGACGATCATCCAGGGAGACGACCGTACGGATGAGATCGGGCACGTGGGCGTAGGTTTCCGCGTTTATACGACGCGACGATTTTTGTTGCGAGCCGAGTACAAGAGCTACGTGGTATTCACGAGCAGAGACGAAAACGAGGAAGTAGAAGAATGGAAAGTCGGTTTCGCGTTCTTTTTCTGATCATTGCCCTGATCAGCCTGACAGGCTGCGCGGCGACGAAGAACCTGTTCGGTTTCGACGATGAGGAAACGCCGCCTCCGACCGCGGAGGCGCCGGGGCAGGTTATCGATCCGGTTGTGGAGAGGCGCGAAATAAAGGAACCGGCCATTGATCGTGAGGATTTCGAGATCGGTGGCTTTGTCGGCATCATGAGTATCGAGGACTTCGGAAGCAACGTCGTTTATGGCGCGCGCCTGGCTTATCACATCACTGAAGGCTTCTTTGTCGAAGGCACGGTGGGACAGTCGGAAGGCGGGTTAACGAGCTTCGAAGAGTTGTCCGGTGGCGCACGGCTGATAACCGACAGCGAGCGTACGCTGACCTATTACAACCTGAGTCTCGGCTACAACATCTTGCCGGGCGAGGTATTCATCGGCGAAGGGCGCGCCTACAACACCAGTTTGTACCTGATCGCGGGGCTGGGTTCGACGGATTTCGCGGGTGACGACCGATTTACGGTCAATGTGGGTGCGGGCTACCGATTTCTGCTGACAGACTCAGTAGCGCTGCACATCGACTTTCGTGACCACCTGTTCGATATCGACCTCTTCGGTGAGGAGAAAACCGCACACAACCTCGAGGCACACCTGGGCCTCACAGTGTTCTTCTGAGGAAGGGATCACGGTTTACAGGCGTTTTCCCGGGATAAGGTAGTGGCATGGAAGAAAATCTCTCAGCAATTTGCCGAATACTACTGTGTCTGCTGTTCATCGGCGGGCTGTCGGCCTGCGGCAATATCGAGCCCTGGGTAAAGCCCTACGAGCGTGACAGGCTGGCGGACCCGATTATGGCGCTCGATGGCGATCCTGTGTCCAGCGCCTATCTGCAGCATGTCTACGAAGCACGCGAGGGCGCGCGTGGCGGCGAGGGTGCGGTCGGCGGCGGCTGTGGCTGCAACTAGGAGCTACCTGGCGGTGATGATAACCCGATACAGATTGCTGTTTGCACTGATGTTGGCGGCACTCGGTACCGCCCACGCGGGTGTGTTGCCGGAAGATCGAGCGGACATTCTGTATCACCGCTACGATGGGGGTGGCGTCGAGATCGATGGACCGTCGATCCTGGTTCGCAAGCAAGTTGGAAAAAGTCTTTCATTCGTCGCTAACCACTACGTGGACATGGTCAGTTCGGCGTCAATCGACGTTATCACCACGGCAAGCCCGTATTCCGAGGAACGCACGCAGTGGTCGCTCGGCATGGATTACCTGCGTGGTGACACGACCATGCGTATCGGCTACACGAGCAGCGACGAAAGCGATTACGATGCCGAGACAGTGAACTTCTCCGTCAGCCAGGACATGTTCGGCGCACTCACGACCTTGACACTCAGTTATGCACTGGGTGATGACACCGTCTATAAGTCTGACGACGACACATTCGAACAATCTCTCGACAGGCAGATATACGGTGTTGGGTTGACGCAGATCCTGACCAAAAACCTGATTGCGACGTTGAACTTCGAGACGATCACTGACGAAGGTTACCTGAACAACCCGTACCGATCGGTTCGCTATCTCGACTCAGGTAGTGCGCTCGGCTACAGCTATGAAGCGGAGCTGTACCCGAACACGCGCACGAGCAACGCACTGGGCATTCGAGCCCGCTATTTTCTGCCCTACCGCGCGGCCATAGAAGGGGAGTATCGTTACTTCACGGATACCTGGGATATCGACTCGAATACCGCGTCGCTCAGCTACGTGCACCCCTGGCGTGATTTCACGTTCACCGGCAAATTCCGTTATCACGATCAGACCGGTGCACATTTTTACCGTGACTTGTTTCCGAGGGCCGAGGCAACCAACTTTCGGGGCCGCGATAAAGAGCTCAGTGAGCTGACCAGTTACACGCTCAAATTCAAAGCCGCCTACACGTTTTTGAAGGAAGACCAGAGCTGGGGTTTCCTGAAGAAAGGTTCGATCACAGCTTCGATCGATGTACTGCATGTCGACTATCACGACTTCTCGGACCTGACCGCGCTCGCACCGATTGGCGAAGAGCCGTTGTATGAACTCGACGCTGATATCTTCCAGGTCTTTTTCTCCTTCTGGTACTAGACAAAGAAGACATTCTTCCTCGTTGCCGGTGAGTCATTGGGGCTTTGCACAGCGACAAAGCAGAATGTCCCTGTTCCTTCTCAGTGGTACGATGTGCTCCGAATCAATCGGAGATGCTCGTTCATGACTTCTTTTGTTGCTGCTGCGCTGGTGCTTGTCGTCGTCGCCGGCGTTGTTCTTTACAACCGGCTCATTCGTGGTCGCAACCGCGTCGATTCCGCCTGGAGTGATATCGATGTTCAATTGCAACGCCGACATGACCTGATTCCACGACTGGTTACCGCCGTCGACCAGTACGCCAAGTACGAGCGTGCCACGCTCGAGGCGGTCACCGAATTGCGGGCCGAGGCCATGCGGGTTGCAGACGTACGGGCCAAAGGTGAGGTCGAGGAGAAACTCAGCGCGGGCGTCGAGCGTATCATCGCGCTGGCCGAAAACTATCCCGACCTGAAAGCCAATGAAAACTTCCTGAAACTACAGGGCGAACTCGTCGAGACGGAAAACTATCTGCAGTTTGCGCGGCGTTACTACAATGGATCAGTTCGTGACTACAACACCATGACCGAAACGGTGCCCATCAATATTATTGCCAACTGGTTCGAGTTTACGTTGCGAGACTTTTTTCAGAAGACCTCCGACGATGCCGCGAATGTGCCGCTCGTCGATCTTGGCTCGGTCGAATGAATAAGGTTCTCGTCGCTTTCTTCCTGTTACTACCGCTGATGGGTTTCGCCGACGAGCGGATCCTGAGCTTTCACAGCG
>Ga0265303_10002419_pt1 | contig 11541 bp, 11 predicted proteins | sample Helome_2_FD_192494 | JGI IMG/M metagenome (GOLD analysis project Ga0265303, IMG submission 192494) | Marine sediment microbial communities from subtidal zone of North Sea - Hel_20160317 (Illumina Assembly) | ecosystem: Environmental > Aquatic > Marine > Subtidal zone > Sediment ...
AAATTCGCGATGTTATCGTTGCCGGCATCTTTACCGATCAATGCGTCAGTTCGTCTGTGCGCAGCCTTGCAGATGAAAGCTTCGGCGTTGTCGTGGTCGAGGATTGTTGTGCCGCTGCAACTGAAGAACTGCACCTGAACGAATTGAAATCGATAAACATGATCTACTGCCACGTCGTGCAGTCCGAAGATATCCACGAATTTCTCGAGTAGTGCGGACCGAGCATGTCGCAGCAGCTACCCCACGAGAATGTTAACCCGGCAATCCTGAGCAACTACTACGAGGCTCCGGTTGCGGACCCTACGGGTGACGAGATCTGGTGCTACAGCGATCGACCTTGTTATAGCCCCGGTGATACGATCGCCTTCCATGTTTCCACCACCGCATCAAGCTATAGCCTGGAAATAGCGCGGGATGCACTCGAACTCGAAACCTTGTTCACCCGCGAGAGCTTGTCGGGTCAGCGTCATCAAACGCCGCCCGATGCGTCGGTCATCGGCTGCGGTTGGCCCGTGAGTTATGAATTTCAGATTCCCGTTGACTGGCACTCTGCTGCTTACCGGGTAACCTGCCGCATCGAAAGAAACGATGGAAAGAGTCTCGAGCAGCATCATTTATTTCTGTTGCGTTCGAATAGTTCTGATCGGCAACAACGTTTGTTACTGGTTTCCTCGACCGGTACCTGGTGTGCCTATAACAACTGGGGTGGGTCGAATCACTACGAGGGCATTACCGGCCAGGAAGGTGGGGATTACTCACCGATACTATCGCTCGAACGTCCGTTACCGCGGGGCTTCGTGGCTTTACCCGGGGACGCACCCCGTGCGGCGCTCGCTGCGATTCCTGGACATGACGAACCGGTTTCCTACCCGCACATGGAATGGGCTTACGCCAATGGCTACTGCAAGAAGTATGCTTCCGCCGGGTGGGCGTCATACGAAACCCATTTTGTGAAATGGGCCCTGGCGGCCGGTTTCGAAGTCGATGTTATCTCGCAGTATGATCTGCAGCTGCGTCCGCAATCTATCGAGAATTACCCCTGCCTGGTTTTTATCGGCCATGACGAGTACTGGTCATGGGAAATGCGCGATACTGTCGATGCCTATGTCGAGGCAGGTGGAAAGATCGCGCGCTTTGCCGGCAACTTCATGTGGCAGACCCGGCTCGAGGATAACGGTCGGCGGCAGGTCTGTTACAAGTCCCGCGCACGCAGCGAAGATCCGCAGTGTGATACGGATCGAATCACTACCAGCTGGGAGTATCCGCCAATAAACCGTCCTGGGGCGCTCACCTTCGGCCTCAATGCGATTCGCGGCGTCTATGCCGGCTGGGGCGGCTGTGTTGCGTTTGGTGCCGGCGGATTCCCAGTCTATCGACCCGAGCACTGGGCCTTCGACGGCACCGGTCTGGGTTACGGCGATGTGCTTGGCGCGCAAAGTCGGATATTCGCCTACGAGGTAGATGGCCTCGATTATGTTATCCGCGGGGGCTTGCCCTATCCATCCGGGGAAGAGCAGGTTCCAGATGAGCTCGAGATCCTGGCGCTGGGGCTGGCTTCCAATGTCGAGGTTGCGCGCGGCGTCGGCTCGCAGACTCTATTCCTGGGTAGTGAAGACTGCGAGCTGCACGCTGAAATTCTCTATGGTGAAGCCAGTCCGAAAACCATCACGCTCGCGGGCCGTGGTTCGGGCATGATCGTGTCGTTTCGTAAGGGTAAGGGCGAAGTGTTCCATGCCGGCAGCGTCGAGTGGGTCGCGGGATTGTTACGACGTGACCCACAGGTCGAACGGGTAACCACCAATGTGCTGTCTCGTTTTTTAAGTCGATAAGGTCAGTTTTTCATTCATTTGAAATGAGGTTCGCCGGTTCGTTGTATATAATCCATCGTTTACCTTCCCGAGCGCGAATGGCTATCAGGAACGGGGTGTTGCATTGATACCTGATGATGGAATACTCACCAGGTGCTGGTAGTAGATAACTGGAGATAATGTATGACCGTTAGTGTGTACCCTTTAATGGATGATGATCGCGGTCAGTGGGAAGTGCTTTACCATGGTTATGCCGAGTTTTACCAGGTGCCGATGAACGATCAAATACTCGATACTGTTTGGAGCTGGATTCATGACGATGACAATCCTTTCTTCGGACTGATCGCAAAGGATGAAAACGGCAAGGCGCTGGGCCTGATGCATTGCCGGCAAATGGCGTCGCCGCTGCGTGGCGCACTGGTCGGATTTCTAGATGATTTGTTTGTCACTCCTGAAGCGCGTGGGCAGGGCGTCGTCGAAGAACTTTACGTGGCGCTTAAGCAGCTTGGCAAGCAACAGGGCTGGCCGTTCATTCGCTGGATTACTGCCGAGAACAATTATCGTGGCCGTGCGGTTTACGACAAGCTATCCGACAAAACCCACTGGGTGACCTACCAGATGCAGATCGAGTAGCCAGGAGGACCGGGGTCGCTTTGAAGCAAATAGAGAATTTCAGCTCGGAAGATCAACTCGTTCATCAACAGGAACTGTGGCAGGCTCAGCGTCACTATGTCGCCAGCAATTCAGATTTTTACCGGAAGCTCTGGAAAGATAATAAGCCACCTGAAAACATAAGCGATCTAACGAGCTTGCCACTATCGAACAAGTCGCAGTTGAGGTTATCGCAGGCAGACTACCCTCCGTTTGGTAATTATCTCGCTTGTGATCTCGCGAAAGTAGTCCGGCTGCATCGCACCTCCGGGACCACCGGTCAGGCCATGAATCTGGCACTGTCGGCTCGCGACTGCGAGATAACCGAAACAGTCGGAGGGCGTGCCCAGCGGTCGGCAGGACTAACACCGGATCACTCCGTGATTCATTGCCTCAACTACCAGATGTGGATGGGTGGCGTAACCGACCACCTTACCCTGGAAAAAACGGGTGCGATGGTGGTCCCGTTTGGAGTTGGAGCAACGGAGTTGTTGATCCATACAATCCTGGAAACAGGTATCAACGCGATCTCCTGCACGCCATCCTACCCGGCAGTACTGGAGCGGGTACTGGATCAGCATTTTCCCGGGCTTGATCCCAGGGACCTGGGATTGAAACTGGGATTGTTTGGAGGCGAACCGGGTCTCGACGACCTCGCTTTTCGTGACCGCATACGCGATACCTGGGGCCTGGAGCCGCGTAATGCGAATTACGGGGTATCAGATGTGATGTCGAATTTTGCTGCGCAATGTGAGCATGATACACGGCTTCATTTTCTCGCAGGTGACGTCCTGTTTCCGGAAATTATCGATCCTGAAACCGGGTCGCCGCTCTCGCTGGAAGCCGGGGTGGAAGGAGAGCTGGTACTTACTCATCTGCAACGCGATTGCCAGCCGCTGGTGCGCTTCCGCACCGGTGACATAATCGCCGTGGACGACACGTCACCCTGTCAGTGTGGTCATGCGGGGATACGTTTTCGAGTTGTTGGTCGTAGCGACGATATGGTGGTGGTCAGGGGAGTTAACGTTTTTCCTTCCATGGTTGCCGCGGTGATCAATGGTTTCGCAGAGCTTTCGGGAAACTATCGTATCGTTCTTGAGAAGAAACCTCCCTATGACCTGTTGCCGATTTCGGTCGAACTCGCGCTTGCGATTAGTCGTGATCAAGAGATAGCAGATAGCATCGAAAATGCCATCAAGAAAGCTCTCGGGGTATCCGCCAGGGTCTCGATTCTGCCGCCGAACTCCTTTGAACTGACCGAAGGCAAAACCAAACGAGTTGTGAGGACATACAGTTGAAACAATTTGATTACGAGGCGGTGCTGAGCCGGTTGGAAGATAACGGGGTGCGTACCATATTGCTGAACCGTCCCGAACAACTCAATGCAATGAATCGAACGCTGATTAGCGACGTCGTGCGGGCATTCGATGACGCGAATGCAGACAATGAAACCCGGGTCATCGTGTTCTCGGGGGAAGGCCGGGCCTTTTGTGCGGGAGATGATCGCAACGAGCATCGGCATCCCGATAGCGAAGCAGAAGCGCGGGAGTTTGTAGAATTAATCCAGGCCGCGACCCGCGCTATTGTTTTCGGTAATAAACCCGTGGTGGGCGCGATTAATGGATGGGCTGTCGGGGGGGGATTCGAATGGGCAATCAATTGTGATTTCCCGGTCTGGGCACAGGGCGCGAAAGCCTTTTTCCCGGAAGTATCCCTGAACCTGTTTGTTACTGGAGGCGTTACCTCGTTACTTCCGGCAATGGTCGGGATCAATAAGGCGCGCGAGATGCTGATTTTAGGCGAACATTATGACGCTGACGCGTTACTGGAGATGGGGGTCGCCTGGCGCGTGGTTCCGGACGATCGACTGATGGAAGTTGCAATCGAAACTGCGGCTCGAATTGGCGAGTTGCCGCCTGTATCGGTCCAGGCAATGAAACGAGTGCTAAACCGAACCGCTGCCCTTGACCTCGAAAAGGCCCTGCAATTGGAGACAGAAGCCACGGTGACCGGTTTTATGGACCCGGAAACGACCGCACGACTCAAAGATTTTTGAACGTTTAACAGGCAGCGCCTTAAAGGGGCAGAAACTATCTCAGGGTGTGTAGCTGCAGAAGATCTTTTTCACGTACTCATCATTTTGCCACTGGTAGCCCATGCCAATCGGCACCAGGAAAGTGTCACCCGCCTGAAAATTAAACACCACGCCGTCGGCGTTGGTAATCGAACCGCTGCCTTCGATAATATGCATCAGCTCCGATCTCTCGATAGTACTGGCAACGCGCTTCATCGGGCTGCAATCCCAGACGCCCGCCTGGAATCTCCCACTCGGATCCCGGTAAAGCAATAACAAACCCATTTCAGGTACTTCGCTTTCGTACAGGGTTGGATCGTGCTGGGTAACTTGTGACAGGTCTGCGTCGGGATCAACGAGCAGGGCGTTTAAGTTGCCATCTTTCTGCACCGGGCTTTCACTATTATCGTGAATCGCAAAGTACTTGAGCGCATATTCATCCTGCCTCCAGGTACAGGGGGTGCCGCGCGGAATAATAAAACAGTCTCCGGCACGAAAAGTTTTGGCTCCCTGGGTTTCATGTTCGATTATTATCGATCCCTCGAGTACGATCATGAATTCATCGACCGCGTAGGGACCCGCTACCAGTTCGTGGGGCGTGCAATCCCAGACCCCCGATGTTAAGTGGCCGTTGGCTGTATCGAAATAGGTGTGGCCCGATTGAACGGGGTTACCCGACTGTATCTCTTCGGCGGGAATTGGGTCCCAGGGCTGCAGGCCTGTTTCGGGATCCCCATTGCGATCGTACTTGATGACTGTCTGATCTGGCATGGCGTTACCTCCGAATAAAGTTATTTGCCCAGTAGCTTCTTAACCTTTGTGCTCGCTATGATGCGATTATTCCTGACATATTCTTCGTGATTATCCTCGACCTTGGACAGATCGTATACATAGTTAATCATGGTGCCGAGCGATCGTTCCATGCCCTTTTCCGAAGGATTGCCGAGGATATTGATGCGTTCCAGGATTGCGCCGTTCTTGAGATGAAACCGCGCCACGGGATCGAGCGGTTCATTGTGATCGTTTTTCTGCTCGAGAAAGTAGATCGCCGCGAATTTTTCGAGATCGTCCTGCATGTTTTCGTCAGCTTCCGCATCAAAATCTGCAAGTAAGGATGTGACATCATCTCGTTCCTCTGCCTGCAGTTCTAGCCAACGCCGTAAACCCAGTGCGGGTGAAATCGTGGAAAAGGTTTTCAATTGCGGAAAACGCAACTTCAAGCTGGTAGCAACCTGCTTGATCAGGAAATTGCCAAACGAAACCCCGGCCAGGCCGCGATGGCAGTTCGATATGGAGTAAAAAATTGCGCAAGAAGGATTCTCAGGTGCCTCTGTGGCAGGATCGCGGCGCAGGATTTCCCCGATTCCCCTGGGAATCTGGTCGGTGAGTGCGACTTCGACAAATACCAGCGGTTCGTCTTCCATGGATGGATGGAAGAAACCGTAACAATAGCGATCGGCGGGCTCAAGGCGACTGCGCAGTTCCGACCAGCTTTCGATTTCGTGTACCGCCTCGTAGGCGATGATTTTTTCCAGGATATGCGCGGGCGTGGTCCAGTCGAGAGGCTCCATTAACAGAAAGCCGCGATTAAACCAGGCATTGAACAGGTGGTGAAAATCGGTGTCGATCTTCTTCAATTCCGGGTTTTCACGCATCGCCGCAAGCAAGTGTTCCCGCATCTTGACCAGGCGCCGGGTACCCCCCGATACCAGGTTGATGCGTCTTAACAGTTCCTGGCGACCGGGTTCAGCGGCGGCGGTGAGACGTAACAGGTTTTCTGCATCGGAATCTCGTCCGTAATCCCTGGCCGCGGCCTTTATGTCATCTGCGTCTACGTCGTACTCGGTGCGCAACAGGTTGAAAAAGTCGAGGCGCTCAGCTTCGTCCAGTATCTCGTAGGCATTTAAAATTCGTTCGGCCAGCAACAGGCTCGAATACTCACCATCCGAATTCATCATCATCCGGCATAAGGATTCGATGGTTTCGGTTTCCTCCTTGAACAAATGTTTACGTAACGCCGAAGGCGTCCATCGATCGATTCGCAGTGAGGGCATTAAATCCTGGAAGAATTGCATACTGTTTGCCACGGCCTGGTTATTCGGCGAAGTTTAACCGATTGTGGCCTTTTGTAACCGTTTCAAAGTCTCAGAAACTGAATTTAATTTGTCGCTGAGCGTTCCAGGCGATTGGGTCAAAGAACAGGGAAAATAGCCTGGTCAGGATGATGGGATTGAGATTATTGGGCTTCCGCATCGCTGAAGCAATAGACCCGAATACGGGAAAAATACTGGGTTAGCCGCAACCTTTCCTATGGGCGCGTTACTCGTAAATGACTTCCGCGGTAAAGTTAATCGTCGTGTCATCGTAATTCAAATGCGATTTGAGTGCCTGCCATACTGACTCGGAATTAATGATACGGACGTGATCGGTATGTTTCGTTACCAGCAGCTTGGTCAACGGGTAAGTGGCACAAAACCGGGCGGACTCGGAAATTGAGCTCTCGGCATCAGATTCATCGTGAGCGATTACGGTGACGTCACCATAGCGGGCCAGGTTTGTCGCCAGCTCAAGTCTCTGATATTCGCTGCGATATATCCTGGAAAATCGGTTTGCGTATTGCTTTACCAGGTCGGCATGAAGTTTCAGCTTGACCAGTTTTTTCAGGAAGTAAAGTTTGTAGTTAAAGATGGGTGCGATTAAAAATAACGCCAGGTCCTTGACCAGGGCCGGGCGCGCATTGGCAATGGCGATACAACCGGTTGAATGTCCAACCAGTGCGCAAAGCCCGTCATCGGTTGTCTTAACATAATTTAGTACGTCATTGGTGGTGGAGATGGACTGATGCAGCGTTGCGGGTTTAGTTTCGCTCAACCCATGCCCCAGGTGATCAAAGGCCAGTGCCGTGAAGCCGCATTCGGCCAGTCCACGCATCAATGGGAAAAACTGGTGTGCGCCACCGCCCCATCCATGCACGAATACGACCGTGGGGCCTCTGCCCGTTTTATAGGCCTGGATATTGCCATCCCTGGTTTTCATTACAAACTGTTCGAAGCCGCGCGGCAGGCGTACCGTTTTATTGCCCTCTGTTTTCGGGACGAACAGCATGGCGTCGATTTTATCGTTGCTCCATCCGGGAACAAACTTGTCCAGCAAGCCGGCCTTTGTTTTGGTAAACGTCGAGAATAGATTGCCGACCCTTGAAATTCCCGGTAAGGAAGAGGTTTTTTCCATTGATTCTGCGCTCTTTAATTATTTAGAGTTATGGCCTAAATTTTAGTCGATTTCGGCGCTGGGGCGGTTGCCCAGGGGAGTAAATAAGTCACAGCAAAAGCGTAAATAATACGTCGCTGTCGCGATTGGCTGGGTTCAGGCCGCGCCGGCATCGGCTTTATTCTAGAGTCCTGCAGGCTCTCGACAGCCGGTCAAAACCCCGCGGGTATTGAGAATTGGCACGCGACAGCGCTCGGCAAGCTGATCCATCTCGTCACGATGGAGTGCTTGCAGATGGTTAAGTACGGCGAGTATCGCAACTTCGGCCGCTAAACCGGTACCATCGTCAATTTTCAATGCTATGCCAAGTCCCTGGTCCCTGAGCATGGCAGTGTAAACACCATCGGCCCCGGTTTTAACGATGACTCTACGCCCGGTTAACTCCATGATCTGGGTGCAAAGCCTGTCCGTGCCCGCGACCATGAAAGGGTGGGATGCCATTGCCGTGGTAATACGATCGACCGCGCTACCCCGCGCGGTTGGAAGGTCGTCCGGTACCGCTATGCGCGCGAAAGCAGTAGCTATAGCCTTTAGCGGCATCGCGATCACCGGGATACCACAGCCATCGCGGCTCCAGGGTAGGCTGCGCATATCCAGGTCTGCCAATTCGCCCAGTACATCGAACCAGCGTTGTTGAGCGGGATGTTCACGTTCGATATAACCGTGGGTATCTTCGTCGAAGAATCGGGATATCGTCAGCATCCCGGTATGTTTACCCGAACAATTGTTGTGAATTCTGCCTGGAGCGATATGGTTGATGACTAAGGATTCGGCAGTTTTAGCGTGCAGCGGTGCATGTGCACCGCATTCCAGCGCATCTTCATCGAGCTTGATGCTTGCCAGCCAGCTTTGCACGGTATCGGTATGCGCGGTTTCGGCATTGTGCGAGGAACAGGCCAGCGCGATTTCAGCATCAGTGAGTTGAAAGTGATCTGCGGCGCCGGATTCGACAAGAGGCAGCGCCTGTAGTGGCTTGATCGCAGAACGCGGGTAGACCAGGGCATCAACCTCGCCCCAGGCGTGAACCAGGCGCCCCCCGGGATCGCAAACCGCAATCGCGCCACGGTGACGGTTCTCGATGACTTCACCCCGCAGGGTATTGACCAGTACGGGATTACTCAATTTCTGGATACCCTGGGCCAAAGCACTGGAAACCAGTCCTCGCGCAGTTTCTGACCGTCGATCATATCGTGCCCGGGGTAGGGCGGGGAGGTTCGTCCCGGGCGTTCGGTATAATGCCCGTCGTCGCCGACCCAGCGCATAGAAAAGGCGCGACGGCGATGATCCTGGAAATTTCCGCGCGCACCATGCACGGTGCGAAAGTCGAATAATACTGCATCGCCCGGTTGCATTTCCCATTCGAGAATGGATTCTTCGCAGTGATCATCATCGAGCTCGGGCAGGGTCATGTATTGATCGCTTTGTTCACCGTAAAAGTCGGCATCGTCGAGCCATTTCACCGGTAGCACCAGCTTTGACCATCGATTCGATCCTGCCACCAGGCGCAGGGTTTCCGTCTTGCTCACCGCGTCAAGTGGTAACCAGAAGCTGACCGTTTGCGTGCCGCCAGCGAAATAATAAGGTGCGTCCTGGTGCCAGGGTGTCGGTTTGGGTGTATTGGGTTCCTTGACCAGTACGTGATCATGGAAAAATTGTGCCGTTTTCGAACGCATGATTGACGCGGCGAGTTGTGCGGCTTTGGATTCGGTAATGAATCGATGAAATTCGGGAATCCGTTGCCAGTTGCAATAATCGTCCCAGAAGCGGCCTTCATCTTCTGCCGTCACATTTTCAGCGAAATAGGGGCCGGGCTCGTCGTGATTGCGTTCTACTCCAGCGCGCAGTATTTCAACCCAGTCGGTGAATACATTACGCAGGCATACCGCGCCGAGTGTCGCGAAGGCCTCGCAGGCGTCTTCGTTAATCGTGCTAAACGTTGCGTTCATTTTCAATGACCCGCTGGCGTCGTGGCCAGCGCTGAATTGTTATCATCGCGACACCGACAATCGCCAGGCATCCGCCCAGGGCAATCTTGGTCGTCAGCGATTCACCGAGGAAGAATATACCACCAAATACCGAGGTCACGGGCAGTAACAGTAAAAATGGCATTACCTGGTTGACGCTGTAATGACCCAGCAAGCGGTACCAGATTCCGTAGGCGAGCGCCGTCATAATAACGCCAAGATAGACCACCGCGCCCCAGGCTGCAAAGGATGCGGTTTGAATTTGCACCAGCTGGTCCTGTTCCAGCAGGATGGAAGCCACGAATAGTTGTGGCGCGGCAAACAACGCAACCCCACTGATCAGGCGAAATCCACCGAGGTTGCCGAGTTTCTTGATCATGATTTGTCCAACCGCCCAGGTGAATGCACCGCCGATGACCATGAAGGCATAGACCAGGTCTCCGGCGAGCTTCGGTTCGCCGATGATCAAAACCGCGCCGCTAAATGCGATTAAGATGCCGAGCGCCTGTTTCGGTGAGATACGCTCGCCGAAAACCAGCCAGGCGAGTATTAATCCAAACGGTACTTCGAGTTGTACCAACAGCGCCGCGGTCGAGGCATCGATGCCGCGCACGCCGTTAAAGGTCAGGCTGTATTGCAACGCGGCGCTGACCAGCGAGATCCAGAAAAGTTGTTTGAATAGCCCGGGTGGCGGGCGAAAAAACCAGATCAGTAGCGACGCTGTCAGGGTAAATCTCAACGCCATCAACAGGATAGGAGAGAAATGCGACATTCCCGCCTTGGCAACGATGAAACCCATGCCCCAGATTACGGCGACCGAAATCGCCAGTAATACATCAACCGGTTTCATCGGGGAGCACAGTGTTAGTCGATCGAATCAAGGATTTGATCGACTAAATAATTGTGAGCTTAAGTGTTTCTTATTCTCGAACCACGGTCACCGAACAACCTGCGTGACGGGCCACGCGTGCCGAATTGGGACCGAGCAGGTAATCGGCCAGCGAAGGGCGATGCGCACCCATCACGATGTGATCGATTTTCAGATCCTTGGCGGCCTCAACGACCTCCCGGTACACCGTACCATTTTCAACCACCACCCCGGCCTGTAATTTCTTGGGCACCTGCTTGTCCGCAATCTTTTGCAGTTGCTTGGCGGCTTCATCCTTCCATTCCTGCAGCGGATATTCAGTCGAGCCATGCATTTCACCGCGTATCGCGTAGCGCTGATCAATGCCGGCAACAATACCCGGGATCACGGTCATCAGATAAATCTGGGCGCCTTCGACGCCGGTGGCCATCTGTACTGTTTTTTCGATGACGCCGGCTGACAGGTGCTCGTCTTCCAGGTCAATGGGTGCTAAGTAATTTACCATTGTCATATCTCCTAAATAGCTAAGTGGTTAAAGGTCTTCCGGCATTTTGAAGTCGCGCGGACTCGGTAGAAAGACCAGGTAAATCACCCATACCGTAAACAGAATCATCAGGATGTTGATTATCGAGATATCTGCGCTAAAGGGTAATGATTTATCTACCACTGTAATTTCTGGTACCAGCGATCCATGCACGGGAATGGCCGGGTCGATGACATCCATTGCACCCAACGCCTCACGTATCGATTCCACTGCACTTGCGCTAACCGGAATCGCGGCACTGGAATCAATGCCGGCGGTACCCGGTCCTACTTCGCCCGCAGCCTGGATTGTCTTGGCCGGGCTAGCCAATACAAACTGGGTGCTAACCGTCGTTATCGCACTGGGCTGGGAGGGGTAACTAT
>Ga0265303_10002421_pt1 | contig 11536 bp, 7 predicted proteins | sample Helome_2_FD_192494 | JGI IMG/M metagenome (GOLD analysis project Ga0265303, IMG submission 192494) | Marine sediment microbial communities from subtidal zone of North Sea - Hel_20160317 (Illumina Assembly) | ecosystem: Environmental > Aquatic > Marine > Subtidal zone > Sediment ...
TGTACAAAATCTCTATTTCGCAGGACAGATTAATGGCACCACGGGATATGAGGAAGCGGCATCTCAGGGAATAATGGCCGGTATAAATGCACATTTAAAAATAAATGAAATCGAACCTTTCATTTTGAAAAGAGATGAAGCTTATATTGGTGTTTTAATAGATGATCTTATTACAAAAGGCACTGAGGAACCTTATAGGATGTTTACATCAAGAGCCGAATATCGGACGCTCTTAAGACAGGATAATGCTGATTTACGACTGACCCCGAAAAGTTACGAAATAGGACTGGCAAAAGAAGAGCGTCTTTTTGCAATGAGAGAAAAGGAAAGAAAGTCGAATGATTTTATAGATTTTTTCAAGAAGACAAGCTTTAGCCCGGCACAGATTAACCCAATTTTAGAAGATGTTTCTTCGGCACCGGTAAAACAATCTGATAAGATGTTTAAAGTATTTTCCAGACCGGGGGTCACAATGTCTCATATGTTGAAACTGGAAAAAGTTTCAAATTATGTAAGTAACCATGACCTAAAAAGAGAAGTATTGGAGCAGGCTGAGATCCAGGTAAAATATGCGGGATATATAGCCAAAGAAAAAAATAATGCGGACAAACTTCAGCGATTAGAAAGCATCAAAATTCCGGAAAACTTCGACTATAGCAAACTTAAATCTCTTTCTTTTGAAGCGAGGGAAAAACTTACAAGTGTACAGCCAATTACAATCTCCCAGGCTTCCAGAATAAGCGGCGTGTCTCCAAGTGATATAAGTGTTTTGCTCGTCTATATGGGCAGGTGACAAAATTTGTTCCACGTGGAACAAATAGAAAGATCGGCTATTCGACAACTTGAATAATAGGATATCTTATATTGCTTCCAGAACATATATTTTAGCTCAATTATAGCAGGGACATCATAAGTAAAGCCTAAAATTGATGGAGGATTAAGTGAAATGAACTGAATAAGATTTCGTTTTTTCAAGATAGTGTTTTAAACTATCTTCGAAATGCAAAAATACATTGTGGACGATACTAATAAAAAATGAAGCGTTTTTTAAAGACCAAAGATTTTTCGGTTTCGGGTGAAGAATTCGAATTGATATTGGACAAGGAATTAAATATGTTGCGCACATACCCCGAGCCAAAGAATCTGGGTAGTTATTATAATAGTGAAGCATATATCTCGCATACAGATTCGGCAATAAATTTGGTTGATAAGCTTTATCAATATATTAAAAAGTACAACCTTAAAAGAAAGATTAGCCTTATTAACAAATATACCGATTCAGATAAAACACTATTGGATATTGGTGCTGGCACTGGCTCTTTCATGGAATCTGCAAATCGTAATGGTTGGGACACCCATGGAATTGAGCCTAATAAAAAGGCTAGAGACCTTGCGGTTAAGAAAGGATTGGAAATAAAAGAAAACTTAGATCTTTTGGGAAAACAAAGTTTTCAGGTAATTACACTTTGGCATGTTCTTGAACATTTACCTAATTTGGAATTACAAATAGACAAAATTACATCGCTTTTGAATAGAAATGGGACGCTTATAATTGCAGTTCCAAATTTCCTATCCTATGATGCTGGATATTATAAGGAATATTGGGCAGCTTATGATGTTCCAAGACATCTTACTCATTTCTCACAGTTGTCCATTAGAAAACTTTTTGCCAAAAACGGTATGAGGCTTGTAAAAATAAGCCCTATGATATTTGACTCCTTTTATGTCTCGTTACTTTCAGAAAAATATAAACACGGGAAAGGAAATTTTTTAAAAGCTTTTTTAGTTGGACTTAAATCAAATATATGGGCGTGGAAGACTAAAGAGTATTCATCTCTCCTTTATATTCTTAAAATGGATGAAAAAACGTTTTAAAGCGATCTAAGCGCATTTTACTCCTCTTGGTATAGTTTTCCCCAATGGTCTTAAAATTCATCAATTATAGGAAGCTAAATAATCGTATAAGCGATAGATAACACACTTACTTTACTTAAGATTATATAAATAAAATCTATTATTGATGTAATCTTCTGATTAGCGGAATTTCGTCTCTTTTAATAACAGCCGGTTTAATTATTCAATAAAACTCAAATCATTACAAAAACCTTTACTATTTTTGCCGAACTAAATTTAAAGACCACATGAAAAAAATAGTTTTAGCGATGTTTTTAATCGCAGCAGTTGCTTGTGAACAAAATAAAATTGGCTTTGTTGATAATGTAAAAGTGATGGATGCCTATCAGGAAAAATTGGATATCGAAGCAAGATATAAGGTTAAAGCAGAAGCACTAAATAAAAGAAGAGATAGTATTTCTCAGGCTTTTCAAATAGAAGCACAGGCTTTTCAGGTTAAAGCACAAAGTATGGCGCAATCCAAAGCACAGGAGGAATATGGTTTGTTACAACAAAGAGGCCAGTTTATGGGCCAACAGCTACAACAGGAAGAACAACAATTGCAATCAGAAGGTCAAACAGAAATGGATAGTTTGATAAGCAAGGTAAAAAAGGAGATTATCAGCTATGGCAAAAACAATGGTTATACGTATATCTTAAGCGGCGGTGATGGTGGTGGCGTCCTTTATGGAACAGACACTAAGGACCTTACACAGGACATTTTGAAAATACTGAATGAGAATTACAAGAAGTGATTTCTCCTTTTGATTTAGAAATGAAGGCTTTATAGAAAATGGATTGCTTCAGGACCAATAGAAGTTATAATATGGTATAGTTATTATTATTTGGTTTTAAGACTGAAGCAAATAAACAAGGAAAATTGCAGGAATAAAATAAATAGCAATGGTTCTTGCACCATCATAGTCTTTGGCGATTCGCTGTCCAAATAGTAACATTAACAAGGCTATACACGACAAGATTGCCCCGTAAAGTGCAATGGCACCTTCTCCAATAAAAATTAGTTGATAAAGCCCTACGACGCATAATACGGCCGCAATCACTTCTATAAGAAGTATAGTAACCAGCAGTAAAGGAACCAGGCCTTTCAATGGTGTATCCATAAAATGCCCTTGCAACCAACCCAGATTTCCTTTCCAATCAATTATTTTATCAATCCCGCTTTGTAAAAAAGTAATTATCAGGAATAGTAAGATTAAAATAGCAGTCGCATTATTCAGCATGGTTTCCATAACATATATTATATAATAGATTGAATATCAATGGTTTGAAATAATTTATTTTGATTAAGCCGCCCGCTTATGCAATAAACGGGTAAGTCTTATCGATAAATCAGTCAGAATAATCTTAGAATTCCCGTTCCGCTCGATATGATATATGGCATCTTCAAATTCCGTTACAATAGACAAAATATTTCTTTCATGGATAAACGGGGCAAATTTCTCTAACTGAAAGCCGTCAATATGAATTCGCATATAGACCAATTCTTTGACATTATAATTTAATAGCATGGCCTGCCTCATTACAGCCAGGCAATATTTTAAAAATTTTTTCTGAGTTTCTCTTCCAGTTTTGGCAACTTCTTCACTCCAGAGAATTAATTCATGTATTGCAGCTTTATTTCCTTTTGCTTTAAATGCACTACGTACCCACTGCACAAACCACTTTTCAAAAATTAATTCTTCAGAATCTTTATTCATAAGATCCATGGCTTTATTAAAATTTCCATTGGCTTCATGCGCAACCTTTAAGGCTTCCTCTCTTGTTAAGCCTTTTTCTATTAATGCAGCGGAAATTGCATCTTCTGGTAAGGGTGGAAAGTGTAATATCTGACATCTGGAGCGTATCGTTTGAAGGATCTGTTCTTCATCTTCGGCAATAAATATGAATACGGTTTTATCCGGGGGCTCTTCAATTAATTTTAGTAGTTTATTTGAAGCAGCTATGTTCATAGTTTCAGCCATCCAAAGAATCATAGTTTTATATCCGCCCTCATAGGATTTTAAGGAAAGTTTTTTTACAATATCATAGGCCTCGTCAACCCCGATTTGTCCTTGTTTCTTTTCAATACCTATCAACTGGTACCAGTCAAAAAGATTTCCATAAGGCTGTACTTTCACAAATTGTCGCCATTCTTGCAAATAATTATTGCTAACAGCATGCGATTTAACCTTAGCTGAATTGGAAACGGGAAAAGCGAAGTGTAAATCTGGATGGGACAAAGAAGCACATTTCAGATTACACGAATCTTCAATGGGAAAGTTCTCACCACCCGAATTACTGCACAACAAATATTGAGCATAAGCCAGGGCGGTTACAAGCGTACCACAACCTTCGGGGCCTATAAATAATTGTGCGTGTGGTATGCGTCCTGCATCAGCGCTGGACCAAAGATGATTTTTAATGTGAGAAAGCCCTAAAATATCCCTAAATAACATATCTTCAAATATAGGACATTTGATCATCTAACAATAAATTAATGCTGTCGCCTTTAACTGAATTGTAATAATCTTTACATTTGCCATTCTCTAAACAATTATTCCGAATGATAACAGTAGATGATTTTAATTTTAAAAATAAAAAGGCTTTAGTACGAGTAGATTTTAATGTTCCTTTAGATGGAGATTTTAATGTAACGGATTCAAATCGAATTGAGGCGGCCAAACCTACAATAATCAAAATCCTGGAAGACGGCGGAAGTGCCGTTCTTATGAGCCATCTTGGGAGACCCAAAGGAGAGCGAAATTCTGCGTTATCATTATCTCATATATGTGATAAAGTATCAGAAGTAATAGGTGTTCAGGTAAAGTTTGTAGATGATTGCATAGGTGAAAAGGCCGAAAGAGCTGTAGCAGAATTGAAAAGTGGAGAAGTACTTTTGCTTGAGAATCTTCGCTTTTATGCTGAAGAAGAGAAAGGCGACAAATTATTTGCAGAACAATTGTCACTTTTAGGAGACATTTATGTGAATGATGCATTTGGAACTGCCCATAGAGCACATGCATCTACGACAATAGTGGCAGGATTTTTTCCTGATAAAAAATGCTTTGGATACCTTTTGGCAAAAGAAATCAAAGCCATAGGCAAGGTTATGAAAACAGGAGAAAAACCCGTGACCGCCATATTAGGAGGCGCAAAGGTCTCTTCTAAAATCACAATTATTGAGAATATCCTGAGTAAAATAAATCATTTGATTATAGGGGGCGGGATGACCTATACTTTTATAAAGGCGCAAGGAGGTAAAGTAGGAAATTCAATATGTGAAGATGATAAAATGGATCTTGCACTTTCCATACTACAACAAGCTAAGAATCTGGGAGTTCAGGTTCATCTTCCCGTAGACGTTATAGCTGCTGATGACTTTGATAACAATGCAAACACAAAAATTGTCGCTGTTGACGATATCCCGGATGGTTGGCAGGGACTGGATGCAGGACCAAAGACTTTAGAAAACTTCAGGGAGGTTATACACGAATCCAAAACAATTTTATGGAATGGTCCCGTAGGTGTTTTTGAAATGGAGAGCTTTGCTAAAGGCACTATTTCAGTGGGCAATTTTATTGATGAAGCCACCAAAAATGGAGCATTTTCATTAGTTGGCGGTGGAGATTCAGTAGCAGCTGTAAAACAATTCGGATTTGAAAACAAAGTAAGCTATGTATCTACTGGTGGAGGCGCTATGCTAGAAAGCCTGGAAGGTAAATCGCTACCAGGTATTGCGGCAATATTAGAGGCGTAAAGGCGTTATCGATAAACGGGGATTTCTGTTTTTTTAAAATAGTTTAAGAAGCATTATTTTAATGTTTCATAAAAAAATACGATTTTAGCTTACACCCTACGGCCAAAAATCAGATTTATGACCGCAATTAGAGAAATAATTCTTTACGTTTTTTTGCTTGTTTTTGTTATGCCATTGTTGGCACAAGAACAAGACACACCTCTTATTTTGGAGGCCAAAACCTCTACAATTAATCCGACAAAAGAAAAGGTTGAAATTATCCAAAAACCAATTAATCTGAATGCTGTATTCAAAGAAAATGCAATATTAAAGGACAACCCAATTGAATCGACCACAACAATTGAAGGCTACAACCTTGAGGATAATTCAAAGGCAGCTAAATATGATAGTTTATGGATGAAAGAGCTGTATGAAAACGCAAGCTTATCTGATGAAATTTATAATTATGTATCCAATCTGGAAATAGACACTTTAAAACACCTTACAATTGCTACTGATGTATTAAAGGAACGATTGGAATTACTTAATCAGAAAACGCCATTTAACATTGCCTACAACCCTTCATTGGAAAGAGTAATTCAATCTTTTTTGTTGCGTAAGCATGAATTCATAGAACGTATGATAACCGCGAGCCAATTTTATTTTCCCATGTTTGAACAGGAATTGGATAACTACAATATTCCTTTGGAAATAAAGTATCTGGCAATCGTAGAATCAGCATTGAACCCCAGGGCAAAGTCTAGAGTCGGCGCTACTGGGCTTTGGCAATTTATGTATGGCACCGGTAAGATGTATGGATTAGATGTAAGTAGTTATGTAGATGACCGCAGCGATCCTATTAAATCGACAGCAGCTGCATGTAAATATCTGTCCAAACTTTATCAAACCTTTGGTGACTGGGATTTGGCTTTGGCTGCATATAATTCAGGCCCTGGGAATGTAAATAAGGCAATTAGAAGATCTGGCGGCTATACAAATTATTGGAACATTAGAAGGAATCTTCCCAGAGAAACTGCGGGCTATGTACCGGCTTTCTTAGCGACCATGTATTTATTTGAGTATGCAGACGAGCATGGAATTAAGTTAAATAAAGTGGAAAGACCTTATTTTGAAACCGATACGGTTCATGTTAAACAACTTATAACTTTTGATCAAATTTCAAAACTGGTTGGGGTAAGTAAAGAAGAGTTAAAAGTTCTAAATCCTTCATATAAATTAGACATTATTCCCAAAATAAAAGGCAAACAATACTTCTTAAGACTCCCAAAAGATGCCATTGGTAAATTTGTAACCAACGAAAGAGCTATTTACGCGTTTGCAGAAAAAGAAAATAAAAGCAAGGAAAGCGCCTTACCGAAATTGGTTACAGCCAAGGACAGAATTCGATACAGGGTCAAAAGCGGAGATTATCTTGGAAAAATAGCTGAACGTTATGGGGTTGGGGTGAGCCAAATTAAAAAATGGAACGGTCTTAGAAGTAATAATTTAAGAATTGGCCAACGTCTCACCATTTACCCAAGAAAGCCGGTAACCGTGGTTTCTTCAAATAAAAAGACATCCATAAGATCTACGCCGGCCGTTAGTTTAACCGGAAATTCTAAAGTCCACACTGTTAAAGAAGGTGACTCTTTATGGACTATCTCCAGAAAATATCCTGGAATTACTATTGAAAAATTAAGACAATGGAACGGTATTAGCGGTAACAATCTACAGCCAGGTACAAAATTGAAACTGTGCGATTGTTCATCCTAAAAGGAAATATATGAAATACTTTGGAACGCTATTTTTATCTCTTTTTTTGCTAATTTCTTGTAACGACAAAAATAAAAAGACCTATAAACCAGTTTCTGTTGGCGCAATCAATTCGCTCGCCGTTGTCATGGAAAATCAGCTTTGGGAAGGCAAGGTGGGAGATAAAGTAAGAGAACATTTTGCAGCACCCATACTTGGACTGACCTGGAACGAGCCTCAATTTTCAATAGAACATATGCCCCTTCAGGTATTTACAGGCATGACAAGGCACAGACGCTCTGTTTTATATGTCAGCTTAGACAGCTTGGATTTAGCACATATCAAAACTGATTTATACGCAACACCACAAAAGGTTGGGGTAATTAAAGGTAAAACAGAAGAAGAACTAATTAATAACCTGGAGGCCGGGGCAGATAAAATAATTGCATCCTTCAAAAGCACAGAAATGAAAGAGGCGCAAAAAAGATTTTTACGCTCTCTTAATAAAGACACTATTTTACAATCCAAATTTGACATTTCTCTTAGACTACCTTCAATATATAAGGTTGGCAAAGAAGAGGATAATTTTATTTGGATAGATCGCGAGATTCCTAAGGGAACCATGAACATAATTGTGTATGCTATGCCTTGGGATAGTTTTGAAAATGATTCCACATTCGTCAAAGATATTGTAAAGATGAGGGATTCTATTGGTAAAAAATATATCCCTGGTCCCGATATACCGAATAAAACAACCTATATGGTCACGGAGAAAGCATTTGCTCCTTACGTTTTCCCAGCGGAAATTTCGGGAAAAAAGGCAGCTGAAGCAAGAGGCATCTGGGAAATTGAAAATTACCCTATGGCAGGCCCTTTTTTAACCTATATAGTAAACGACAAGGAAAATAATAGAAAATTGATCCTGGAAGGATTTACATTCGCTCCTGCAACCAATAAAAGGGACTATATGTTTGAGCTTGAAGCCATTCTCAAAACAGTTCAGTTTAGATAAGTATAATTAGTATTTAATCAAAAAAAATGCCCTGAAAATATTTTTTCAGGGCTTCTTATATTTTTATACTTCATATAATTAATCAAATGCAAATCCGGTAGCTACTCTAAATATAAAAGCATATATAGTAATAAGCAACAGAGCAAAGCAAAACCAGGAGAATACCTTGAAATATTTCTTTAGAAAAATGTTCGTCCAGTTTCTAAAAGCTTCCAGGTAGAGTTCTTTTATTAGTAATATTTTATCCATATAGTGTATTTTTTGAAGTTAATTACAACAAAGATCATTTTATGGATTATATATGGTATATAAATCGGTTAAAGAGCACAAATATTTGGCGTAAGAACAGGTATACTTTTTAGCATCTATGAAGGGTATAGAATAGGCGTTTAAATGCACGGAGAAAGAACTTTATCTGTGATACCTAAAGGAAGCTTAAAATAAAAAAGCGCCCGATTAAGGGCGCTCTTTGGTATCTAGGTTGCTTGGTATTAATCGAACGCAAATCCCGTGGCCACTCTAAACAAAAATGCATAAAGCACAATGATAAATGAGATAAAACAAAACCACGAAAATATTTTGAAATAATTTTTTATTAGTACGTGGCCAAGATTTTTGAAGGCCTCAGAATAAATTTCTTTAATAAGTAATATGTGTTTCATAGGTTGGTTTTTAGATCTAAGACTATATGTATAACTAAATTTTCTTTTAATACGTATTTTGGACTGAATGTTTGTTGTGAAAGCGCTACTTAGGGTTGTGAAAATCAACAGATTAAATAGAAATCTTTGTGAAAGACCTACATATTTACAATTATGAACTCTGAACGCCTGTTAAGCTGATGTTTGGCTGAACTGCACCTCACCGTACCATCACATTCGTTGAGTAATCTTTCTTCCCCGTAGCCAATGGCACTTTGTATACGATCAGGAGAAATTCCCTGTGATATCAAATAGTCCCGTGTGGATTTTGCCCTTTTATCTGACAAATATTTATTATAGGCCCTTTTACCTCTCGAATCGGTATGAGATTCAATTTTAATAACCATTGTTTTATACTCATTCATCACTTCAACTAACTTATCCAATTCATTGGCAGCATCCTTTCTTATATAAAACCTGTCAAAGTCAAAGAAGATCATCTCAATTTTGAGTTTTTTGATCCCATCCTCTATTGCAATGAGTTCTTTGAGTTTTTTCAAGGATACGTCGGTCTGCACTAACTCATTTTTTTTGGTAACGACAGTTTGTTCGTCTTCAAAATAATTATCTTTTACTGTCTTTATACTATATTTTGTGGTGCTCTCCAGATCTTCGAACACAAAGCTACCATCCTCACCGGTAACCACTTCTTTCAATTTAATATTGTTTTCATCCAGAAGCATTACCAAAGCTTCCGGCATTATATCTCCGGTAATTAAATCTGTTACTACACCGGCAATAGCATTTTCATTCGCTTCTTCGGGCAACAATCTTTGAAATGAATAAATATCGTCATCCCCTTTACCACCTCTTCTGTTAGATGCAAAAAAGCCTTTTTGGGTTTCTTCATCCACAATATATGAGAAGTCATCTTTTTTACTATTTATGGGTTGACCCGCGTTCCTTACCTCGAGAAATCCGACTTCGTCATCATAAGCAACTTCATATATGTCGAGCCCCCCCAGACCAACATGTCCATCAGAAGAAAAATAGAGTTTCTTTTCATTAATAAACGGAAACATCTCCTTTCTTTCGGTGTTAATTTCAGGACCAAGATTTCTTGGATCAGAAAATTGACCATCACCAAGTACATCAACCATAAAAATATCTGTCATACCTATACTTCCCGGCATATCAGAAACAAAATACAATTGTTTTCCATCCGGGCTAAGGGCCGGATGACCAGTAGAAAAATCATCGCTATTAAAAGGAAGTTCTTTTCCTTCAGTCCATTCACCATCAATTTTCTTGGACATGTATATTTTCAGATTGTTATTCCCGTTTTTATCTCTTTTTAACTTTTTACCATAATTGTTTCTCGTGAAATACATGGTTTGATTATCCGGGGAAAATGTGACAGATGCTTCGTGGTACTTAGTGTTTATCTTTTTAGAGAATTTAATAGCATCTTTAACTTCCTGTGATTCCTTATTTATCTTGGCTACATATAGATCAAGATAGGGCTGATTATTCCATTTATACCGTCTGGTATTAAAAAAGGAAGAGTCCATGGCTGATGAAAATACCATCTCGTCATCGTTGTAGAACATTGGAGAGAAATCGGAATATTTACTATTTACTGCCAAATTTGCAATGTTTACAGTTTCTTCAGTACTTAAGATATTATCCAGGACAATTTCATTAGGTGTTGCCCTTGATAGATTTTCCAAAGCACGGGTATTCCCCTTTTTCATTTCTCTGTCATACAATCGCATTAATCTTTTTGCTCGTGCATATTTCCCGGTTCCTTTTGAAGAATTGGCATATTTAAAGATATTTTCCGCAGACATTTCATCCTTATAATTTGTATACAACTTATCATACCAGAAATAAGCTCTTTCCATATTGGTATTATAATAGTGTGAATCCCCCGCCTTTTCAATTATCTGAAAAGACTGATTATTAGGATCCCCTTCCAGCACTTGTTCGTAGAGTTCTGCTGCTTCGGCATACCACATTTTATTAAAATATGAATCTGCCTTTTTAAGCAGTTTATCATTTGTAAAAATGTTGGAACCTTTTTTTAGTACTCCGGTTGATTCAAATGGATTAAAACTCGACCTATTAGCATTGTTTAAAGACTCTGAAACTTCTTTCTTATTGCTCTCCGATATATCCAAATCCTCTGTTGCCTTGACCTCATTCGGATCAAAAACATTCATGATCCACAATTTATCAATATAGTTTCCATTTAGGTTAGACGCGCATGCATTAATAGTCTCTTTCCAGTCTTTAGACTCTTTGAGGTATACATAGTTTAATCCACTTTTGGGGTGAGTTGCTACTTTGGAAGTTAGATTTCTTTTACTTAGTTTTTTCTGGAAAGATTTAACATTTTGAACATCTCCAAAAACCCCTGCCACGATGTAATAACCATTCTTTAGACCCTTAAACCGGGGAACTATTCTTGCTGCAATTTTTTTCTCCTTTGCTGCCCTAATA
>Ga0265303_10002422_pt1 | contig 11536 bp, 9 predicted proteins | sample Helome_2_FD_192494 | JGI IMG/M metagenome (GOLD analysis project Ga0265303, IMG submission 192494) | Marine sediment microbial communities from subtidal zone of North Sea - Hel_20160317 (Illumina Assembly) | ecosystem: Environmental > Aquatic > Marine > Subtidal zone > Sediment ...
AGCCATTGAGCTTAACCCGAGGAATGCGAGCGCCATTCGGGTAAAAGGCAAAAGCATTGCTCTGCAAGGAGATTTCGAAACCGCGTTCGCCGTGCTCGAGACGATTCGCAAACATCCGCTCTGGGGTTCTGAGGTTGCCGTGGTGATGGCGATGGCTGGGCGTGAAGAAGAAGCTCGCGAATATCTTGATAGTGTTGAGAAAGTGCCGCGAAACGTATTCACATTGGGGCGTCTCTATGCGGCGCTCGGTGACACCGATGAAGTATTTCACTGGATGGCGATTGCCAAAGAGACCAAGCTGCCCTGGTATCCGTGGTTCATTACGGGGGTGAAACCCATGGACGCCGCGCGCAACGATCCCCGCATGGATGAACTTGCAGCAGAGCTGGCTCTCACCGAGGCGCTGGGGCGGGCAAGATCCCGCGGAAGGTAGGCGTTACTGCTTTTCCAGGTCGGCCGGCAACATCGGCGATGACAACATTGCCTCGAAGCGCGCCCAGCGCTCGTCGGCATCGGCATCACCGCGTTCGACATAGTCGGCGACCATGACCTTGCCGTGGTTGTAGTTGATGACGTAGCTGCGGTACGTGTCAATGAACCGGGTTCTCTGCATCGACTTGTCTTCGCGCATCATGCCGTAGGTCTGTAACCACTCGGCCGCCTCTTCTCGCGTAATCTCGCCGTTCAGGTAGTCACGCGCGGCTTCATTGCCCGCAAAATTGAGCTTGGCAGTGAGATCAGCAATCTCGTAGTAAAGGTCAGCCTTGTCGGCATCGAGCCCGGCGAGGGGGAAGAGCACAGCTTTCTCGAATTCGCCACGCTCCTCGCCGGGAAAGGCGAGTTCGATGCCGTAGTTACCGCTGCCTTCAGCGATCAGCGACTGCGGGCTGAACAGGGGGTACAGGGAGTACTCCAGCCAGCCCTTGTCATCGACGAGGTTCTTTTCGAGTAGCGCATTGAACGTGTGATGTCCCGGGTAGCCTTCGTGGCAGCCAAGGTCGACAGCGCGGCTTATGTAGATCGGAAAGTCGGTGTTGACCTGGATCAGGCTGATCGAACTTCCCTGGTACCAGTTGTAGCCCGACCAGGGCTTGTCGTTAACGTACTCGATCGTGAACGATTCACCCTCAGGTAGTTCGATGCGCTCAAGTGTGCGTTTGCGGCACTCGGCCATTGCGGCTTCAAAAACCGCAGGCAGTTTGTCCAGTGGAATAGCAAACTCATTATTGAAGTTCTCGACGCGCTTGCTCAGCGGACCTTCGCCCGGCAGCAGAGCATCCAGTTCCTGCAAAATGGTCTCAAAGTGAGCCGCGTCATTGTCAGGCGCCTTACTGCCAAACAAAGCCATCGACTCGTCGTCGAATGTTGGCAGCTCACCCTTATTAATGGCGATGCGAGTATCAAGAGCGTGCAGACGCGCAAGCAGGCCGACGATACGCATGCCGAACATCTTGTCATCGCCCGTGTCGATCGCGGCCAGTCGCTCGGCCAGATCGGTTGATGCCGTGAGGATCTGGTCCAGGCTCAGTGCGGTTTCTTCCGCCGCCTTCTTCAGTTCCTCCGGCCCGAAATAGGCATCGACGTGGCCACCGTCATGCAAGCCCATCGAGAGTTCGAGATAGAGATACTCGCGCGCGAGGTCGTCCATATTGGGCGCGGCGGGTCCGCAAGCAGTAAGTACGAGCGCGCACAAAGTCAGCAGAATTTTCTTAGTCATCGATCTTCTTCAGTTGATACAAGGCGTCGAGTGCCTCGCGGGGTGAAAGTGTGTCGGGGTCGAGAGCGTCGACCGCTTCTCGTAACAGGGTGTTCTCGGCCGGTTCCTCAACACTGAAATCGAGTTGCACCTGGGGGTTGTCCGCCTGGGCAGCCTGTTGCGATTCCAGGGCTTTCAGGTAGCGCTTCGCACGTCGAATGACCTCGCGCGGCACGCCCGCCAGTGATGCGACCTGCAGGCCATAGCTCTGGTTTGCGGGGCCTGGCTTGACCGAATGCAGGAACACGAGCTGGCCGTTGTGTTCAGTGGCGTCGAGATGCACGTTGCCGCAGGCAGGCAATTCCTGCGCAAGCGCCGTCAGCTCGAAATAGTGCGTGGCGAACAGCGTGAACGCTTTCGCGACTTCTCCCATGTGGTGCGCAGCGCCCCAGGCCAGGGACAGGCCATCGAACGTGCTGGTGCCGCGACCAATCTCATCCATGAGTACCAGGCTGTGTTCAGTTGCGTTGTTAAGGATGGTCGCCGTCTCGGTCATTTCCACCATAAATGTTGAACGGCCGCCGGCCAGGTCATCGGAGGCACCGATACGCGTGAAGATTCGGTCAACGGGTCCGACGCGCAGCTTGTCCGCCGGAACGAATGAACCGATGTGCGCAAGAATGACGATCAACGCGGTCTGTCGCATGTAGGTCGACTTACCGCCCATGTTCGGGCCAGTGATCACAAGCAGGCGTTTCGCCTCGGAGAGCGATACGTCGTTGGCTATGAAGGGCGTGTCGATGACCTGCTCAACAACAAGGTGGCGTCCGCCCTCGATCTCGATACAAGGTGCGTCGCCGATTTCGGGTTGGGTGAGGCCAAGAGTCTGCGCGCGCTCAGCGAAGCAGGCGAGCACATCGAGCTCAGCCAGGCCGCCGGCACAGAGCTGCAACTCACCGAGTACTTCATGCAGCAGATCGAGCAGTTGTTCGTACAGGAATTTCTCGCGAGCCAGTGCGCGCTCACGGGCACCGAGGACCTTGTCCTCGAATTCCTTCAGCTCCGGTGTGATGTAGCGCTCGGCGGCTTTGAGGGTTTGCCGCCGTACGTATTCGACGGGCGCTTTGTCGGCCTGGGCTTTGCTGATCTCGATGTAGTAACCGTGCACGCGGTTGTAGCCGAGCTTCAATGTCGGAATGCCCGTGCGTTCTTTCTCGCGCTGCTCGAGGTCGACGAGGTACTGGTCGGCGTTCTCGGCTATCGCACGCAGGTCGTCGAGCTCCTCGTCGTAGCCTTCCGCAATGACACCGCCGTCGCGTATCAACATGGGTGGACTCTCGATGACGGCCTTGTCGAGTAAGCGGTGCTGCTGCTTGTGTTCGCCCACCTGGTCGGTGAGCTCTGCAAGCAACGGGGATTCAATGCCGGCGAGGTGCTGGCGCAGGGTAGGCAACCGGGACAACGCTTCGCAGAGCTGCCTGAGGTCGCGCGGTCGCGCTGAGCGAAGCGCCACGCGTGACAAGATGCGTTCGATATCGCCGATGCCGTGAAGCTTCTCCTGCAGGGCCTCCAGGGTGCCGCTGGCGAGTAGCGCATCGATAGCCTGGTAGCGCGCGCGCAGCACGTGCGTGTTGCGCAGCGGCCGCTGTATCCAGCGGCGTAGCAGGCGGCTTCCCATCGCCGTCTGGCAATGGTCCATGACGCCGGCCAGTGTGTGCTGGTGATGTCCGCTCAGTGAGGCTTCGAGTTCGAGGTTGCGGCGTGTCGGGCCATCCATGATAACGGCGTCGTCACGCGTTTCGACGCGGATGGACAGTAGGTGTGGCAGTGCTGCTTTTTGCGTATCCGTGACGTACTGCAGCAAAGCGCCGGCGGCCGAGACGCCGCGCACGAAATCCTGGCAGCCAAATCCCGATAGATCACGAGTACCAAACTGATTGCAGAGCAAGCGCGATGCACTGTCGTGTTCGAAGTGCCAGGGTGGCCTGCGCGTGACTCGAATACGTTCACCGAAGGCCCCGTCGAGCGGCTCGTCTTCATCGACGATGAGTTCCGCCGGCCGCAGGCGCTCGATCTCACCTTGTACGGCCTCGAGGTCCGGAGCCTCGGTAAGGCGGAAGCGTCCCGCCGACAAATCGAGCCACGCTACGCCGAAACTATCTCCGCCTTTGAACACGGCGGCGACGACGTTGTCGCGTTCGGCGGAAAGCAGGGCCTCGTCGGTGAGCGTGCCCGGCGTAACGATGCGGGTAACCTTGCGCTCTACGGGCCCCTTGCTGGTCGCAGGGTCTCCCACCTGCTCGCAAATGGCGACAGACTCACCTTTGCGCACGAGCTTGGCGAGGTAGCCCTCGACCGCATGGTAGGGGACGCCGGCCATCGGAATCGGGTTGCCACCGGACTTGCCGCGCGACGTCAGCGTGATGTCCATCAGCGAGGCAGCGCGTCTCGCGTCGTCATAGAATAGTTCGTAGAAGTCGCCCATGCGATAGAACACAAGCATGTCCGGGTACTCGGCCTTGATGGCGAGATACTGGCGCATCATTGGAGTATGGACGGCGGAGACTTCGGCTTTCATCGACAACTTTGATTATTATGGGCCAGTGAAAATACTGCATGTTGAAACCGGGCGCCATTTTTTGGGCGGCCCGCAGCAGGTTATCTACCTGATCAACGCCTTACGCGAGCGGGGTCACGAAAGCACCCTGGTTTGTCCGCCCGATTCCGGTATCGATACGGTCGCGCGGGAGAACGGTATCCGCGTACAAAACCTGTTCTGCGCCGGCGATCTGGACTTGCCGTTTGCCTACCGCTTGTCGCAATTCCTTAAGGACCAGAAGCCGGACATCGTGCATTGTCACAGTCGTCGTGGCGCCGACATTCTCGGCGGCCTCGCGGCGACGGTTGCCGATGTGCCGGCTGTCGTGTCGCGGCGCGTCGATAATACCGAGATGCGGGTTGTGGCGGCCATCCGGTACCGGCCATTTCGTAAAGTCATCGCGATATCCAACGCAATCGCCGAAGTCCTGCGCGATCGTGGCGTCGAAGACGAGCGCCTGGAGATCATTCGTAGTGCAGTCGATATCGATGCGTTCCCGGGCACGGCAGATTGCGGGGCCGTGCGCGCAGAGTTCGGCCTTGCAGACGATCATTTCGCCATTGCCGCGGCCGGCCAGTTAATTCCGCGCAAGGGGCATCAGTTCCTGCTGCAGGCCGTGGCTGATCTCAAGGGCCGTTACCCACAGCTGCGACTCATCGTGTTTGGGGAGGGCTACCTCAACAACCAGCTGCAGGCGCAGGCTTCCTCACTTGGACTCGCTGAGGTGGTGCAATTTGCGGGCTTCCGCAGTGACCTCGACTCGTTCATTTCCTGCTTCGACCTGTTCGCGCACCCGGCGTTGGCGGAGGGGCTGGGTGTCGCTGCACTCAAGGCTGCAGCGGCCAGTGTGCCGGTCGTGGGGTTTGCCGCCGGCGGCATGGTCGAGGCTGTCGCACATGAAGAAACCGGCTTGCTCGTTGAGCCCGAAGACAGCGATGCCCTGGGCAAAGCCATAGCACGACTCATTGATAATCCGGACCTCCGCGCGTCTCTTGCGGCGGCCGGTCGTGCGCGGATGCAAAACGACTTCTCGATCGCTACGATGGCAGACGGGCATGTCGCTTTATATAAGAACGTTCTGAATGGCTGATTACGAAGCACTGCAGAAACTGGCGGAAGCGGTCGTTAGCGACCTGAGTTCGGCGGGCAAGGCTGTCTCTACCGCGGAGTCCTGTACGGGGGGATGGATAGCCAAGAGCATCACCGACGTTGCCGGCAGTTCCGCTGTGTTTGGCTACGGCGTCGTCAGTTACTCCAATGGTGCCAAGGAATCGCTCCTTGGCGTCAGGAACGAAACGCTTGAAGAACACGGGGCCGTCAGCCAGCAGGTTGTCGATGAAATGGCAAAGGGTGTGCTGCGCCTGAGTGGCTCGGACATTTCGGTGGCTGTCAGCGGCATTGCGGGTCCGGAAGGCGGGACCGAAGACAAGCCCGTGGGGACGGTCTGGTTCGCGTGGGCTGTGCGTGACGGCGCCGAAGCACTCGTCGACTCGAGCTGTGAACACTTCGCGGGCGATCGGGACCTCGTGCGCGAACTAACGGTGGCACATGCGCTGCAAGGTGTGCTCGAGCGTATCGAGGCATGAATACGAAACGCGTCTTCTTTGCCCTGTGGCCCGATGCACGACAACGCGAACGTCTGCGCGACGTTATTGGCTCGGTGGCCAAGACTGTCGAAGGCAGAATGGTCGACCGGCGCAACTGGCACGTCACCCTGGTCTTTGTCGGGGCCTTTCCCGAGAATCGGATTCCTTATCTGCTCGAGAAAGCACAGGAGATCCAGGTCGAACCATTCCGCCTCAACTTCGACCGCCTCGAATACTGGGCACGACCCAGGGTTGCGAGCCTGAGCGCCGCAACGGTACCGCATGAGTTGCAGGAGCTGGTCGACTCATTGAATGCGGTGATCGCCGATCTCGGGCTCAAGCTCGAGGACCGGAATTACCGGCCTCACATCACCGTGGTGCGCAATGCGCGGGCCTTTACGACCGAGCGATTGACGCAAAGAGTACAGACCGAGTGGTCGAGCTTCGAACTCATGGAGTCGGTATCGGGGCCCGGTGGGGTGAGCTACATCCCGCTTAAACAGTAGCTTGGGCAGCTTTTCGAGAATCTGCAGAGATTGGCCGGATTTGGCCCTCCTGAAAGCTACTATTGACGCGGCTTCCATGAAATAATACTGTGCAAATCCACAGTATCTTCAAATACCGCTAAATCGCGGCCTAATACGGACCGGAATTATGGATGACAATCGCAAAAAAGCACTCGCACAGGCACTTGGCCAAATAGAAAAGCAGTTCGGCAAGGGGTCTGTCATGCGGATGGGGGACAGCCAGGCATCAAGAGACATAGAGGCTGTTTCCACGGGTTCGATCGGGCTCGACGTCGCGTTGGGCATCGGCGGTTTGCCCAGAGGCCGTGTCGTGGAGATCTACGGTCCGGAGTCATCGGGCAAAACCACGCTGACCCTGCAGGTCATCGCTGAGGCACAGAAGATAGGTGGCACGGCGGCGTTCGTGGATGCTGAGCACGCGCTTGATCCGAGTTATGCCGAAAAACTCGGCGTTAATGTCGACGAACTCCTGGTTTCGCAGCCCGACACCGGTGAACAGGCCCTCGAGATCACCGACATGCTGGTGCGTTCGGGCGCGGTAGACATCGTCGTTGTCGACTCGGTCGCAGCGCTGACGCCAAAGGCCGAGATTGAAGGTGAGATGGGTGATTCACATATGGGCCTGCAGGCGCGGCTCATGTCCCAGGCGCTTCGGAAATTGACGGGCAACATTAAGCGCTCAAACACGATGGTGGTCTTCATCAACCAGATCCGTATGAAGATCGGCGTCATGTTTGGTAGTCCGGAAACAACAACGGGTGGCAACGCGCTCAAGTTCTACTCATCGGTTCGTCTCGACATTCGCCGCATCGGCGCGATCAAGAAAGGCGATGAAGTCATCGGTAACCAGACGCGCGTCAAGGTTGTTAAGAACAAGGTCTCGCCACCGTTCAAGCAGGCGGAGTTCGAGATTCTCTACGGCGAGGGTATTTCGCGTATGGGCGAGATCATCGATCTGGGCGTTCAACACGACATCGTTAGCAAGGCAGGTTCCTGGTACAGCTACGGTGATGATCGCATCGGCCAGGGCAAGGAGAATGTTCGCGAGTTCCTCAGGCAGCATCCGGAAATGGCCGAAGAAATCGAGGGCAGGATCCGGGCGAAGTTGCTGCCAGGCAAGGTAGAGGCTGTCGAAGAACCAGCAGATGATGCTGCCGAGGCCTAGCGCTGAAGGCGGTTCATGAAGAAATTGGCGATCTTCTCTCCGATGAGGGAGAAGATCGCTTTGCTTCGCCTCTCGAAGCCCGCAAGAAGGGCATGGATTTCCTGGCCCGTCGCGAATACGGTCAAACCGAGCTCATCCGGAAGCTCACTGGCAAGGGTTTCCAGAACGACGCGGCCACAATAGCGGTCACCCAGCTCACCGACGAAGGCTTGCAGAGCGACCAGCGTTTTGCAGAAAGCTTCGTTCAATCCCGCATCAACCAGGGCAAGGGCCCGGTGCGCATTCGCCTGGACCTCGGGCAGCGCGGCATCGGTGATGCGACGATCGAGATTGCCATTGAAGATACCGATCCTGACTGGCATGCGTTGGCCAGCGCACAGCGCCACAAGAAGTTCGGCTCGTCTGCCCCTTCAGATTTCAAGGAAAAAGCCCGCCAGATGCGGTTCCTCCAGTACCGCGGTTTCGAGCAAGACCATATTCAATCGGCTTTTTAGCCGTTACCATACGCCCCATGAAAACCATGACGAGCAACGAGCTGCGCGAAGCGTTCCTGGGCTATTTCCGTGACCACGGCCATGAGGTTGTCGCGAGCTCACCATTGGTGCCGGGTAACGACCCGACCCTGCTGTTCACCAATGCCGGCATGGTGCAGTTCAAAGACGTGTTCCTGGGTGATGACAAGCGCAGGTACTCGACGGCAGCCAGTTCGCAGCGCTGTGTACGCGCCGGCGGTAAGCACAACGACCTCGAGAACGTGGGTTACACGGCTCGCCACCACACGTTCTTCGAAATGCTCGGCAATTTCAGCTTCGGCGACTATTTCAAACACGAAGCCATTCAATACGCCTGGGATTTCTTGACGGTCACTCTGGGCATTCCCGAAGAACGTCTCTGGGTAACTGTCTTCGAGGATGACGACGAAGCGGCGGATATCTGGTTGAAAGAGATGAAGGTTGATCCGGAGCGATTCTCGCGGCTCGGTGCGAAAGACAATTTCTGGGCCATGGGTGACACTGGCCCCTGCGGTCCGTGTAGTGAGATCTTCTACGATCATGGCGAGACAGTGCCGGGTGGACCCCCGGGCACACGCGAGGAAGACGGTGATCGTTACGTCGAGGTCTGGAATCTCGTCTTCATGCAATTTGATCGCGGTGCCGACGGTACGATGACACCGCTGCCCAAGCCCTCGGTCGACACCGGTATGGGGTTGGAGCGTATTGCAGCTGTCATGCAGAAGGTCCACAGCAACTACCAGATCGATTTGTTCGCGCACCTGATCCAGGCAACAGCCGATGTGCTGGGCGTAGAGAACGATGGGTCGACTTCACTGAATGTGATCGCAGACCATATCCGTGCCTGTTCCTTCCTGATCGTAGATGGCGTTCTGCCAGGCAATGAGGGCAGGGGCTATGTGCTGCGCCGCATCATCCGCCGCGCGATTCGCCACGGCAAAAAGCTCGGTACCGATGAATTGTTTTTCCACAAACTGGTTGCGCCACTCGTGAAGGAAATGGGCGATGCTTACCCTGAGCTTGCCAAGGTGCAGGCGCACGTTGAGAAAGTCATCGCCAGGGAAGAAACGCGATTTGCCGAGACGCTCGATCAGGGTATGGAGATTCTCGAAACCGCGATCGCTGCCCTCGATGGCACGGAGCTTCCCGGCGACGTTGTCTTCAAGCTGTACGACACTTATGGGTTCCCGGCAGACCTGACTGCAGACGTGGCCCGCGAGCGCGACCTGTCTATTGACCAGGCCGGTTTTGAAGCGGCCATGCAAGGCCAGCGCGATAAAGCCAAGGCGGCCAGCAAGTTCAGTGTTGCCGGCGGTGACGTACTCAAGACCAATCTGAAGACGGAGTTTCTCGGGTACGAGGGAACGGGTGGGTCGAGCGAGATCGTCGCGCTGTTCAAAGACGGCGAAGCGGTTGATGAACTCGCGGATGGCGATGAGGGTGCAGTCATTCTTGCGTCGACACCTTTCTATGCGGAGTCCGGCGGCCAGATCGGCGACCAGGGGATTCTTGTTGACGACGGCAAGCTGTTTCGCGTTGACGACACGCAGAAAAGTGGCAATGCCTCGGTGCATTTCGGTTCGGTTGAACAGGGCGTACTGAAAGCAGGTGACCGTCTCGAAGCAGTTGTCGACGCAGATCGTCGCCAGGCAATCCGACTCAACCACACAGCGACGCACCTCATGCATGCGGCGCTGCGGCAAGTGCTCGGCGACCACGTCACTCAGAAAGGCTCGCTGGTCGCGCCTGACAAACTACGTTTCGACTTCTCACACTACGAGGGTGTGACCGCTGAGCAGCAGCGAGAGATCGAGCATCTCGTCAATGCCGAAATTCGGAAAAACGTGGCCGCCGACACCAACCTGATGAGCTACGACGAGGCTATCGATTCTGGTGCGATGGCCTTGTTCGGCGAGAAGTACGGCGACAAGGTGCGAGTGCTCAAGCTCGGCGATTTCTCGGTTGAGCTGTGCGGAGGCACGCACGTCGAGCGAACGGGGGACATAGGTGTCTTCAAGATTACCCATGAAGGCGGTGTTGCCTCGGGTGTACGTCGTATCGAGGCAGTGACCGGCGATGGTGCAATGGAGTGGATGGATACCAATCAGCAGACATTGATGCAGCTGGCTGACCAGCTCAAGAGCCGGCCCGACCAGGCGGCAGCGAAGGTCGAGCAGTTACTGTCAGAAATCAGGGGTCTGAGGAAGAGGTTGGCGACAGCGAAGCACGCGCTCGTAACGGGGCGCTCGACGCACCACGAAGACAATGTGCAGGAAATTGGGGGGATTAAGGTGCTGGCCAGCCGCGTGGATGGCGTTGATGCCAAGGAACTTCGCGATGCCGTGGATCGTATTAAAGACAAGCTGGGTAACGCAATTGTCGTCCTGGGTTCGGTTGACGACGGCAAGGTTCACCTGGCGGCCGGCGTCTCCAAGAACAACACTGATAAGATACGCGCCGGCGACCTCATCAAGCCTGTGGCCGAGCAAGTCGGTGGCAAAGGCGGTGGTCGTCCGGACTTCGCCCAGGCGGGCGGCTCCGACCCGTCGAAACTTGATCAGGCGCTCAAATCAGTCCCTGATTGGGTCGCCGAACACCTCTCCTGAGCACTGATTCCCAAATTCGGCTAGTATTACAACAGTTTAGGAAGTACGACGCGTAAAAAAGAACGAGGCAGGAGCCTCGCCAGGCAGGAGTAGGAAGCTATGCTGATTCTGACGCGACGCGCTGGTGAGACGGTAATGATCGGGAGCGATATCACGATCACCGTCCTTGGAGTCAAGGGAAACCAGGTCCGTATCGGGATCAATGCACCCAAAGACGTCGCAGTGCACCGGGAAGAGATCTACGAGCGAATCCAGAGCGAACAGGCTGCGGACGGGAGCCCCGATTCCGAGTAGGCCTTTTGACTGCGAAAACCGCTTTACCAGACGATTCTCTGACAGTAGTATGCGGCCCTCAACGGAGAGATGGCTGAGTGGTCGAAAGCGCTCCCCTGCTAAGGGAGTAAGGGTTAAAAGCCCTTCGAGGGTTCGAATCCCTCTCTCTCCGCCAGCATTAAACAGAAAAGCCCCCCTCGCGGGGGCTTTTCTGTTTAACGGGCCGAGTGAGTTTCGGGATTTGAACCCTGTTCGACTCAAGCGGCGGCGAAGCCGCAATTGAGCACGCGCAGCCGAAGGCAAGCGTGAATCCCTCTACTTCTTCAGCTTCCTGACCAGCAACCGCTCTCTCGCAAAATCCACCACGATCGAATAGTCGGAAAACAGCCCGATACCGACAATCGAGATCGGGCGATCGTCGAGCTCCAGTACTTCGAAGATCGGAAGGTCGGCAATCAGGAACGTGCGATTGCGCCAGTACAGATCCTTGATTCTGAGGATCCAGACCCTGAGTTGGGCCGATATCTGGACATCACCTACCACTCCCGATAAATCGCTGTTGCGCCGGGCGC
>Ga0265303_10002423_pt1 | contig 11532 bp, 5 predicted proteins | sample Helome_2_FD_192494 | JGI IMG/M metagenome (GOLD analysis project Ga0265303, IMG submission 192494) | Marine sediment microbial communities from subtidal zone of North Sea - Hel_20160317 (Illumina Assembly) | ecosystem: Environmental > Aquatic > Marine > Subtidal zone > Sediment ...
GATGCGCCTCATCTTCGGATCTATGTCGAAGGCGACGGGTCACCGTGGATACGCCGCAATCGCGTGACGGTTGACCCGACTCCGACGAATCCGGTCTTGCTTCAGCTAATGTATCGAGCCGACCATGCTGCGATCTACCTTGGCCGGCCTTGCTACTTCGGATCGGCCACAGATTCGAGTTGTGATGCGCGATGGTGGACATTCAACCGATACAGTCAACCGGTTGTCGAAAGCATGTGCGACGCCGCAAATGAGTTGATCGAAGAGCTGAGCCCCGATTCCGTTCAGTTGATCGGCTATTCTGGCGGTGCTGCGCTGGTCATTGGCATGACGACGTGCACCCACCGCTTGGCCGCAATCACGACGATTGCCGGAAACCTCACGCCCGCCGCATGGGCGCAGTATCACGGGTATACCCCGCTTGGGGACTTGACGCTGGTCGAATCCGCGACAGAAGGGCCTGCCAGCGTAAGCGAGATGCATTGGCAATGTGAATCGGACCGGGTGATTCCTGTTGCCATAACCGCAAACTACTTTGCCGCCCGACCGAGCGCCCATCGTAGTGTCATTAGAGAGTGTAGCCATTCGACCGGCTGGGATAGTGTCTGGCCCGAACTCGTCCATCTCGATCTACCTGGAGCAACTACGCCCGAGAACGAGAGGTAATTGCGGCGGAAAGAAGACCAACACTCTCAAATACCCAATTTAGCTTGCGCAACCGGGCAATAGGTACAATACTGGACAGGTGCCCGACGATGTTGCGGAAGGGGTCATACTGACGCCGCAACAACAAAAAAATAAAAGCACGCTTTTCGGACGCGTATCGTCGTACGCAGAAGCAGCAGGGCCTCTCCACAGCCCGTCGTCCGATGATAAAGCAGCGCAACAAGGACCCAGCACCATGTCGAGAGATCGCGTACCAACCGTCGATGAGTTCGTCGGCGGTGTCGACAAAAGAAATCCCGGGCAGCCGGAGTTCATTCAAGCTGTTCGCGAAGTCGCAGGGGATGTGCTGCCGCACATCGAACGCCACCCGTACTACAACGATCTGCAAATTTTTGAACGCCTGTGTGAGCCGGATCGTGTCCTGTCGTTTCGAGTAACGTGGCAGGATGATGACGGTCATATTCGTGTCAATCGCGGCTATCGAGTGCAGCACAACAATGCAATTGGACCTTACAAAGGCGGTATTCGTTTTCATCCGTCTGTCAATCAGGGGGTTCTGAAGTTTCTTGCGTTCGAGCAGACCTTCAAGAACGCTTTAACCGGCTTGCCGATGGGTGGCGGGAAGGGTGGTTCGAACTTCAACCCGAAAGGCAAAAGCGATTTCGAGGTAATGCGCTTCTGCCAGTCATTCATGACGGAGCTCTACCGCCATGTCGGAGAAGATACCGACGTTCCCGCGGGAGATATTGGCGTTGGCGGCCGGGAGATCGGGCTGATGTTTGGTCAGTTCAAGCGCATTACCAATCGATTCGTTGGCGTGCTGACGGGCAAGGGAATGGAATTCGGTGGCAGCCCGATACGAACCGAGGCGACTGGCTATGGCGCCGTCTATTTCATGCGTTCGATGCTGGACCGGCTTGGCCTGGACCTTGAGGGTGCAACCTGTCTTGTATCGGGATCGGGTAATGTTGCACAGCATGCGATCGAAAAGATCATTCACCTGGGGGGACGCGCGGTTACGGTAAGCGACTCGTCTGGTTTCGTGTACGACAAGGACGGAATTGACGAGGAGAAGCTCGCCTTTATCAAGGAGCTGAAGAACAAGCGGCGCGGCAGAATATCCGAATTCGCAGAGAATTTTGGACTGGAGTTCCACGACCAAAGCGCCAAGCCCTGGAATATCTCCTGTGATTTTGCGTTTCCGTGTGCGACGCAAAATGAACTCGATCTCGAGGCGGCGAAAGTGCTGGTTGCCAACGGACTGCGCGGTGTCTCTGAAGGCGCAAACATGCCCTCAACGGTCGAGGCGGTCGAGTATTTTCGCGAGCATGAAATTCTATTCGGGCCTGGCAAAGCAGCGAATGCCGGTGGCGTCGCCGTATCGGGTCTTGAGATGAGTCAAAACTCGGCGCGCATCACATGGGACGAGGAAGAGCTGCAACGCCTGCTGGACAAGATTATGCGAGAAATCCACGATCGTTGTGCCGCCTACGCTTGGGTTGATGGGGACTCGTCCTATCTGGATTATGTAAGAGGAGCCAACATCGCGGGATTCGTAAAAGTTGCCGGCGCTATGGTTGCGCAAGGCGTTGTGTAGTCTATGCTTAACAAGTAACCAGCAAACTCATGTCGTAACCTGAGTTGGAATGAGACGCAATGAGCAGAGTCAGTAGAAAGGTACGGATTTCGACGCTCGTCTGGCTTGCAAGTTTTGGCTTCGGGGCGATTACAGCGAGTTTCGCGGCACCGACATCGTCAGAAGAGACAGACGAACGCATCTACATCGCGGCTACGAATCTCGAGGATGCCATTGTTGTCGATTGTCAGCTGCCGGGTAAGCTGCGCAAACTTGGTGGGACAAAGACATACCTGACGCCGGGACGATTGCAGCGGCTATCCGCGATCAGCTGTCATACGCGTGGTGGCGAATATACGCTCGGCGACCTCGCAAGCGGCACGCTGTCCCTGCGGCGCTGGCTTCCCCATGCGGAGAAAGGCGATCCCGAGGCGCAGTACTATGTCGCGCGCATTTACGCCAATGGTATGGACGACGTTCCAGTCGACTACGGCGCCGCGGCAACCTGGTATCGCAAGGCGGCCGAACAGGGTTATGCGGAAGCGAAACAGGAACTCGGCTATCTGTACGAGGTTGGCCTCGGAGTCGAGAAGGATGAACTCGTCGCTTTGAATTTGCAGCGCGAGGCGTCCGGTCTCGGGCAGAACCTGGACTACGCCTACAAAGTTGAGAACGCACAGGCCCTGGTGGAGGAGCTGACAGGGCGTCTGACGGCTGCCAACGGAGTGCTGAGGGATACGCAGCTCCGTTTGCAAATGAATGATGAACAGTTGTCAGCCGCACGCGCGACAACGCGCAGCAATGAACTGCGGATCGTCACGCTGGTCGCGGACCTTGATGCAGCGCAAAAGGCAGCGGATCGAGGAGCACCGGCACAAACAGAGAAACTCGAACAGCAGATTGAAGAAATCAGTGCGCAATTGCGGGACAGTCAGGAAAGCGTCCTTGTGCTCGAACAGGAACGTGACGCTGCACAGGCTGCTGTCGCCACGCAGATGCTTGGCGGACAAGCTGCGCAACTCGAGTTGCGCGAGCTCTTGGCGCGTACGGAAGTTGCTGAACAGCGCTCGGAATCGCTGAGCGCCCAGCTGGCGGAGGAGCAGCAACGGCTGATACGTGCTGAAGAGGAAATTCGAGAATTGCAGGCAGCGTATCGCGACCAACTGGAGACGGCTGCCGCCGAGAGGGAACGCCTGCTCGTGGCTCGTGCACACACGGAGTCTGATGCGGCGGCGTATATCGCCGTTCAGGAAGCCGGTCTCGCGACGGCTACTGCACAGGTCGCGAGCCTCGAATCGCAACTCAAGGCGCTGGAAAAGCGGCTCGCCAATGCTGACACTGAAGACCAGGAAGCCGAATTACGGCAGACCATCGCAGCACAACGAGACCGCTATGAGACGCAACTCGCCGGCCTCAGGAATGAGCGTGATGAATTAAGGAAGGTGAGAACTGCCAGCGAGCAAGAGCTTCGCGCACTGTACGACGAGTCTCAGCGGCGACTAAGTGAAAAAGACAATGTGCTCGAGGCCAGGCAGCGCGAAATCGAACGACTGACCTTCGAGTCGGAAAAGTTTCGCGAACGTGTGTCAAAAATGGAGCAGCAACGCGCTGCAGAAGCATCCCGATCCGGACAGGTGGTAGAGCAGCTGCGCGCACAGTTGTCGCAGGCCAGAAGCGAGGCCGTGTCGACGCGAAATGCAATGCAGGGATTACGGACCGAAAAATCTGCGATGGAATCGAAGCTTCTGGGTCTGCGGGCTGAACTGAGGGACCGTATCGCGGCAGACAACGCGGCAGATGCGGCGCAGATTGAACTCTTGCAGGCCGAAATCGCCGCGTCGGAGAGTACGATCAACGCTCAGAATCTCCGCATTGCTGCTCTTGAAAAGACCGTGGATCGGCGCGACGCGCAGCTCGCGGATCTCAGAGGGCAGCTGGGTGAACCGGAGCCGGTGCCAGTCGCGGTACAGAATGCGCTGACGGTCCTCGACATGGCGCGTTCGCCCGGTGGTCAAAACCTCGGCCGTTTCCACGCGTTGTTGATCGCTAACGAGAAGTATCAAAACCTGGAGCCGCTGACAACGCCGATAAAAGATATTTACGAAATCGAAAAACTACTCGTTGGCCGGTACGGATTTGAGGTCGACGTTTTGACGAATGCGACCGAGGACCAGATCCTGCGTAGACTGCATGAGTACACCGGGAGTCTGACTTCTGATGACAATCTGCTGATCTATTATGCGGGCCGTGGTAGCACACCGGATGGCCCGCCTGATCGCGCTTACTGGCTCGGCGTCGACGCGGACCCGGAGATTCGCAGCACGTGGCTGCTCGCTGAGCACGTCAGCGAGACAATAAGGGAGATCGACGCCAAGCGGATATTGTTGTTAACTGACTCCTGCTTTTCGAAACGACGGCTTCAGCCCAACTCGCTATCCGTTGGACGTGGACTAGATCCCAAGCGGTTTGAGCTACTTTCGAAGCTACAGGCCCGGCTTGTACTGACGTCGGGCGAGAATGTGCCCGTTCGTGACGAACAAGGAGATCCGACGCATTCACTGTTTGCAAAACACTTCCTGGATGTCCTCCGGCAAAATGAAGTCGTGTTGAGCGGCGAGATGTTGTCCTACGAGATGGCGCATCGCGTGCGCACCCAGCTCGGCGATGCCCAAGCAGCTACCCCGAGCTATAACACCCTGCAAGGTTCTGGCCACAAAGCCGGTGATTTCTTCTTCGTGCCGACAGTCGAACCAATGCTGGTAGCGGCAGCGGCGACCGTGGGAGACAGCGGCTGACGAAAAAGAGCACTTGACCTGATCGGCCCCGGACTTATGGGACGTTGCAGCAAGGGCCGCTGCCTCGCGAAACACTCGCAAGAATTCAAGAATAATAATACTGCTCTGGAGCAAAACTAATGAATAGAACAAGTGCCGTCGTCCGTCTCGTTGTCCTTTGGTGCGGACTGTATTCGACCAATGGCTTTGGCCAAACCGCGCCACCGCCTCTGATCGACTTCGTCACCGATTCGGACAACGGGGCCAGCCAGCTGCAGATCAACGCGGGCACTGCGGTCCAGTTAGCCTGCGGAGCGTTGATTGCAGAGGGCGGAGGCGTTCCAGGTGCGTTTGCATTGCCGGGCAAGCAGGGCGATTTGTTTGCTCGCTGCAACGAACTGGTACAGACGGCTGACGTGTTGCAAGGTACGATGCGCACGCCGCAAACAAGAGACCTGATGATCGAAGTGGACGAATTGAATGCAGCGATTCAGCAGGTTGCAGGTGAAGAGTTGCTAGGCCAGACGACGCTGTCGACACGCGTCACGAATGGCCAGCACTCTAACATCGCCGGGCGGCTCAATGCCCTGCGGCTAGGTGGTGCGAGTGCGGCACTCGGTGGCCGCGTCGCCGCCATAGACCCCGATGACCCGAACCGCGGATCGCCGATGTACGCTTCGCTTTCAGCAGACAGCCGTACACCGAGTGGCGGCGCAGCGAGCGGCGATATCGATATTTCAGGTAACCGGCTTGGCTGGTTTGTCGAAGGCAGTTTCAATACCGGTGACCGTGACCAGACTGCCAACGAAGACGGCTTCGACTTTGACTCGACGAGCTTTACGCTCGGGCTGGACTATATTCTGGATTCGGGTGTTATTGGCGCCTCCATCGGGTTTGATGAGTATGAGGCCGATTTCGACAATGCGACACTCGTCTCCGGCGGCGACCTCGAAGTCGAGGGCACGAGTGGTTCGCTGTTCGGCGCTTTTTATCGCGGTAATTTTTACGTCGATGCAATCCTCTCGTTTGGCAGTCTCGATACCGACACAACGCGTATCGTGCAATACACTTCGAATAACCCTAATTGCGTGCCTGTCGCTTGTCCCGGAGAGAGCGATGTGCTGGAAGGTGAAACGGACGGTGACTTCCTGGCAGGCGGCGCCACAGCGGGTTTCGATTTCAACCGGGGTAACTGGGACATTTCTACAACCCTGAGCCTGGCGTACCGGGACATTGATATCGACGGTTACAACGAGACCGACTCCGACGCTGGTGGCGGCCTCGAGCTGAGTTTCGCCGATCAGACGATAGAGTCGTTCCGCTCCATACTCGGCATCGCGTTTACCGGTAACTACAGTCGCAGCTTCGGCGTGTTGAGCCCGCAGTTTCGAGCCGAATGGCACCACGAGTTCCAGGATACACCGCAGGTGCTGGTCGCCAAGTATGCCGTCGAAGAGACACTCACTATAGACGGCGCAGCAGGTCCCGGTCAGTTCAGCCTCGGGGGTGGATGCATTTCCTGTTTTGTCATGAACAGTGACGAAATCGATACCGACTTTGCGCTGGTCGGCGTCGGGTTGTCGGCCGTTTACTCCCGTCGCGTTCAGATTTACGGCGCCATTGATACGCTTTTGGGTCTGGACGATATATCGAGCACCTCGTTCTCGGTCGGAATTCGCGGACAATTTTGATCGGCGTGTGCCGCCGTCATGCCTGATCCAGACGGAGTCAGCGCTGGCTGGGTGAGTGTCGATGAATAAATACCGCCTCGTGATTGTCGGCGCCGGCCCGGCAGGAATGAGTGCCGCCGCGCGTGCGGCAGAGTTGGACCGGGAGGCGGGAAACGACGAACCGACCTATCTGCTGCTGGAGGCATTCGTCCGTCCGGCAAAAACAATACAGCGCTACCAGAAAGGCAAGCTCGTGATGGCGGAGCCTGGCTTCCTCGATCTCCGCAGCGACTTGAAGTTCCAGGAGGGAGCGCGCGAACAGATACTCGACCAGTGGCAAGCGGACCTGGCGAGAACCGCGGTGAACATTCGATTCGGCAGCGAAGTGAAAAGCATTTCGGGCAGCAAGGGTAACTTCGCTATCAGTCTCGCAAGCGGTGAATCGATCGGCGCCGAAACGGTCATTCTCGCGATCGGGCTGGAGGGAAATCCGCGCAAACTCGGCGTCGAAGGCGAGGATCTCGCGCACGTTCAATATCAACTCGACGACCCCGAGGAGTACAGCGACGAGTGCATTATCGTGGTCGGCGCCGGCGATTCCGCTATCGAGAACGCGCTGGCGTTGTCCGCGCAGAACGACGTTTATATATTGAATCGCCGTGACGAATTCAGCCGCGCGAAAGAAGGCAACCTGAACGCCGTCCTCGCAGCGATCAACAACCCCGAACGGCGGCTTAACTGCTATTACTCGACATCAGTCAATCGTGTCCTTGAGAGCGACGAAGGTGGCAGGGCGATGCTCGCCGAACTCGATACACCTGAGGGTGCGGTCCGGCTTCCCTGCGACCGGATAATCGCACGCCTGGGAGCAATTCCGCCGCGGAAATTTGTCGAATCTATCGGCATAAAATTCCCCAGCGAAAAGCGCGACGCCATTCCGGAACTGACCAGGCACTATCAAAGCAACGTGCCCGGCGTATACATCATTGGTTCGCTCGCGGGATACCCGCTGATCAAGCAGGCGATGAACCAGGGCCACGACGTCGTCGAATTCATCCGCGGTAATTTCATCGCGCCTGCCGACCAGCCTCTGCTGGAATATCAGTTCAATGGTCTGCCGTACGAGCGTGAGGTCGATGACCTGATTGGGAGGTTCCAGAGCCTGATCCCGATGTTTCGCGAACTGAATGCGCTTGCGTTTCGCGAGCTGGTGATCGAAAGCAATGTAATTGTCTCGTATCCGGACGGCGCCGCTTACGCTGAGGCACGATCGAAGTCTGATCGACTGCTCGAAGAACTCTCCCGTCTCGAAAATTCACCACGGATAACGAAGGTGATACGGGAAGGCGATGTGATTTACGAACCCGGTGAATTCGGCACCTCATTCTTCACGATCGTCGATGGTGAGGTAATCCTCGACCGCGACGCAGATGGCGCCAAACGCCAAACCACTCTGTCGCGCGGCGAATTCTTCGGCGAGATGAGCCTGTTGTCCGGACGTCCCCGTTCAGAACGAGCGACAGCCGGCGCCGGATGTATCGTCGTCGAGTCGCCGAGACGCACGATGGTCAAGTTGATGAATTCGAATGACACAGTGCGGGAAGGCATTGAGTGGATTTTCGTCGTTCGTGAGCTCCAAAAGCAGTTCGCGCCCGATGCCGACGCCGCGGACCTTCGCGATATCAGCTCGCGCGTCGGCGTTCGAAGCTACAAGGCCGGAGAGACCGTCTACACGGAGGGCGAAAAGGGCGACAGTTTGCACATTGTCCGGTCCGGTGGCGTTGCGCTGTCGCGGCAGATTGACGGTGGTAATGTGCTGGTCGGTGAGGTGCGTGGCGGAGGACGCATCGGCGATATGGCTCTGATGGGTGACCCGATGCGCCGGGAAACGGCGCGCGCGACGGTCGCACTTGAGACTATCGAAGTTCGGCGTCCGCAGTTCATCGAACTTGTCCGTGGCAATGACACACAGATCAACGAACTCCAGGACAGTGTCAGCCAGCGCGTGACCGACTATGCCCGCATGGCCGTACGGCCGGAGTCCGGCGCATTGATGAACTTCCTGATGGACCATGGCCTCGGCGAAGCGACAAACGTCCTTGTCATCGACGAATCCCTGTGTATCGGATGCGACAACTGCGAGGTAGCCTGCGCGGAAACGCATAACGGAATCTCGCGGCTTAAACGCAAGGAAGGACCTTCATTCGCCGATGTGCATATCCCGATCTCGTGCCGTCACTGCGAGCAGCCGCATTGCATGAAGGACTGCCCACCGAACGCTATTCATCGCGCTGAGAATGGCGAAGTCTACATCAACGAAAGCTGCATTGGCTGCGGCAATTGCGTCACCAATTGCCCGTATGACGTCATACGCATGAACTACGACGCGCCGCCGAGTCCGGGCCTTTTCGCCTGGATTTTCTCCGGCGCGGGACACGGACCTGGCGAGGTGCCCGACTACGAACCGACAGAGGCAGCGAGAAAGAAAGGCAAAAAGGCAACGAAATGCGATGCCTGTGTCGGCCGGCCAAGCGGGCCCGCGTGTGTAACCGCCTGCCCCACCGGGGCCGCCATCAGGATCGGTCCCTCGCAATTTGTCGACCTTGTCGAGGAGCGAAGGCGGTGATTCACGTCGGCTTACTGCGCTATGCCGGCGCCCGTTACCTGTGGTGGGCGATTGCCCTGACGGTCGTTTCGGTCGCGCTTTATCTGTCGCAGCGCGGCGGCATGCAGCCTCCCAACGGCGGCACCTGGCAGGGCTACGTTCTCGGAACCGCCGGTGCTCTGATGATCGCCTGGCTGGCTATGCTCGGCATTCGGAAGCGCAGCTACTCATCAAACTCCGGGACCGTGCAAGGATGGACGTCGGCTCACGTGTACCTGGGCTCGGCACTGTTGGTCATAGCGACACTGCACAGCGCTGGGCAGCTCGGCGTCAACATACATTCACTGGCATACGTCCTGATGTGTCTTGTGATCGTTAGTGGCATGTACGGTGTTTACGCGTACGTTAACTATCCACACGCCGTATCGGAGAACCGCGCAGGTTCAACGCGCGCCGAACTATTTGCCGAGCTTTTTAGCCTCGACAAGCGGGCGCGGGAGCTTGGTGCCAGGAGTCCGGATGAGATCAACATAGCCGTCAAAAGCGCGGTCGAACGAACGGCCATCGGTGGAGGGCTATTGGCGCAATTATCGGGTCGCGACGACTCGAAATTCATACGAGTAGCCGGTGACGGTTCGGAATCGGCGGGCACGGTTGGTAATAGTGACCAGCAGGCGGCAATCGACTTTATTTCGGAGCGGGTACCCAAGGCAAGCAAGGTTGCCGAAGCGCAACTCATCCAGGAATTGCTGGCCATCCTGTGTCGCAGGCAGGCGATCCTCCGGCGCATTTCACGCGATATTCGCCTGCGCGGCTGGACACGTGTATGGCTGCTGATCCACATCCCGCTATCGGTGGCGCTGATCGTTGCGCTGGCAATCCATATTGTTACGACGTTCATCTACTGGTGACCTGATGGACGTACTGCTCCGGGAACTACGACAAGGCACCGGTGGCATCGCCGAGTACCGCGACGTAGAAGTAGTGGCTGACACGGTGACGATCGGCAGCGCGGCCGATCGGACGATCCAGTTTCTCGGAACCAGCGTTGCCGCGGAACACGCGGAAATTAGCCAACGTCGGGGCAAGATTGAACTCGTTTGTACGCGCGGGCACACGGTAACGGTCGGCGGTAAACAGGTCCGGTCTGTCACGCTCGCTCCGGGGGACGCGGTCGAAATCGGAAACAACCGATTGAGCCTGATAGATCCGCCCGTCGGCTTTGACCTAGCCACCCAACTCGAGGTCGATGACACGATCGATGCCGGAGTATTCGAAAAAGCGTTTCGGACCGACCTCGATCAGCTGCCGATTTCCAACAGGACTGTTGCATGGCTGCTGTCCGCGGTGATCCTGGTCGTCGGACTCCTGTTGCCGCTGCAGCAGACCAGCACCGGGAATGGAGAGCGGTCGCGATCCGTCCTGTTGCCGACAGACGCGCTCTGGAGCAGTGGCCCCATGCACCCGGCACATGAGCTTGCGATCGGCGATGATTGCCAGGCCTGTCACCAGGTGTATTTTCAGAGAGTGAGAGACGATTCCTGTCTGGAGTGCCATGCGAATATCGCCGACCACACAGAAGCGATCCGTCTGGCGTCGATGCCGTTATTGGGTGCGACACCGCGCTGTGCGTCGTGTCACCTGGAACACAACGAGCCGAACCCGCACCTGATCGTGCGCGCGGACGCATTGTGCACGGACTGTCACGACGACTCGGAACGCCTGTTCGGCGAGAACTCCGTTGCATCGGTGCGCGGTTTTTCTACTGATACGCACCCCGAATTCGCCGCTCACCTGATCAAGCCAGTTGTTAGTCCTGCGGGCACCGGAGTTGTATTCGACTGGGAAACAAAGATAGAGAACGTTGGCGTCGCCAGTGAGGCCTCGAACCTGAAATTCCCGCACGCAACGCACCTTGATCCGGAACTTGTCTCTTCCCTGAACAGCAGTGAAAAGCTCAATTGCGATGACTGTCACAAGCTGTCGCTGGACCGACAACATTTCGTGCCGATTACAATGGACTCTGTGTGCGTCGAATGTCACGAGCTGACTTTCGATGCACAGATGCCGAATCGGCAGCTGCCTCACGGCGAGCCGCTGGAGGCAATGATCGCGCTCGAGGGTCAGTACCTGCGCAGTTTCAGCGAACCTGGTGTCCCGCAGAAAGCGGTCGTGCGGCGCAGGCTGCCCGATCGACCACCCGATGAACCGGATTGCGTCGATACGGCGTTTGCCTGCGCT
>Ga0265303_10002426_pt1 | contig 11524 bp, 9 predicted proteins | sample Helome_2_FD_192494 | JGI IMG/M metagenome (GOLD analysis project Ga0265303, IMG submission 192494) | Marine sediment microbial communities from subtidal zone of North Sea - Hel_20160317 (Illumina Assembly) | ecosystem: Environmental > Aquatic > Marine > Subtidal zone > Sediment ...
ATCGACAGAACCGGCAGCGCTCGAACCAGCCAAAATAGCGGATCCGGTAGCGATCGAACCAGCCGAAACGGCAGAACCGGCAGCGATCGAAGCGGCTGAACCGGCCGAATCCGTAGCTATCGAACCGGCCGAGATATCAGAGCCTCCTGCCCCGGAACCCGTCGCCGTTGAAGCCGAGACCCCGCAATCCGAAGGCGAGTCATTGGAAGCAACACCGGCTGTGCCTGCTGGGCCTGTTCGCCTGGCACCCAGCGGCTCGGACAAGTTGAAAATTACCGTAAGTGCCGATACCTGGGCGGACGTGAAAGATACCAACAACTACCAGCTGGTCTATGATTTATTACGCGCCGGCGAATCGGTGGAATTGTTGGGGGAAGCGCCTTTTTCAGTTTTCCTTGGTAATGGAAACGGGGTCGAAATCATTTTCAATAATGAGGCGATAGATATTTCCAGGCGCATACGTGATGACAATACTGCGCGCCTGAAAGTAGGTGGCTAGACCGGGGTAAAGCGTGGCAGATCAAATACAGGTCATTCGCGGAATGCACGATATTCTGCCAGCCGACATGCCTGCCTGGAATCAGCTCGAAGACGCGTATCGGGCCCTGGCAGAATCATATGGATATCGCCAAATTCGTACTCCGATCGTCGAGAAGACTGCGTTATTCGCGCGTTCAATCGGTGAAGTCACCGATATCGTCGAAAAAGAAATGTATAGTTTCGAGGATCGCAATGGCGATAGCCTGAGTTTGCGCCCGGAGAACACGGCGAGCGTGGTGAGAGCGGGTCTGCAGGCTGGATTACTGCACGACCAGCAGCAAAGGCTATGGTACTGCGGTCCTATGTTCCGACATGAGCGACCGCAGAAGGGACGCTATCGACAGTTCCACCAGCTTGGTGCCGAAATTTTTGGTATCGCCGGTGCAGATATCGAGGCCGAACTCATCCTGCTGGCCGCGAGATTCTGGCAACGTCTCGGTCTCGATGCCATCGAACTGCAAATAAACAGCCTTGGCAGTAGTCGCTGCCGGCACCAGTTCCGTACCGTTCTGGTTGAGTATTTTCGTGACCATTACCAGGCCCTGGATGAAGACAGCCAACGTCGACTCGAAACAAACCCGTTACGAATTCTGGACAGCAAGAATGTCGAGATGCAAAGTATGATCGAGGCGGCGCCAACACTGCAGGATAGCCTGGACCAGGAATCACGCGATCATTTTAGCGAACTCACTGATATTCTCGACCAGGCCTCGGTTTCATACCAGGTTAACCGACGCCTGGTGAGAGGACTGGATTACTACTGTCACACGGTGTTTGAATGGGTGACTGATACCCTGGGCGCGCAGGGGACCGTCTGTGGAGGTGGACGTTACGATGGTCTGGTTGAGCAGCTCGGCGGCAAACCAAACTATGCGGCCGGCTTTTCGATGGGCTGCGAACGACTCATCGCGATGTTGCATGACCAGGGGAAGGCGGATAAGGAATCCGGTTGCGATGTTTACCTGCTAATGCGCGGTGATAACAGCGTCGCCAGGGCACAGCAAATCGCCGAGTCCATACGCGACCAGATGCCGGGGCTGGAACTGGTTGTCCATGCCGGTGCGGGCAGCTTTAAAAGCCAAATGCGCAAGGCCGACAAATCAGGTGCGCGGATCGCCCTGATACTTGGCGAATCTGAAATTGAGGCCGGAACCGTGGCTGTCAAGTTCTTGCGCGATGACAGGGCACAAACAGAAATTTCACAAGCGGACGTAGTAACGCAACTGGCGTCACTACTGGATTAATAATCGAGAGGACATCAATGGAAACCGAAGAAGAACAGGTCGAAAAGCTGAAAGCCTGGTTTAAGGAAAATGGAGCATCGATCGTTTTAGGTATCATAATCGGCGTTGGCGGTATCGGCGGATACAACTACTGGATGCATGTGCAGGAAACCAAGGCGGCCGAGGCCTCCAGCCATTACACGCAAATGATCGAAGCGTTGTCCGCGGGAAACAATGATACGGTGCAGCAGCAGGCTGAAATTTTACTATCGGATTATGCCTCGACCGATTACTCACTGATGGGACAACTGGCGCTTGCGAAAAGTCATGTTGCGAACGGCGATTTCGAAAATGCAGAGGCTGCCTTGCAGCAGGTGGTCGGGAAGGCCGCCCAAAAGCCGATCGCTTACGTTGCAAGAACCCGCCTGGCTGCTGTGCAGGCACAGGCAGGGCAGTATGATGCAGCCCTGACCTCACTGGCGATAGAATTCCCGGGTGAGTTTGCTGCAGGGGTCGAGGAACTTCGTGGCGATATTTATGCGTTGCAGGGTAAACCTGCCGAGGCGATTGAGGCTTATCAGAAAGCCCGGTTGGCTGACCCCCAGCCTGCCAATGGCGAGTTTCTACAACAAAAACTGGATGACCTTGGGGGTAGAGGTTGAAACCAGCGAATAAGCTATGCACGTTGGTTTTGCTGTGTATTATCGCCGCCTGCGGGGGAGAGACGGATAATAGTGAACCTCCGTCACCATTAACCGATATAGAAGCGCCAGTTGCCCTGAAGATAAACTGGAATCTTGATACCCGGGCAGCCAGCAATACAGCGGCCTACCGATTGCGGCCACTTATAATTGGTAACCGCGCCTATACGATCGATACCAGCGGCTTGATAGCCTGTGTTGATATCTCCACGGGACGGAAGCTATGGAGTTACGAGACTGATCTGCCGGCTCTAAGCGGACTCGGCGGAAACGAAAATCTTGTTATCGCGACTTCCGGTGATGGTGATATTGCCGCCTTTCAAATAGTGGAAAAAGGACTGGAGCCACTTTGGAAAACACGTGCCAGTAGCGAAATTCGAGCGATACCGATTGTTAATGATGACCAGGTGTTTGTGCGCAGTGTCGATGGCAAGTTGCAAAGCCTTGCGCTAGCAGACGGCAGCCAGCAATGGGTGGTGTCGCAGCGGGTGCCGGTGTTATCGCTGACAGGCAATAGCGAGCCATTGATCGACACGCAACTGGTGTACTCGGGATTCGATGATGGAAAATTAATTGCCTTTGACCGCCGCAGTGGCAAAGTTCGATGGGAAACTACCATCAGTATTCCCAGTGGGCGAACCGAGGTTGAGCGCCTGGTTGACCTGGATGGCCAGTTTCTGATGCGTGACGGTGTTATTTACGTGGCTTCGTTTCAGGGTCGCCTGGCCGCGGTAGTTGCGGTAAACGGCGATGTACTCTGGGCACGTGATTTTTCCAGCTTTCAATCGATGGCAATTGATGACAACGCCATCTATCTAAGTGCAGACAATAGTGATTTGTGGTCGATTGACAGGCGTACCGGATCGGCTTTCTGGAAACAGGATGTGTTACATGCACGAAAAATTACTGCTCCCGCGATCACCAATGATAAGTTGGTGGTTGCTGATTTGAGCGGCTACTTGCACTGGTTTGATACGGCCGACGGTAAACTGGTCGGTAGAATACGGGCAACCAAAAAACGAAATTATGTGCAGCCGCTAATCTGGCAAGATTCCGTGCTAACACTCGACCAGGATGGTTATTTTTCCTCCGTCTCTTTGCGGCAATGATTCCAGTTATCGCGTTGATCGGTCGTCCGAATGTCGGCAAGTCAACTCTATTCAATGTTTTTACCCGCAGCCGCGACGCAATTGTGGCGAATGAACCGGGGCTGACCCGTGACCGACAGTACGGGGTAGGCGAACGCGACGATAAGACTTTTATCGTGATCGATACCGGTGGTTTAAGTGGTGAGAAACAGGATCTGGATGATCTAATGGCAAGACAAACAGGCCTGGCGATCGAGGAAGCCGATGAAATCCTGTTTATTGTTGACGCTCAGGATGGTCTGACCAGTGGAGATCGATTGATCGCCGACCTGGTGCGTAAGGCTGGAAAATCCTGTCGTGTCATAGTCAACAAGGTAGATGGTGCTAATCCCGATCAGGCACAGGCCGATTTTTATGCACTTGGATTCGAACAGCTGCACCTTGTATCAGCTGCACATCGAAAAGGAACAGGAGTTTTGCTTGATAAACTGCTGGAATCCTATCCACCTCAACAGGCAGTCGATGTTAGTGACGGGGGGCCCATGGTAGCCGTCATCGGGCGTCCGAATGTAGGCAAATCGACCCTGATTAATCGTCTTGTGGGACAGGATCGAGTCGTTGCCTTTGACCAGCCTGGCACGACCCGCGACACCATTTCGGTGCCATTTGAGCGTCATGGCAAGCATTACACCCTGATTGATACTGCAGGGGTTCGTCGGCGCGGGAAAGTCCATCAGGCCATCGAAAAATTCAGCGTTATCAAGGCGCTCGAGGCCATCGAAAAATCGCAGGTGGTTATTCTTGTAATCGATGCCCAGGAAGGTTTGACCGACCAGGATCTAACCCTGCTGGGATACGTCCTCGACAGTGGGCGCGCACTGGTTATTGCGATCAATAAATGGGACGGCCTGGACCCGGACCAGCGCGATCAGATTCGCAGTAGCTTGCAGCGCAGGCTTGGTTTTGTTTCTTTTGCCGAGCAACATTTGATTTCAGCCAGGCATGGCACCGGTGTGGGCGATCTGATGGTGTCTGTCGACCAGGCGTATGCCTCTGCATTCATGGATATCAATACTCGCTATCTAACCGATTTACTTGAAGAAGCCGTGTTCAAGCACAACCCACCGTTACATCACGGCCGACGTGTCAAGTTGCGCTATGCCCACCAGGGTGGGCGCAATCCCCCGGTTATTGTCATCCATGGTAACCAGACCCAACATCTTCCGGATGCCTACCAGCGCTACCTGATTAACTTCTTTATTACCAGGCTAAAGCTCAAGGGCACCCCGGTTCGTATCGAATTAAAGTCGGGTAAGAATCCTTTTTCGGCCAAAAAACGATCGAATATGCGTAATAAACGACAATAATCCAAAAAAATCTCACGAATTCGACAAAAATCCGAGAAAAACGGCGGAATCGACTTAGACTTTGAGGTATGGGCCTAAAAAGAATTCTCGTCACCAACGCCAAAGGCGGATGTGGTAAGACCACCCTTACCACTAACATCGCTTCGCATTACGCGCTGCAGGGAAAAACGGTGCGCCTGTTCGATCACGATTCACAGGGTTCATCGCTGGCCTGGATTAACAGGCGTGCGGATACCGCGGCCGTCATATCCGGCGTCGATGCGTCAAAGAGTGCCGATCACCGACTTACCCGGTCCTGGCAAATGCGGGTTCCCCCGGAAACCGATGTCGCAATTATTGACTCAGCAGCCGGAACTGATATTGCCGAGCTTTTGACCCTGTTCCAGCAGAACGATTCACTGTTGATTCCCGTGTTACCGTCGCCGATAGACATCCATGCGACGGCTTATTTCATCAAGGACCTGTTAACCACCGGCCGCGCACGCAAAAAAATGATTCGACTCGCCGTGGTTGCCAATCGGGTCAGAAAAAATACGTTGATGTATCATTCCCTGGAGCGTTTCCTGTTCAGCCTTAACATTCCGTTTATTGCGAGTCTTCGAGACACGCAGCTTTACGCGAAGGCAATCGAACTTGGCATCGGGGTGCAGGAAATCCAGACCTCGCGCAATAAAGTTGACAAGGAGCAGTGGGCGCCCATTTTCCGTTGGTTGGACACCCCGGTGGCAAGCGAAAGTGCCCTCGTTACTCCGCTATATCATACTTCCTGACGTTAATCTGCGTCGCATGGAAGCGCCAGAGTAAACTAATTCAAATATTCAATTTTCAACGCGCATCGGCGCGAATCCCTGTGCTATCATTGCGCGGATTTTTCAGCCGTGATCCAACTCATGAAATTGAATCGTTTTACCTGCCTCTGCCTGCTCGGCATTGCCTGCATATCTACTTCGAATGCCGGTGATTTTGAAGCTGCGCTCAGTTCCGAAACCGCACAATTCACCTTTCGCTCGGACTCCAGCATGATCGGCTGGGGTGGTTCCGACCTCGCGCTTGGTCTGTTTTATAACGAGGATGACGACTTTATCGGCCAGGTAGGCCTGTTACAGATGCGCCAGGCTTCAGAGGATACCCCTTTGACTTTTGGCGTAGGCGTCAAGGGTTATCTCGGAACGCTCGATGATATTGACCAGGATGTACTCGCTTTTGGTATCGGCGGAGAAATCCGCTATACGATTCCGGGAACCATGCCGATGGCGGTGTACTTCCGCGGATATTATGCACCCGAGATCACCAGCTTTTCAGACACAGAAGAGGTCACCGATTACCAGCTTGGTTTTCAAATCGAGGCCCTGCCGCAAACAATTGCTTTCGTCGGCATCAGGCATCTTGAATTTGACACCGACGACGAGGGCAGTTACGACGCCGATGACGATAACATTCATTTCGGTGTTCGCCTGACTTTCTAGTCAGTAACGGGAAGAAACAGCGCTGGATCGATCCAGTTTCCGTTTAATCCCAGGCTCCAGTGCAAATGCGGCCCGGTAACCCTGCCAGTCGCACCAACCCTGCCGATTGTCTGCCCTTTTGCAACCTGTTCGCCGAGGCTGACATCGATCTCGCTGAGGTGGGCGAACAGCGAGATCAGGCCCTGTCCATGATCGATATAAACCAGGTTACCGCTGAAAAAGAAATCACCTGTTTCGATAACCTTGCCCGCACTGGGTGCAAGTACCGGGGTACCCGTGTCAGCAGCGATATCCATGCCGCTATGCGGCCTTCGTTTTTGCCCGTTGAAAACCCTGCGCCTGCCGAAACTGCCGGTACCGATACCCTCAACAGGACGCAGAAAATCGACATCTACATCAGCCATTGAATAATGATTACGTGCTTTCTGTTTGCGCGCCTTTTCGGCCAGGATACGTTCCATATCACTGGCGTAGGGATTAACCTTGCGCTTGTCCGTTATGGTGATATGTTGGGTGCTGTATTGTTTTTGCTTTACCTCGAAAAACTTCTTCAACACCTGTCCGGCGCTACGTTTCTCGATAAAGTGTTCCCCGGCCTTCAGACTCAAGGGTAAACCAACCAGGGCTGCGCGTTTGCCTGCAATTTTTGTAACCAGCACTGGCTTATTCCGAAACTGGTAGCCCGAATCGTTTCCAGGTTCGAGGTTGATAATCGCTATACCACCCGGAACCAGTAACTGGCGGGGTTGTGCCTGTGCGGACAACAAGTACGACAATGAAAAAATCAGCAATAAAATGCGCAAACCTGATTTCCGTATAAAGAATTTACGCGAGCAAGTATGCGAACTTTTACAGCAGCGTCAAGCGCCTAATAATTGCCATTGCGAGGGTTGCAAACCGTTCCGAGCCACCCCGGGGGAATGCTCGCAAAAGGCGCTCCCAACCGGCGCAAGCGCCGGTTGGCCCATCCATGGGATCGCTTGGAGCCCGATGCGTCGGACCGCAGCATCCATGCCTCGCTACACTTTTGTGTACATTCTTCCCGAGATGGCTTCCTATCAAGGTGCGGTCGTCGGGGTCTCTTTGCGGGACGCTGCGCAACAGGGATGTCGTGATACGGCACTCCGGGCGCGAGCCTACATGGACGTATTCACGGCGCTCCCGCAAAGAGACCCCGATGGCCGTACCGTTCGGAGGTATTACTTCTAAACTGGGAATGTTTTACGTTTCGATTGAAACTGAATCGGCTTGGAATTGTTCGACCCAGAGGAGGGTAGCACCGGCCACGGCGACCGGCATTGCAAAGAAATTGATGATCGGGATACTGGTCATGATCATGACCGCGCCACCGAAACCCATTGCGATACCGCGTCGCTCACCCAGTCGCTTCTTCTGCTCCGCAAACACGAGATCGTGGTTGCCCATCGGGTAGTCGAAATATTCCAGCGATAGTAACCACGAGCCAAATACTATCCATAGCACGGGAGCGACCAGGTTGACGACCGGGATCAGGCTCACCAGGAACAGTCCCAGGGCCCAGAACATGATGTATACCAGTTTTCGCAATTGTGAGCCTATGGCATCAATTGCCATGCGTGCAAAACTGACGTTGGATGAAACGGCTTTACCGGTTAGCTCGATTTCGATCTTTTCCGACATCAATGCGTTAAAGGGTGCGGCAATGATGTTTGCAATCGGGGTAAAGCTGAAAAACACGATGATCGCCGCCAGTACGCCGAAGAAAATCCAGATCAGCCACTCGATAAAGTCGAGGAACGAGGGAACGAATGACATCAACCATTCGACCAGCTGGTTGAACTGGCTGTACCCATACCAGACGAGGGTGCCAAATAGCACCAGGTTGATCATTAACGGCACAATCACGTAGATACGGACGCCCGGTTTGTTGAGTAAACTCAGCGCGCGGGCCATAGCCTGGGTGCCCCTGGTGATGTCGGCGATCATCGGCCCGTTGTCCTCAGGCGAGTTCTACGGGTTCGGGAGCCAGCCAGCCCTCGGCACGATGTTCGACCACGATCCGGGTGTAAACCCCGCCGCGTACGTTGAATTCTGCGTTGACACGCATAAAACGTGGTGCGATGGCCGACACCAGGTCTGACAGTATCTTGTTGGTGACCGCCTCATGAAATGCGCCGTGATCGCGATAGGACCAGAAATAAAGCTTCAAGGCCTTTAATTCCAGGCATAGCGTATCGGGCACATACTGGATTTCGATGCTGGCGAAGTCGGGTTGCCCGGTCAATGGACACAAGCAGGTGAATTCGGGCGTGTCGATATGAATCGTGTAATCGCGCTCCGGGTTAGGATTATCGAAAGTGTCCAACTCGCTGGAGGGCTGAGTAGTCATATAGTTTCTCGCAGGTTATTACGGGTCGGGTCTGCACAACGGCTTCCGCGGCGCGCTATTATATCCGGCTGTTCAGAATTGGCAATTAATTGACCGGTTTTACTGTTGCCGGATAACGCAAATGATATACTCGGCACGCAAAAAATTTTACCCTGGAATTTCTCGCACAGATGCGCCTCAGTCAAATAAAAATAGCCGGCTTCAAGTCGTTTGTCGACCCGAGCAAAATCATGTTTCCGGCCAACGTTACCGGAATCGTCGGCCCCAACGGTTGTGGTAAATCCAACGTAATTGATGCGGTGCGTTGGGTTATGGGCGAGTCTTCGGCCCGCAACCTGCGTGGCGAATCGATGGAAGACGTTATTTTCAGCGGCTCTTCCAGCCGTCAGCCGGTGGGCCAGGCCTCGGTAGAACTGGTTTTCGATAACTCCGACGGCCGGGTTAAGGGTGAGTATGCCCAGTACAACGAGATATCGGTTAAACGGATCTCGACCCGTGTCGGCAAGTCCAAGTACTTTTTGAATAACACCCGTTGCCGGCGTCGCGATATTGCCGATATTTTTCTCGGCACCGGCCTCGGACCGCGCAGTTACTCGATAATCGAACAGGGCATGGTAAGTCGCGTGATCGATGCCAAGCCGGACGAGTTGAGAGTCTACCTCGAAGAGGCTGCCGGCATCTCCAAGTACAAGGAACGGCGTCGTGAAACCGAAACCAGGATTCGGCATACGCGTGAGAACCTGGACCGCCTGATCGATTTGATCGAGGAAATCGACAAGCAGCTGTCGCGACTCGATCGGCAGGCGAAAACGGCGGCAAAGTATAAGCAACTGAAACAGGATCAGCGTCGACTCGAAGCCGAAAGCCTGTTGCTGCAAAAACTGGTCTTCGATGACGAAATCGATGTGCAAAAACGCAAGCTGGCCACGGTTGAAACAGACATGGAAAAGCGCACGGCAGGATTACGTGAAACCGAACTCGAGATCGAACAGGGCCGGCAGAAACTGGCCGAGGCTAGCGAGCAGCACAACCAGGTACAGGGGCGGTTCTACAAGCTGGGTTCAGAGATTTCGAGCAAGGAACAGGCGATCGAACATCAGAAGAGTTTGCAGCAGCGTAGCCGCCAGGAACTGGCCGGCCTCGAACAGTCGTTACAGGATGCTGGAAAAATACTGACCGATGATGGCGATAAACTGGGGCAACTGGATCTGCAACTTGCCGAAATTACCCCTGAGCTCGATACCAGTAATGAAACTCTCCAGCAACAGCAGGTTTCGCTCGAGCAGGCGGAAGCAAAAATGCACGAGTGGCAGGAATTGTGGGATCAGTTTCGGCGCGAATTCCACCAGGTTCATGAATCAGCGCAGATCGAGAATCGGGGTATCGAACATATCGAACGCCAGGTGCAGCGCACCGAGCAGCAGCGCTCACGCCTGCAGCAGGAGCTTGATAACCTTGATGCTTCCGACGCGGTTCAGGAAATTAACCAGCTCGAGTCGAGCGTTGAAGCAAGCACCGAGGAGTACGCGGCAACCACGGCGCAGGTACAGACACGAGCCGAAGAGATCCAGGGGCTGCGCAGCAGTTGTGAAGAACTGGGCAACCAGCTTGATGAAAAACGAAACCAGGTGCAGACCCTGAGTGGTCGACTGAGTTCGCTGGAAGCCCTGCAGCAACATGCACTTTCCGAGACCAGCGATGAAGTCAAGCAATGGCTCGAGCAGAATCGAATTGATTCAACTCGTCGACTGACCAGCCTGCTCAAGCTCAAGGGCGATATCGGCAAGGCAGTTGAAGTCGTACTGTCTCCGTTTCTGGGGGCCTATTGCACCTCGGTGGGTGAGCCTATACCCGGCACCTTCATAGCAAAGCAAAATGTTACCGTATTTGACCGCGAGCCGGTTCGATCCCGTGCCAGTGATCGGGAATGGGCTAAACTGTCCGACTATATCGAATGCGACGTCGATCTGTCGTCTATTCTGGATGGGATCTACCTGTGTCGGGACCAGCAGGACCTTTACTCAAAGCGAGCCGAGCTGGTAGCGGGTGAAAGCCTTGTCACTTCCCAGGGTTTATGGGCTGGTGGCAACTGGATACTGCAGTTGGGTGAAGAAGATCAGCAGGCCGGCACAATTGCCCGGGCCCAGGAGATCGAATCGATACGCGCGCAACTCGAACAGATTACTGGCAGTGCGATGGCATTAAAATCGCACAATGATGGTGATCGGCAGCGTTTACAGGTCCTCGAACAGGCATGGGACCAGGACCAGAAATCACTGGCCGGGCTACAGCAGCAATTATCTGAACTACGCCAGCAGTTAAGTAACCAGAAAAGCCAGGCCGAACAGGTTCAAAACCGACGCCAGCAGTTGCAAACCGAGCTGGCTGAACTTGAAGAGCTTAAGCTTGGCCACAGCAGTGAACTGCAATCAAATAGCGCCAAGCGTAATGATTTTCTAGAGCAAATCGCGCAGATGTCGGAGCTCGAGAACGCGTTACAGGAGCAAAAACAACAACGGCAGCAACAACTTGCCGAGACCAGGCAGGCGCTGCAACAAGCGCTTGAAAATGCACATCAGCAACAGATTCAGCAACAGGCGCTTGAGACGGAGCAGCGCACAACGCGCTCGAATATAGAACGCATCGAGCAACAAAAGGATCAGTTTGACCAGCGTATCAAGGAGCTCGATAGTGTTATAAATAGTGCTGTCGATCCGATTGGCGAGCTGGAAAACGAATTACAGGAGTTGCTGAAACAGCGCAATCAGAAC
>Ga0265303_10002427_pt1 | contig 11522 bp, 9 predicted proteins | sample Helome_2_FD_192494 | JGI IMG/M metagenome (GOLD analysis project Ga0265303, IMG submission 192494) | Marine sediment microbial communities from subtidal zone of North Sea - Hel_20160317 (Illumina Assembly) | ecosystem: Environmental > Aquatic > Marine > Subtidal zone > Sediment ...
ATGGCGCCCGGACCCTCCCCCCCGCCCCTCTTAAGACCCTTCTCAACTGACGTCGCGACTTACTTGCGGTACCCTTGCCACTGGATCACCGGGTCGAAGTTCAGACAATGGCCATTCAGCGACTACCCACGCAACTCATCAATCAGATCGCGGCAGGCGAGGTGGTCGAGCGCCCCGCGTCGGTAGTAAAAGAATTGCTGGAGAATGCGCTCGATGCCGGCGCCAGCAATATTCACATCGATGTCGCACAGGGTGGCAAGAAGTTACTGCGTATCCGCGACGATGGTTGTGGCATCAGCAGGGACGAGCTTGGGCTCGCATTGTCGCGCCACGCCACCAGCAAGATCAGTTCTCTCGAAGAACTGGAGCAGGTCGCAACGCTCGGCTTTCGTGGTGAGGCCTTGCCCAGTATTGCGTCTGTTTCACGACTAACGCTCACGTCGGGAATCGACGGCGACCCGTCCGGCTGGCGCGTAGCTGGCAGCGAGCAAGCGGCCACAAACGGCCCGGAGCCCGCGGCTCACCCCCAGGGTACGACGGTTGAGGTGCATGATCTCTTTTTCAATGTGCCGGCACGGCGCAAGTTTCTGCGCACTGACAATACCGAGTTCAGGCATATCGAAGATCTGGTGCGCCGGATTGCACTGAGTCGATTCAGTGTCGGTATTACGCTGCAGAATAATCAGCGTGTTGTCTGGCGGCTGACGAGTGCGATGAACCGTGCTGCGCAGGAGAAGCGGCTGGCACAGTTATGCGGCAGGGAATTTGTCGCGCAGTCTGTCTATGTGGAACACGAAGCGGCAGGTTTGAACCTGCGCGGCTGGGTCGGGTTGCCAACCTTCTCACGCAGCCAGGCAGATCTTCAGTACTTTTTCGTTAACGGGCGCATGGTGCGGGACAAGCTGATCAGTCATGCCGTGCGTCAGGCCTACCAGGATGTCCTTTATCATGGTCGTTACCCGGCGTACGTGCTGTATCTGGAGATGGATCCTGCCGCGGTAGATGTTAACGTGCACCCGGCCAAGCACGAGGTACGTTTCCGTGACAGCCGACTGGTCCACGACTATCTTTTCAGGACCTTGCACAAGGTGCTCGCCGATGTCCGTCCCGGGGGATCCCGGGATGATGAGACAGCTGCGTCGGTTGCCGTGTCTGCGGGTGCTCCGGATTACTCAATACCTGTCCAGCGCGCGATGCCGCTCAAGGTGCACGAACAGGTAGAGGCCTATGCAGCTTTGCATACGCTTACCGGCGATAGCGCGCAGCAGAGTGAGTTTATCCAGCCCGGCTTGCATGATCCGAATGCGTCGGACGAGATTCCGCCGCTGGGTTTTGCACTGGCGCAGTTACACGGCATCTACATTCTGGCGCAGAACGCGCAGGGTCTTGTGCTGGTTGATATGCATGCCGCGCATGAACGCATTACCTATGAACGACTCAAGCGCGCGGGTGACGGCGAAGGGCTCCGCATGCAGCCTTTACTGGTGCCATTCAGCCTCTCGGTCAGTGAGCGTGAAGCACAACTCGTCGAGACGCACGCCGGGCTTTTCGGCCAGCTGGGGTTTGAGATAGACCGCCTGGGGCCCGAACAACTGGTTGTGCGGCAAATACCTGCGCTATTACAGGGTGCCGATGCGGGCGCGCTGGTGCGGGATGTGCTGTCAGACCTTTTGGTGCATGGTCAAAGCAAGCGCGTAGAGGAGGCAGGCAATGCGCTGTTGTCAACCATGGCCTGCCACGGGTCTGTGCGCGCCAATCGGGTATTGAACCGCGCGGAAATGGATGCGCTCCTGCGCGATATGGAGCGAACCGAACGCAGCGGGCAGTGCAATCATGGACGGCCAACCTGGGTACAAATGCCCTTGCAGGATCTCGATCGGCTTTTTCTCCGCGGCCGTTGATCGCCATGTTGAGGTATTCCGAAGCATCGATGCCGCTCGTCTGCATCATGGGCCCGACTGCATCCGGCAAGACCGACCTTGCGGTCAGGCTGGTAGAGCGGTTTCCCTTTGAGATCATCAGCGTTGACTCGGCCATGGTGTACCGCGGCATGGATATCGGCACCGCGAAACCTGCTCCGGATGTGCTGCAGGTGGCGCCGCATCGCCTGATTGACATTCTCGACCCCGCGGAATCGTATTCGGCTGCGCGATTCCGTGAAGATGCGTTGCGCGAAGCAGAAGACATTCGTCGTGCGGGACGCTGGCCACTCCTGGTAGGCGGTAGCATGCTCTATTTCCGTGCCCTGGAACACGGATTGGCTGACTTGCCGGACGCCGACCCTGCGCTGCGGCAGCGGCTGGATGCCGAGGCGCAAGTCAGTGGCTGGGCGGCGATGCACGCCCGACTCGCGGCGGTGGATCCGGGAGCGGCAGCACGTATCCACCCCAACGATCCACAGCGTATTCAGCGTGCCCTCGAAGTCTTTGAATTAAGCGGTTATCCAATGAGTGCGTTGCTTGCGGATGCCGGAAATACCGGCGTGCCCTTGCTGAAACTGGCACTGCGCTCGCCGGACCGGGACACGCTGCATACCCGGATCGAGAAGCGCTTCCAGACAATGCTGGAAGCCGGGCTGGTTGATGAGGTACGAAGGCTATTTGCGCGTGGTGATCTGGGGCCGGATTTGCCGTCGATACGTGCAGTGGGCTACCGGCAGGTATGGAACTATCTGGCGGGTGAGCTTTCCTACGAGGAAATGATCGAACGTGGTATCTACGCCACCCGTCAATTCGCGAAACGGCAATTTACCTGGTTACGGAGTGAGCAAAATCTGCACTGGATTGGAGCGGAAGGGGCTGGTATTTTCGATGCCGCGAACGCGGTACTTGACAGCGCGCTTCCAATAGGCGATTAAGACAGATGATTATGCTACACTTTCCTCAAGCAAAGCTGGAGAAACACGCATAACATATTGAAAGTTAGTGGAATTTTGTACGCCAAGGGCTCGCTGCAAGGGATGTGGACGAGGGGAAGGCGGGCGTGGGAGATAGACTTTGGCGAACATAATTAGAAAAAGGAGAAATGACATGGCACGTGGACAGTCACTACAAGAACCCTTTTTGAACACGCTGCGGAAAGAGCGAGTGCCGGTCTCGATCTATCTGGTGAATGGAATCAAGCTGCAGGGACAGATCGAATCATTCGACCAGTTTGTGGTGCTGTTAAAGAACAGCGTGAGCCAGATGGTCTACAAGCACGCGATTTCAACTGTAGTACCGGCGCGTAATATCCGCGTTGCGACGAATCATGATGAAGGGAGCGCAGGACCTGAACCGGGTAATGTCTGAGAATTGCCTTTCCGCGAGGGGTGGTCCGTTTGTTTGAACGACCCCGAGCGGGTGAACGGGCGGTTCTGGTAAATGTAGTTCTGGAATCGGACAGGGAACAGGATAACCCGCGTGAATTCACCGAACTGGCGTCTTCCGCAGGCGCTCAGCCCATACGCACGGTAACCGTAAAACGGGTCCGTCCTGATCCGCGTTATTACATTGGCAGTGGTAAGGCAGAAGAAATACGCGATCTTGTCGCCAGCGAAGACGGCGAATTGATCCTCTTCAACCACGCACTCTCTCCGGGTCAGGAAAAAAATCTCGAGCACCTGTGCCAATGCCGGGTGCTGGACAGGACCGGGCTGATTCTGGATATCTTTGCACAGCGTGCGCGATCCTTTGAGGGCAAACTCCAGGTTGAACTTGCCCAACTCGCGCATTTGTCAACGCGACTTATACGCGGCTGGACGCACCTGGAGCGACAGAAAGGTGGTATCGGCCTGCGCGGGCCAGGTGAGACACAACTTGAAACCGATCGCCGCTTGATCGGGATCCGGATCAAGCAACTGCGGGTCAAACTGCGCCGGGTGGATCGTCAGCGTCAGCAGGGTCGTCGTGGGCGGCATCGCGCTTCAGTACCCACTGTCTCGCTGGTCGGTTATACCAATGCAGGTAAATCGACGTTGTTCAATACCCTGACGGGCGCGGGGGCTTATGCAGCCGATCAGCTTTTTGCCACCCTGGATCCAACGCTCCGGCGTTTGCAGCTTCCGGGGACGGGGAACATTGTGCTTGCCGATACTGTCGGTTTCATTCGTCAACTGCCACATGATCTGGTCGCCGCATTCCGCTCCACACTGGAGGAGACACGTGAGGCAGATCTGCTTTTGCATGTTGTCGACGCCGGTGACCCGGCGAGGCGAGAGAGAATTGCCCAGGTTAATCAGGTCCTGCAGGAGATCGGTGCCGGCGATGTTCCCCAGCTGCTTGTCTACAACAAATGCGATCTGCTCGACGGGCGACCGCGGATCGACCGTGATGAGGACGACCGGCCGTGGCGTGTCTGGGTCTCGGGGCTAAACGGCAGCGGTACAGATCAGCTGCTTGCGGCCTTGTCCGAGCGAATCGGTAATACGACGGTCGAGGGTTGGCTCTGCCTGCCCGTAGATCGGGCACGTCTGCGTGGTGAGCTTTTCGACCGGCAAAGCGTCAAGCGGGAGTATACGGATGCCCAGGGTCGCTGGTGGCTTTATGTGCAGGTTGCCCAGCAGGAGCTGGAGCGTTTGTGTGTGGTCAATGGTGTGGAATGCAAGCTGTACCCGGATTCAGACCGGGAATTCCTTGCGAGCGCGGCACAAGGCCAATAGAATCGCTCTTTCAGCATTGAATCCTGAGACGATAAATAATCACGGCATTTTTGCAGAATGCCGGGTTTTGGTTGCATAACTTACAACTTGGAGTTGACGAATGGCTTGGAACGAGCCGGGTGGCGGTGATAAGGATCCTTGGGGTGGACGGGGCAATGAAAAAGGTCCACCTGACCTGGATGAAATGGTTCGCAAGATGCAGGAACGCTTCGGTGGCCTGTTTGGCGGACGCAAGGGCGGCGGTGGCGAAAGCAAGTCCAGTGGTGGAGGCAAGAGCAAGATCGGTCTCGGACTGATTATTCTTATCGCAGCCGTGGTGTGGATGTTGTCCGGTATTTACATCATTGATGAAGGCAAGCGTGGCGTTGTGCTGCGTTTCGGCAAGTTTACCGGGATCACTATGCCGGGTCCGCATTGGCGTATCCCGTACCCGGTCGAAGATGTAGAGACCGTCGACACCGAGCAACGTCGCTTTGTCGAAGTGGGTTACCGCTCGGGCGGAACGGGGAGCGGCAGCAATTCGGTATCGGTACCCAAGGAAGCGCTGATGCTGACGAAGGATGAAAACATCGTCAACATTCAGCTGGCGGTGCAGTATCAGGTAAAAGATCCACGCGAGTATTTATTCAATGTACGTGACCCTGATCTGACCCTGAAACAGTCGACAGAAAGTGCGATCCGTGAAGTTGTCGGCAAGAGCAAGATGGACTTCGTTTTGAAAGAGGGACGCAGCGAGATCGCGTCGCAGACCCGGGATCTGGTTCAGCAAATTCTCGATCAGTACAAGGCCGGTCTGACAGTCACCACAGTAAACCTGCAGGATGCACAGCCGCCGGAAGAAGTACAGGGTGCTTTTGCCGATGCGATCAAGGCGCGTGAGGACGAGGCCAGGCAGAAGAACGAGGCCGAAGCCTACTCCAACGACATTCTCCCCAAGGCGCGTGGTGGGGCTGCACGTCAGCTCGAAGAAGCGAATGCCTATCGTGAGAGTGTGATTGCCAAGGCGGAAGGTGAGGCCAGTCGTTTTGATCAGATTCTGACGGAGTACACGCGGGCGCCGGAAGTCACCAGAAAACGCATATATATAGATACCATTGAAAAGGTGCTCAGCGATTCCAGCAAGGTGCTGATCGATGTGAGACAGGGAAACAACGTGATGTTTTTGCCGCTGGATAAAATGATGGGGGGCTCGGCGAGCGAGACAATCAGGTCATTAAGTGAGCGTTCTGCTGCAAATACGGGTTCGCCAACGAGCGGCGCGCAAGACGGACCTGCAGGCCGTCAGCCGCGCAGCGCACGGGAGTCACGCTAATGTCCGCTAACAAAACACTGCCGCTACTTGTTATCGCGGCCATACTGTTCATAGGTTCATTTTCGGTGTTTACCGTAGCGGAGTGGCAAAAAGCGCTCCTGTTCCGTTTGGGCGAGGTTGTCCGGAGTGATTACGAGCCCGGCCTGCATTTCAAGATGCCGTTTATTAACAACGTCCGCAAGTTTGATGCACGGCTCCTTACCCTGGATGTAGAGCCGGAACGGTTCCTGACGGCGGAAAAGAAAAACGTCATTGTGGATTCATTTGTTAAATGGAAGATTGATGACGTCAGTCGCTTCTACACCGCCGTGGCCGGTGATGAGGTTCAGGCGCGGCAGCGACTGGAGCAGATCATCAAGGATGAAATGCGTGGTGAGTTCAGTAAGCGCACCATCAATGAGGTCGTTTCCGGTGAGCGCACCCGCATCATGGATCTGGTGACGGATGACGCCAACAAGCAAGCGACACAGATTGGCATCACGATCGATGACGTGCGAATCATGCGCATCGATCTCCCGGCGGAGGTCAGTAATTCGGTCTACCGCCGCATGGAGGCTGAACGGACACGTGTTGCCAAGGATTTCCGGTCACGCGGTTTTGAGGCGTCAGAGCGTATTCGCGCTGATGCGGACCGGCAGCGGTCAATCATCCTTGCAGAGGCGTTCCGCGATGCCGAGCAATTACGCGGTGTGGGCGATGCCAAGGCGGCCGAGATCTATGCAAATGCCTATGAAAAGGACGCGGAATTCTTTGCTTTTTACCGCAGCATGAATGCCTACAAGCGGGCGATTAACAGCAAGAGTGACGTACTGGTTCTTGAGCCTGATACCGAGTTCTTCCAGTTTTTTAATCAGAAGCTGGGCCAACCCTGATACAGTCGGAAAACTGCGGGATATTTACTATTGATAATCAGGGCGGCGGAGACGCCGCCCGGCTTTTTTATGGGCTAAGGCAATGTGGCAAGATCTGTTGTCGGCGTTTGCGTTGATGCTGGTACTGGAAGGCATACTGCCGTTTCTGAGTCCGGTTGCGACACGGCGTACTCTGGAAATGGCAAGCAAGATGGATGACAACGGACTGCGGGTAACCGGACTTGCGAGCATGCTGGCCGGGGTTGTTTTGCTGTATTTGGTTCGATAGGAACCTGTTTGCAAGTGCGCGGATAGTTAACGGGTCTCAAGACATCTCAAGACATCTCAAGACGATGACTGCACTGGATCACTGGTTATTGCCGGAAGGTATCGGCGAGCTGCTGCCTGATGAGGCATGGCGGCTGGAAGTACTCCGGCGTCGATTGCTGGATCTTTACCGTACCTGGGGGTACGCGCTGGTTATCCCGCCAATGGTAGAGTTTCTTGAGTCTTTGCTCACCGGTACCGGGCGCGATCTTGATCTGCAGACCTTCAAGCTGACTGACCAGTTGACCGGCCGCATGATGGGCGTGCGGGCAGATATGACGCCACAGGCAGCACGCATCGATGCGCACCAGCTAAAACGGGAAGGCCCCGTGCGGCTTTGCTACCTTGGCACGGTTGTGCATACGCGTCCTAACGAATTTGGAGGATCGCGCAGTCCCATGCAGGTAGGTGCCGAGCTGTTCGGGCATGCTGGAAAAGAAAGCGATCTTGAGATTCTCGATCTGATGCTGGAGACCCTGAAAGTCACCGGGGTGAGACAAATCTATCTGGATCTGGGGCATGTTGGAATATTTCATGGCCTGGCACGGCAGGCCGGGCTGGATGCCGATCAGGAAGCCAGTCTGTTCGATGTGTTGCAACGCAAGGCTGTGCCGGAGATCGAAGCGATGCTGGAAGCCTTGCAGCTGGATCAACCGCTGCGTAATCAATTGCAAAGCCTCGCACGTTTGAATGGAAAACGTGACATCCTCAATAAAGCGAGAGCGGTGCTGCGGGGCGCGAATGATAGCGTTATCCAGGCACTTGATGAACTGGTCGAAATCGGTGACGAAGTTATGCGACGCTGGCCGGATCTGCCCCTGCATTTTGATCTGGCCGAGTTGCGCGGTTACGGGTACCAGACAGGGGTCGTGTTTGCTGCCTTCACGCCGGCATGCGGCGAGGAAATCGCGCGCGGTGGCCGGTATGACCAGGTGGGTGAAATATTCGGCAGGGCGCGGTCTGCGACCGGGTTCAGTGCTGACCTTAAAACACTTATTGCATTGGGTGGCGACAACGGAGACCCCCCGGGTGGTGCGATACTGGCACCTGTGGAAAGTGATCCGGCGTTGCAGGAAGAAATTGTCAGATTGCGTAATGCTGGCGAGATTGTGGTTGCATCGTTACCGGGGCAGGTGGAAGACGCTAACGATGCGGGCTGCAATCGACGGCTTGTCAAAAAGGGTAACGCCTGGGTGGTTGAGGCATTGTAGTCAGCAGTTCGGGCCGCCTGTGTGGGGAAAAGGCAGAAATGGGAAAGAACGTTGTAGTAATCGGTACCCAATGGGGTGATGAAGGCAAAGGCAAGATAGTCGACCTGCTGACTGAGCGGGCACAAGCCGTTGTGCGCTTTCAGGGTGGACACAATGCCGGGCATACGCTGGTCATCGATGGAGAGAAAACGGTACTTCACTTGATTCCCTCCGGTATCCTGCGTGATAGCGTTCAATGTCTGATCGGCAATGGTGTCGTGCTGTCACCCGCTGCCTTGCTTAAGGAAATGCACATGCTTGAGGATAAAGGCGTGCCAGCGCGGGAACGACTGAAAATCAGCGAAGCCTGCGCGTTAATTCTTCCCTACCATGTGGCGCTTGATCACGCGCGGGAAAAGGCGCGCGGCAAGGCGGCAATCGGAACGACCGGGCGCGGTATTGGTCCAGCCTACGAAGACAAAATCTCGCGACGTGGTTTGAAACTTGGCGAGATTTTTCAGCGCGAACGCTTGGCTTCCCGTCTTGGCGAGGTGATGGACTACCATAATTTTGCACTCCAGCATTACTTCAAGACCGACGCCGTGGACTACCAGGAAGTGCTGGACGAGACGCTTGCCATGGCCGACGAACTCGAACCCCTGATCGGAGATGTGCCCGGTCTGCTCGAGCAGTATCGCAAGCAGGGCGAGAATGTCATGTTTGAAGGGGCGCAAGGCGCATTGCTGGATATCGATCACGGCACCTACCCGTTTGTGACCTCGTCGAATACCACGGCTGGAGGTGCCTGCACCGGCAGCGGTGTCGGTCCCCGCAATCTGGATTATGTGCTGGGGATCACCAAGGCCTACACGACCCGGGTGGGCGCCGGGCCTTTTCCGACGGAGCTCTTTGATGAAATGGGCGAGCACCTGGCGAAACAGGGGCATGAGTTCGGTGCGACTACCGGGCGTCCGCGGCGTTGCGGATGGTTTGATGCAGTCGCATTACGCAGAGCCAACGAGATCAACAGTGTAAGCGGTCTTTGCATTACCAAGCTCGACGTACTTGACGGTCTTGACACCTTGCGGCTCTGTGTCGGTTATCGCTGTGGTGATGGCGAGCGTTCGACGCCACCGGTGGGTGCGGAGGCATTCGCGACTTGCGAACCGGTCTACGAAGAAATGCCTGGTTGGCAGGACTCAACTGTCGGTTTGCAGGACTACAACAAACTTCCTGATACTGCCAGGGCCTATCTGAAACGTATCGAGGAAGTTGTCGAGGTTCCGGTTGATATTATCTCCACGGGGCCGGATCGCACTGACAATATTATCCTCCGGCACCCATTCGACTGATTTTCTTCCACCTACCCGGCAGGCGCGACCTCTTGTACACGCTACGTGTATGGTCGCGAACGGTTCTTTATAGCCCGGATGAAACGTAGCGCAATCCGGGAAATCGGCATCCCATGAACTGGTTCTTCCTGTCCCTGCTGTCCGCATTCAGCCTCGCTTCCGCGGATGCGGTCACCAAACACTGGATGCAGGGCTATCGGGCGCGCGACCTGGTGTTTGTCCGTTTCCTGTTTACGGCCCTGTTCCTGTTGCCGATCGTCGTATCTCAGTCATGGCCTTCCTTGCCGACCGCGTTCTGGTACTGGGTTGCCGCGCTGGTGCCGCTGGAAATCGCGGCCATGATGCTCTACCTGCGGGCGATACGTGATTATCCGCTGGCGCATACTGTCCCTTATCTGGCGTTTACACCCGTCATCACAGTCATTACCGGAGACGTACTGCTCGACGAAACAGTCACTGTATCCGGCTTTTCGGGGATTTTTCTGGTGGTCTGCGGCGCCTGGTTGTTGAATGCCGATCGTGTCCGCGGGGAACGGGGCCTGGCATTGCTTGCACCCTTCCGGGCCATCGTGACCGAACAGGGTTCACGGCTGATGCTCATCGTTGCAGTGATCTACAGTCTGACTTCGGTGCTGGGCAAGGGCGCGATGCAGTACACGACCCCGTGGTTCTTCGGGCCATTCTATTTTGTATTGCTTGGGGTACTGGTATTGATCACTTTCGCGCCAGGTGTCCCGGTCAGGGAGGTGGCGATGCGCAAACCTGGGCCGCATTTGCTATTGGGGTTTTTGATGGCAGCGATGGTGGTAACACACTTTTTTGCGATTCAGGAAACCGAGGTTGCCTATATGATCTCGGTGAAGCGCACCAGTTTGCTCTTCGCGATCGGGTACGGTGCCATGTTGTTCGGAGAGCGAAGTGTCGGAAGACACTTGCTGGCAGGGGCAACCATGCTTGCCGGCGTTGCGATGATTGCGTTACAGAATAACTAGTACTCTTTCAAGATGATATTGAATAAGTTGCACCGCAATCGTGCAAAGAACGCAAGGAAAATCAAAAGAGGCCAAGAGAAAATGGCTCTTCCCCTGATCGAGTGGGTATTCGACCAGACAGTAATCTACCCACCCAGTCAGGGGAATAGCCATTAATTATATGAACTTATGTCCATGTCTGCTGGAGTTCACACGGCAACTCTTTCAATTTCTGTGTGGAGACCAGCGCACCCGGCACAGCGAAAGAGGATTCACTCCCTGCAGGGCGACGACCATTGGTTGTCGCCGTTTCTTTGGGTAAGGTTCCCAAATTGAGCAGAATAGAGGATCACAACCCTTTTACGTTTGCCTGATCACCTTAAATCGGTCACTAATGGAGGAACCCCTACAACAGAATTCTCGCGACGACGCCTTGCGGCTGCGCCGGGCGTTCATACTCGCAGCATCATTTACCGCGTTCCTCTGGTTGATCAAACTGGTCGAAATTGCGTTCGGTCTGAGCTTCACGCAGTACGGCGTTTATCCGCAACGGGTGAGTGGATTGGCGGGCATCCTGTGGGCACCCTTGATCCATGGCTCATTGGTGCATCTGTTTTCCAACACGGCGCCGTTGATTATCCTCGGTACGGCGCTCCTGTATGGTTACCCAAGGTCTGCCAGGATTGTAATTCCTGTGTTGTATGTGTGCTCGGGCCTTGGTGTCTGGCTGTTTGCTCGTCCGGCCTATCACATTGGCGCCAGTGGCCTGACATTTGGCATGATGTTCTTCGTGTTCACGATGGGTGCGCTGCGCTGGGACAAACGTGCGATTGCACTCTCGCTGGTCGTGTTTCTACTGTACGGAGGAATGATCTGGGGG
>Ga0265303_10002428_pt1 | contig 11521 bp, 14 predicted proteins | sample Helome_2_FD_192494 | JGI IMG/M metagenome (GOLD analysis project Ga0265303, IMG submission 192494) | Marine sediment microbial communities from subtidal zone of North Sea - Hel_20160317 (Illumina Assembly) | ecosystem: Environmental > Aquatic > Marine > Subtidal zone > Sediment ...
GAACAAGGAGCGCGAAGGCGCCTGACGGCCTGCCTGCGGGCAGCGACGACTCTTTTGTATACACCGCCAGTTAACCCGCACCCGTGGCGGGTCAAATTTCAGGATACAACTCATGAAACTCTACGGCTCCATTGCTTCGCCCTACGTCGCGCGCGTCGTGATGTTTGCCGACCTGAAGGGCATGGCACTGCCCATGGAGGCCGCCCCCGGTGGTATGGGCTCGGATGAGTACAGGGCCATTAACCCCACCGGCAAGATACCGGCACTGGAGATCGACGGGCCGAACGGCAAACAGTGCATCGCCGAGTCCACGGTGATTTGCGACTACCTGGAAGCGGCGCACCCGGAGCCCGCGCTGATACCCGCCGACCCCCTCGAACAGGCACAGACCCGCATGATCGCGCGCATGACTGATCTTTATGTGGCGCCGCACAACACGCCGCTGAATCGCATGGGTCCGAATCGTGACGAGGCGCTGATTGACCAGCAGGCCGTGCTCTTTGCCAAGGGTTTCCACTACATCGAGTCCTTCATGGGCCCCGGCCCTTTCGCCGTCGGCGCCACTCCGACGCTGGGTGATTGTGCGCTGGCGCCGTTCATTATCATGCTCAAGGAAAATGTCTTTGCCAATTTTCCGGAGGTGGCCGACCCGACGGCAGGCGACGGCCGCCTGGCCGAGTGGTGGCAAGCGCTGCAGGCACATCCCGGTTGCCGCAAGACGCTCGACCACTACGCTGTGGAACTGGAAAAGTTCCTGAAGTGGCTGCGCGAGATGATCGCCAAACGCCAGGGCGGGTAGTTCTTCGAAAATGCGCAAAAACCTGCCGGGTTTATTGTCCCCGTGCAGAAAATTCGGTTCGATCCCTGGTGATGGGTTATTGCAGGTCCCTGAACTCCTGGTCGAGATCGAACCTCGGTGAGGTGACGTACATTTCCATTCCCTGTAGCCGACGGTCCAGGTCACGAAACTTGCTGCGAATGTCGTCGCAGGTGAAATGCGGGTCGCGCCGCACCGAGCGCCAGAAAGCTTCGTCGCCCTCGTCCTCGTACAACCCGGCAGGCTTGCGCGGCAACAGGAACGCGGCGACCACATAACTTATAACAATGGCGGGCAGGGCGAAGAAACAGCTGAAGACAATTACCCAGCGCAGGGTCCTGACCCTGATGCCGAAATAGTCGGCGAGCCCCGCACAGACACCCGCCAGCACGCTGTGCTCGACATCGCGATAGAGGCGGCGCGGGTTCGGGTCATGGCGGGGGGCGCCGTTCATCGCGAGTCTCCCAGCCAGGCCAGCAGCAGGTACAGCAACAGGGTCGGTGCGGTGACAAAGTACAGCAGCAGCAGGGCCACCAGTCGCACAACGGCGCGGTCGAGCGCGAAGTAGTCGGCCAGGCCGGCGCAAACGCCCATGAATATCGCGCCGCGATGCCGGCGCCGGAATTTGCCGTGGGCGCCGCTGGTGTCGAAAATGCGGTGGCTCGTGTTCATGACTGGTTCCTCCAGCCCTCAACATTGTCATCCAGTATCGCTTCCAGCGTGTGCACGCGCTTCTCCATGGCCCGGGCGGTCTTCCAGAGATCCTCGAGCATTTGCGCTTCGTTTGACGACAGTCCTTTCGACAGCTTCCACTTGGTGGCGTAGTGACTCACGATCCAGATCGGCGCCACGATGGTCATTGCGATGATCCATACAGCTTCAGACATGTCTAATTGCTCCGGTTGAGTCTCTGGTCCGACGCGTGGGGCCTGCCGCGGTCACACTATTTTCTGCAGGCAATCCAGGTAAATCAGGTGGTGTCGTTGCGGTTGATGCGCTGTTTCAGCTCGTTCAGTGCCTGTTCGACTTGTTCTTCGCCCTCGAGATCCCGGATCTCGCGGCGCAGGTTGGGTCGCTCGCCGAGGTCGTAAGCCTCGACCCGACCCTCGACGTTTTCAATCTTGCGCTCGAACTTCTCGAAGCGCATCAGCGCGTCGTCGACCTTGGGCTGGTGCAGTTGTTCACGCACGCGCAGGCGCTGGTTGCCGGTCTCGTGGCGCATCAGCAGCGCCTTCTGGCGCGCCTTGGCGTCGGCGAGCTTTTCCTGCAATCGGGCGATGTCGCTGTTCAGGCGCTCCAGCCCGTCGTCCACCAGGCCCAGCTGCTCGGTGAGACCGGCAGCGATACGCTCGACGGCGGCTTTCTCGTGCAGCGCAGCCTTGGCCAGGTCGTCACGGCCTTTGGTCACGGCCAGCTCGGCCTTCTGCTCCCAGTCCTGTGCCTCGGCGCGAATCGCGGCGAGCTTGCGGCGGTCGGCCTTTTTGTCAGCGATGGCGCGGGCCGCGGCGGTGCGCACCTCGACCAGGGTGTCTTCCATCTCCTGGATCATCAGCCGCACGATCTTTTCGGGATCCTCGGCCTTCTCCAGCATCGCGTTGATGTTGGCGTTAACGATGTCGCTCATGCGGGAAAAAATGCCCATGGTCCTGATCCTCGCTTCTGACTATTCGGGTCACGGTAACCAATGCAGGGAGCGTGCCAGCCGGTCGGATAATTGCTAAGGCTATGTTTTAAATAGAAAAACGGCGACGCAGCGTCCGGCTGGCCCTGACCAGAACTGGCCATTTCTGCTATGCTGAAGTCGAATTAACCAGATAGTAGTGTGTTTGACGAATGTCGACCCCGATCTCGGCAACGACCCCCATCATCGGCGAGTCCCCAGCCTTCGTAGCGATGCTGGAGCATGTCTCGCGGGTGGCCGCCCTGTCGAAGCCGGTGCTGATCATCGGTGAGCGGGGTACCGGCAAAGAACTGGTGGCCACCCGCCTGCACTACCTGTCGCCGCGCTGGGGCGAACCGCTGGTCAAGCTGAACTGCTCGGCCTTAACGGAGAGCCTGCTCGATTCCGAGTTATTCGGCCACGAGGCCGGGTCGTTCACCGGCGCGGCGCGGCGGCACATCGGCCGTTTCGAGCGTGCCACCGGCGGGACCTTGTTACTGGATGAACTGGCGACCATCCCGGTGCGCATGCAGGAGAAGATTCTGCGGGTCATCGAATACGGCGAGTTCGAACGCGTCGGTGGGTCGGAAACCGTGCAGGTCGACGTGCGTATCCTGGGCGCGACGAATGCTGATCTGCCGAGTCTCGCGCAGCAAGGCAAGTTCCGGGCAGACCTGCTGGATCGTCTCGCCTTCGACGTGGTCAACGTGCCGCCCCTGCGACATCGCCGCGAAGACATCCTGCCGCTGGCCGAACATTTCGCGATCAACGTGATCCGCGAACTCGGTCGGGAATTTTTCCCCGGCTTCACCGCCGAGTGCGTCGAGGAACTGCTGGCTGATTCCTGGCCCGGTAACGTACGTGGCCTGAAAAATTCCGTGGAGCGCTCGGTCTATCGCAGCAGCGATCCGGAAGCACCCATCGCCCGCATCGTGTTCGACCCCTTCGCCACGTCGTTTCGCGCGGCGCCTGCCACGGCAACCAAGTCTGAAGGCCAGGGCGCACTGGCAGAACCACCGCAGCCAGCCGTTGAGCAGCGCGTCGATCTGCCGACTGATCTGAAAGGCCAGGTCGCGGCCCTGGAAAAACGCCTGATCGACCAGGCCATGCAGGCCAGTCGCTACCGTCAGCCGCAGGCCGCGGAACTGCTGGGGCTGACCTACAACCAGCTCAGGGCGATGCTGCGCAAATATGCGCTGGTCGAACGTTATGGGCGCGCCCGCAGCTAGCTAGTGGTGGAACTGGAGAAGTCCCTGGTCACGGTGCCCACGATTTATCGACCTGGCACCTTTCCTCCCACCTGGTTAGTACTAAGATGGGTGTCCGGCAAAGATTGATCCAGGGGGCTGTCATGACCGGAGTGCATCGTTTCCCATGCGCGCCCGCATTGGCTGTTGTCGCGAGCCTGTCGCTCGCTGCATTCACGATCACGAGCTGTTCGTCCGAGGAAGTCGAGCCACCCGGCGATGCTCCAGGCGACGCGCCCGTAGCGGTCATACCCAGTATCCCGGGCATGGGTCCGGCCGCGGTGGTCGTACCGAACAGCCCGGCCCCAGCCGCTGACAACCCGAATTGCTGCAGCTGTGCCGTGGTTTACGACCAGACCTTTGCCGACCCGCGGCTGCCGTGCCGGTTCGATTACCCGGTTAGCTGGCAGAGCGCCGTCGGCGACGACGGTGGGATGCTCAGCGCCATTGCCGGTCCGCCGCCGCAGTCCTGTGGCACCATCTGCCCGAACGGCACGCCTTACATGACGGTCAGCTATGGCACGCAGTACGACTCCAACGCGGACGAGATGTTGCGGATCTGGCCAATGGCGATGCCGATTGTCGGTGATGCCCGCTGTGGCGAAGGCACGGTGCAGTTCTTCAGTCCGCCAGGGGCGGACGAGACGGGCTTTCTCGGCGGCGTAAAATTCTATGTGCAGCTGGACGGCAAGAAGTACGGCGGCGCGGCGACCTTCACCTGCGGTGAGCCAGGCGGCTGGCTGCGCCTGCGGGACATGTTTATCGAGTCGTTCCGCGACAACCCGGCGTCAACCTTCCCCGACAGCTAGCGATGCCAATTGGGGACTGGCTCCGATTGCTCGGGGACAGTGATCGTGATTGCTTCGTAAATAGGGTCACTGTCCCCTAATTGGCGGCGGCCGGTAAGCGATCGATTTCCACCAGCACTTCATTGCGGCGCAGAAACGGCGGCGTGTAGGGGGCATTGTAAAGAGCGCTCTGCACCTCGCCCGTGGGCGTGATGGATTCCTTGCTCAGGGCCGCCAGTAGCGCCGCTTGGCTTTTCGCGTAATTGCGCTCGGTCCAGCGGCCTGAGTAACGGAATACCGCGGTTAGCCGGCCCGGGACTTCGCGAATTGTTACCCGGTTGTCGGTGGGCTTCGGCGCAGTCTCCAGGGTGTAGTCGCTCGGCAGCATGAACGCCACGCGCCAGCCTTCGGCAGATTCGGTTTGTTGCACCGGCGCCGTCATGGCGATCTTTTCACTGCTGGCGGTCTGTGCTACAGGTACCGTCATGGCGATCTTGTTGTTACCAGTGTTGCCGCCGGTGATATACCGGAACAGCCGGCGAAAGCCTTCGTTACCCGCATCCTTGTAGCTATCGGCCTGTTCGATCACCGTTTCGGAGACGAGGTACGGTTCGTATTGCCGATACTCGATGTTGCCGTCTTTAAAAACGACACTGTAGTTGGGTTGTTCCAGGCTCATGAAACTGACTCCTATATACACGAGGCCGGCGGACACCACTGCACCCACGATCAGCACCGCCTTGATGGTCCGGGTCATGGCGGGCCCGCACCCGGGGATGGACGAAGGGTGGGTCCCCCGGCGCGGCGCAATACGCTCGCTGGCATTGGCAGGCTCCTCAGGGCCAGGTTCCACGCTAGGCTAGCCGAAATAGCGGTCGACCCGGGATCTTCTTTAAAAATCGATTCGATTCCTACGGGCGGATGACGAACCCGACGGCAGTGGCTGACCCGGAGGCTTGCCGGCACAACCAGTGACGTCGCTACTGCCAACGCGGCAAACAAAGGCATTGTTTGTTTCACCATGGCAGTGGCCGCCATCAGGCAAGATACGGATGGTCTGGTCGATCGACTATCCCGCCTGCTTGGCATTTGGCGACCGGCGAAATCAAGCACGATATGCGCCGCATGCGACGACAGGTTTCTCAGTCCGGCAAAGAGATGCTAGCCGCGGATTCCTGGCCCAGGTCGGACTCGTCAAACGGGCGGATCTGACAGCTGAACTCGAACTGGATGCCGTTCGGGTCCGCGAAGAAGATGGACTTCGCGAAACCGAGATCGATGATGTCGGATACATCGATGCCGCGGCTCGCGAGCGCTTCGCGCCGCGCCGCCAGGTCGTCAAGGGACGTGGATTTCAGCGCGAAATGGTACATGCCGCCGGGGGTCCCCAGCGCAGCGTTGATGCCCGTGTCGTATTCGTCGCCGATCCCGGGAATGCCGCGCGGCTCCATGAACACGATGTATTGGTCGCCACCAACGTCGAAGAACGCCTGGCGCAGCGTGCCCCCTTCTTTCACGCGCATCGTTTCTTCGACCACGCGGGGGAAACCGAGCACGTCTTCGTAGAAGCGAATCGTTGCGTCCATGTCGTGGGTCGACACGCCCACGTGCGAAAACCCATAGCGGCTCAAACTGTCACTCCGCGACCTTTCTATTCGAGCATAGCATGGGCCCTCGCACCCCTATGTCAGGCAGCGGCGTCGCCCGCGGCCATTTCCCCGCGCAAGTGCTCGGCGAGCCGCAGCGTCAGTGCGACCACCGTGAAGGTCGGATTCGCCCAGCTCACGGTCGGGAAGACCCCGCCACCGGCGATATACAGATTGGCGATGTCGTGCACGCGGCAGTCGGGATCCACCACACCGTCCGCCGGCAGCGCAGACATGCGGGTCGTGCCGAGATGGTGGTTGGAATACAGCACCTGCTTCGTGTCGCGACGGCGCGAGCGCACGCCTTCGCGCACGTGCCCCGCGCCCAACCGTTCGAACTCGCGGGCCAGCAGCTGCCCGGTCGTCTCGTGGGTACGCCAGTCGAGGTCGGTCAGCCGCCAGTCCAGCCGCACGCGCCGCATGCCCAGCGCATCCCGCTGGTTGGACAGCGTTACCCGGCTGTGTCGGCTGGGTGCCTGCTCCAGGAACAGCCCGAGCCGCGGCGCCTCGTGGTCGCTCATGTCCGGGGTGCGGTAAATGTGGGCCCGGGCGTTCAGCACGCGCTCCGTCGCCTGCTTTGCCGGCGACAGTCCGAGGGCCATGAGGAACTGCCGATCGTCGTCGTACGCTCCCCGCTCCAGGAAACACCGGAACCAGTCTCGCTCGCGCAGCTCGAGGCCGGACACGGGCAGGTGGGGATGCTCCATGAAATAACGGCCGACATGGTCGCCGGCGTTGCCGATCCCGTGGCGGAGCTGCGCATCCGAATTCAGCAGCAGTCGCGGTGTCTCGATGCCACCGCACGCGAGCACGGCCAGATCTGCGGCCACCCTGCCTTCGCGGCCGTCGAGCGTGCGGACGACCAGCTCCGTGACCGTGCTGTGCTGGGCGTCCAGTCGGAGTTCCACGACATTCGCGTGCGTCAGGACCGTGATGTCGGCCGAGGACTGCAGCGCTACCCGCCATTGCTCGCCGATCTCGAGCTTCGGCGTGCCGAAGCGCCACGCCGTCGCCACGAACATGCCATCGTCGAAGGGCAGCAGCACTCCAGCCCGTGCCGCTATGTCGCGGGCATCGAAATGCGGTGCGCCGAGTATCAGCAGCTCCGCCGCCCGTGCGTAGTGCGGCTCCAGCGCCGCAGGGCCGAACGGCCAGCCGCTGGCCGACACCCAGTCGCGCGGTTGAAAGTCGTGATGGTCGAAGGTCGCACAGAAGCCGGCCCAGAGAGCGGAAGAGCCGCCGAACTGCCGGGCGCGGGTCTCGGCCAGGGGATAGTCCATGCCGGCGCACTCCCCGGCGCACAACGCCTGCACTGCCGGGTCGGCCTGCAGGCCGCCGCTCTCGATCACCAGCACCGGGCCGACACCGGCGAGCTCGCGTGCGAGGGTCAGCCCGGCCGGCCCGGAACCGACAATCACGATGCGGGCGGCCCGGTCCAGTACCACGTCGGCCGCGCGGGCGTCCACGATCATGGGCGCAGGTCCGGCTGATCCGTCGGAGTGTTCAGGGCGTGTACCCGAGCCGACGCTGGTAGCCGGCGAAGCGCGCGTCGATGTCCCGGGCCACGGCGTCCGGCACCTCCTCGCGCCACGCGTTCGGCTCCCCGCGGCGCAGGTGACCGGTCTTCAACGTGTCCGCAACGAAGCCGGGACGACCCGACACCGTGGCCTGCATCGCGTCGAAGGCATAGTCGCGAGCGATCTCGCCGATGCGCTGGTCCCCGACCTCCAGCCGCCAGAAGTTGCTGATCTTCTTCAACCCGGCTGCGGTGTCGGTCGCGAGGTCCTCATAGCGGAGCAGCGGCAGGTTGTGGGCGCCGATGAAATTCAGCCACCGTTCCAGGTCACCACAATAGTAGCGCTCCGTCCCGCACAAGAGGCCGACGAAGTAGTGCTGGTAGAAATCCTCCACAGTGGGGTAACGCGGCGCCGCGTAGCCGAACTGCAGGTCCGCGCGCTGCACGTGGTGGAACCAGGACAACACCACGCCGCGCATATCGCGTACCAGCGTGACGCCGCCGTGAACGTTGGGCTTTTTCCAGACGTGTTCAATTTCACCGACGTGCGACAGGCAAAGCTGCTCCTGGGACTTGATGCCCAGTAGCGCTTCCAGCATGGCCATCACCCAGACGGTGCCCGACTTCGGCATGCTGTTGACGACGAACAGCTTGTGCCTCGGTACCCGACCCGGTGCCAGCGGCGGGTCAGAATAGCGCTGGTATTTTCGTGCCTCGGCCTCGTCGTCAATGGCCGGCGTCGGCCCCATGTGGAACGCAGATGCGACTCGACGAAAGCGGTCGGCCGCGCTTTCGCGTCGAATGATCGCATTGCCGTCATAGACGTTGCGCCGGCCGCGTTCGAACAGGGTCGCAACGGCTTTGTCTGACGCAGGGGTAACCACGATCACGATGTCGTCCTCGGCCACCGCGCCTTCAAGGTCAGCCACGGCGACGCGTGGGATGTCCCGTGGGCCGCTCGTCTCGCGAGCCAGCGCCTCGGGCTCGTCGACGATCGATGCAATCTCCGATGCGCGGATGCCCGCCTCCCGCGCCAGCCAGTCCAGGAGAGTCGCCGCGGGAGCGCCGCCGCCGAATATGTGCAGTTTCGCCATCCGTCAGTCCGTGAGTTTGCTGCCTCGCCCGCCGCAGGGTTACCGTTCACCGCGCCGGGAACCAGACCGCGTCGTTGACCTGCAGCCGCGCGGGGCGCGACCCTGCCGCGGTGTGGAGACCGGCGGGCAAAAACATGCCGTCAGCGCCACCACCCGCTCGCCCGCCTGCAGCCGAGGCCGCTCGTGCCAGACACGCGACCCCTGGCCCACCACCAGCGTGCCGCTGCGTGTCGGAATCACCGCGCGCGGCGCGGCCGCCGCGTCGTAGTGTTCGCCGTACACCCGCAGTGCCAGCCCGGTGTCCCGGGCATCGGGGCGTGGTGAGTGTGCCTCGAGGTACAAGATCAGGGTGACCTCGCAATCGTCGGGGCTGTCCCGGTGCGGACCGAGAAAATCGCCGGCCTCGTAGTAGGTGTAACAACTGGAATCCCGCGACAGGATCATGCTGCGACCCAGTACCGAATCCAGCAGCACCGACACCGCGGCGCTGCCGAGAAAGGCTGCACCGGTATCACCGAGCTTGGCGAGCCGCGCGTGGTAGACGATGTCGCCGCCGTCGGTGACGTCTTCGGCACGGTCGCCCTGGGTGTCCGCCTCGTGGCGCAGGGCGGCCAGCAGCGCGTTGCTGACCGAATCCTCCAGGGAGGCAAAACCCAGGGCCCGGGCACTGGTGCGCAGGCTGGCCAGGGCGCCCGGTGCCCCGCCAGTCCTGAATTCCCAGGCGATGTCTGCTGCGGGCATCGCTAAGGGCTTCCGCTGACCGCGGTCGGCATGGTGCACGGGGCCCGACCTTGACAGAGTCCGAGCCACCCTTTATTAAATAGTCTCGAGTTAACACAACTTAACAGTGTTAATCGAACCGCCTCCGTCAGTCGTACAGGAGAGACAGAAAATGGACAGCAGACACGAAGAAAAGCGCTCGATTTCACAAGCCGTTGCGCGCGCCGAAGCAGCGTTCGAAGATGGCAGACTGGATGGATACCAGCCGGTGGAATTTCTGCACGCGAGTAATGGCGACACCGACAGTGAGCAACCGTCGGATCGTGCCCACCTCTCGTGGGGGCCCGCGATGAGAAGGTAAACGCGTTTTCGCGAACCGGCTGCACGCCGCGGCCGGTTCCGTAGCGTGAACGTGGACCCCGGCTCCGGCCGGGGTTCTTCGTTTCCGGGCTCCGGCAGGTCCTTGTTCGGGAATCGGCCATGAATCCCGCCCGCTCAGGTTGACGCCGACCCAATGTGTTCGTCGATGTCGTCCAGGATTGCGTCGACGAAGGTCTTGACATGTATAAAGCACTCGGGTGTCTCGGTGGCCTCGAAGGTTCCGAAGTTCTTGTGCTTGATCAGGTTGTAGCCGCCGGAACAGAGCCCGAAATACTCGCATGCCTTTTCGCAGGCACGGTGACTGGTCTCAAAGTCCGTCACTGCCTGCCAGAGCTTCTCGGAACCGGCCATCTCCTCGAGTGACTGCTCGAAGATGTTGCCGATGATCAGCCCGCGGCCGTCGCCATAGACATCCTCGTGCTCGTCCAGGCTCAGGCCGGCATAGAACGTGGACACGTTGCCGTCGATGTCCACGTTGATCGTCTTGTAGGGGTGGCTCATGGCGCGCGCGGTGTGAACCTGTCGGTTCTCGCGCGCGGCAAACAATTTTTCGTAGAAATAGACGAAGTTGTTGATCCGGAATGGCCTGCCCTCGGTTTCGGCGCGCTTCGCACGGGTCAGGAGGGCTCGCAAGAAGTCATAGTAACGCTGGCGATCAGACTTTCCGTAGGCCAGCTTGTCATGCGCCGACATGGTCTCGTCCAGGAAATTGAAGCGGAACTCCGTGATGTGGTCACGGAATGCGCAGAAGTAATCGAAGAACTCGTCAGGATAGTCCAGCGTGCGCGGAGATACCACGCCGATCAGGTTGAACGGGATGCCGTTGTCGCACAGCATTTTGATCCCGCGGCTGACGCGCTCGTGTGTCCCCCTGCCCGCCCAGTCTTGCCGGTAGGCGTCGTGCAGAAACGCCGGGCCGTCCACGCTCACGCCAACCGTGAGGACATCCTGGTACCGCTTGAACAGATCACACCAACGTTGGTTGATCAGGGTGCCGTTGGTCTGGATGTCGAATACCAGCTGCAGGTCACCCAGTCCGAGCTCGTCCTTCAGGGCCAGCGCGTCGCTGATCGCACCATCGTAGTAGTCCGGCTTCAGGACCAGGGGCTCGCCGGAGTGCCAGCTGACCTCCAGCTTGTCGCCGAGATACGGGCTGCGCAGTATCTTTTCGAGCACGGCCCGGACAGATGCCAGCGAAATTGTCCGCTTGTCGCGGCGGCTGTCTTCCGAGAGATAGCAGTAGGAACAGTTCAGGTTGCAGAACGGTGTGCCCTGGAGCACCACTAGCTCAATCGGCCCGAGCCGGATCGATTCCTGCCCGCCGAGCTGGGCGTCAGCCCTCTTGTATTGTGTGTCAGCCACGTTGCAGATCCTTCGACGGAAACTCTCGCCCGTCGGCACCCGTGCCGGCCTCGCGAGGGCCATCCCCCGAAGCTGCCGTGATCGTTCCTGCTGGCGGGTGCCGTTTTTGTTGGAGTTGAATGACCAGCTTCTAGTTGGAGAGATTATAAGCTCGCACCGGCGCTGTGGCACGAGCCAACCGGGCCGTGCCCGGATTGGTGCCCGGATTGGGGCCAGACCCCAGTTCTTAGAGGCCGCTAGCGCTCGCGGCTGCTACCACCAGGTCGAGATCGCGAAAAAGCGGCGGAGTC
>Ga0265303_10002429_pt1 | contig 11520 bp, 9 predicted proteins | sample Helome_2_FD_192494 | JGI IMG/M metagenome (GOLD analysis project Ga0265303, IMG submission 192494) | Marine sediment microbial communities from subtidal zone of North Sea - Hel_20160317 (Illumina Assembly) | ecosystem: Environmental > Aquatic > Marine > Subtidal zone > Sediment ...
TGGTGGCCGGGCACGGCCACGATGTGCGCGCCGGACTGGACCACGCCAAAGGGCCCCTCGGGCTGGCCGTCGTGCTGCACCGCTTGCCGGTGGGACTGGCGATCTGGCACCTGCTGGCTCCACACTTCGGCGCGCGTTATGCGCTGACGGTGCTGTTGGTGATGTGTGGCGCCACGGGCGCCGGCTATCTGTTTGGGCCCGACGTGTTCCAGTGGCTGGATGTTGCCGGCGTGGCCTGGTTCCAGGCCTTCGTCGCCGGTTCAATCCTGCATGTCATCGTTTACGAACCCGCTCATCACGCGGCGCCGGCCCCGCCGGTGGCCCGCTGGCCCGATCGCGTTGGCCTGCTGATCGGGCTGGCATTGCTTTACGTCTATTTGTAGATCGTCAGTCCGCCTGGCTGAGGGACTCGCCGCAATGCGGACAGAAGTTGTGACGGTGCATCGCGCGCTGTTGGGTGGCAACCAGTCGCCGCAAATCGTCGTCGCTGAGCCCCAGCTCCTCGCGCAGTTCGTCGAGGGCGGAATGCTCCCAGTTTTCCAGCACTCCGTCCTCCAGCGCGTCTTGCACCCGGCCCCGCAGCATTTCCCGGCGTGACTGCAGTTCTTCGGAGAAGCGCGCGGCGAGGATACCTGCCGGCAGTGCCATGGTGCCGACGCCGAGCAGCATGATCACTATGGCCAGGAGTCTTCCGCCGTAAGTCACCGGCGTGATGTCGCCGTAGCCCACCGTGGTCAGGGTCACCACCGCCCACCAGATGGCCTGGGCGATGTTCTCAAAATGACCCGGCTGGGCGGCGTTCTCCACGGTGAACATCAGGCAGGCGGAAATCACGATCAGAACAATCATGATCATCAGTGCACCGGCGATGGCGCCGCCCTCGCGTCGCAGCACCGAGCCGAAGACGTGCAGGCCGTCGAAGTAGTGCGACAGCTTCAACAGCCGCAACAGCCGGAACAGGCGCAGATAGCGCAGGTCGATGGGTATCAGCAGCGCGAGGTAGAACGGTGCGATGGCCAGCAGGTCGACCAGGGCCATGGGTGAGAACGCGTACCGCAGCCGGGCGCGCAACGGCGACAGGCCCGCGTAATGTGGTTTTTCCGTGGCGGCCCAGAGTCGCGCCACGTACTCGATGCTGAAAATGATCACCGAGAACAACTCGAAGGCGATAAAGAATTCGCGGTAGCTGTCCCGCAGCAGGACGTTGGACTCGAGGACCACGGCGATCCCGTTGCCAGTGATGAGCACCACGAGAAGATTGCTGAACAGGCGACTGCACGGATAGTTGTCCGCCCGGCCTTCGAGGACGCCGTAGGCCACATGGCGCCAGGTCTGCTGCAGCGTGTTCATGATTTCAGGCAGGCGAACTCCGGCGCACCCGGGGCGCCTCAGGTGTGTTATCGGCCAATTGGCTCAGGGCTTTAGGGCTGGCCCTGTTCCAGCGGGGCGGTGAAACGCAGGCTCTGCGCGACGCGCTGCACCAGGGCCGCTTGCGAATGCACGTTGACCTTCCGGAATACGCTGCGCAGATGAGTGCGCGCGGTGTTCACGCTGATGGAAGCCTGGTGGGCGGCCGTGGGCAGGCTGAGCCCGGCGCACAGCGCCCGCACGAGTTGCGATTCGGCCGGGGTCAGCCCGAAATAGATATTCAGCAAGTGCTCGTCGGGCACTCGCGCAACCTGGGGGTCATGCAGCATGACGACAGCCAGGCCCTCGCGCTCATTAGCTGCCGCCTGCCGGGCATCGCAGGCGAGACCGTAGGCGATCAGTTGATAACACGGCGCGTCACTGGGTCGGCGAATTCGCAGGCCGATGCTGGCCGGTGGGGCATCGGCGCGCCCGGGGGCGCCGGCCTGGGCAAGGAAGATCTGCAGAGAGGCCATCGCATCGTCGTCGGTGAGCTGCGGCCGATTATCGTCGAGGCTGACACCGTCGCCGCTGTTGCAGATGCGTCGCGCCTCGTCATTGATGTAAGTGATCTGAGCTTGCTGGCCCAGCACCAGGATGCCGCGCGGGGAGGTATCCAGCAGTTGCCGCGTAGCGCGGTGTTCGGCGAACACTTGAATGAAACGCTGGTTGATGCCGATCGCGCGCCGCATGTAGCCGGCCAGCTCATCCAGGCGGTCCTGGTCGGCCTCGCTGAACAGGCCCGGCAAGGCCCGGATCAGGACCAACCCGGAGAGGTGCTGCGCATCCGCCTCGACCACCACGGCCAGCACTTCACCCTGTGGCCAGCCCGCGTGGGCACCTTCGGGTGCTCCGGCAATGCTGGATTGGAGTGGCTTTTCTGTCTGCAGACGCTGGAACAGCGAGTCGGGTTCGTCGCCTTGCGCGAGCCACTGGGCGACGTCTTCGGCATCTTTGCCGGCCGTTGCCGCCAGCGGTTTCCCGGGGTCCCGCCGCGGCCATACGGCCATAGCCGCGCTGTCTGCCCGAAAGTACCGACCCATTGCCGCGACGAAGCCATCCAGCTCCGCCGGATCGCAGGCGGATTCGTAAGCTAGTGCAATTAGATCAGGCAGCCCGCTTGCCGGCATGCCGAAGACGCCTCCAGGGAAGAAAAACCCAGCAGGATATGGTCCTTGCGGACCAGATACGGTTCCATATGAATCCGGTTTTCCTCTGCATCACCCATATAGATTACCCCATATTGTTAGAGGCAACAGATGGTTAACGGAATATTGATCAGTCTAACCGAGTGCCGGTCAGGTGGATTGCTGCGTTATGACAAATACTTCACCCATTTATGGGATTGTCTGCTTGCCGGTTTCGGCGGATGATTTACATAAGCATTAAGGGTGCTTGATCCTCCAGATCTTCCCACTGCGCCGGTCGGTGTCCCGGATCCCCTTTACCGGGACGTAATAACCGACTCGGCGCTTTTTTTTGTCTAGACGGCGGACGCTGCACGCTGGCGCATGCGCAGAGCCAGGGGCAAGAACATCACCAGCGCGATCGCGCAGCCAGTGACGCCCACCAGGTTGGCGCCGCCCAGGCCCGTGTCTGCGACCAGCTTGCCGCCGATCGCGTTGCCGACGGCAAAACCACCGAACTGGGCGGCTGGGATCAACACCGCGATGCGCCCGGTGCCATCATTGCTGGCGACTGTGCCCATCAGGTAGGGACCCGTGAAATTCCAGAACAGGTGAAACAGGCTCGCGGTGAGGGCAAAGCGCAGCCAGCTCATGTCGCCCTGCAGGAGCCAGATGCCGACGATTTGCGCCAGCAGGGCAATGGCTACCGGCAGTATCCGGCCCCAGCGGTCCGCGACCCAGGAGGCGGCTAACGCGCCGATGAATCCTGCGGCCACCGCCATAGCCAGGCCTGAGCCAACATTGGTCTGCTCGAGTCCGGCAGCGACGCCGATGCGCTCTTCGAAGGCATAAATTCCCCCGAGGCCGACGCACCAGACGAGTAGCGTGGCCAGGGCGGCGAAGCCGGGCAGCTGGCTCACGGTCTGGCCCGTCGCGCCGGCAACGAATTCCCGGCTGCTGGCCGCCGGCATCCACCGCAGCAGCGGCGCAATCACGGCCGACAGGATCGCCAGGGGCACCAGGATGCCCGCGATGTTCCATTGCGCTACCGCGTAGGGCAGGGCCGCAAAGGCCACCATGCCAAAGGCCACCTGGGCGGCTATGGAAAAGGCGAAATTGCGATCCGGGTTGCGCGTTTCGCTGAGCACGGCGATGGCGACAGCAAAGCACACGCCCTGCCCGAGGAGCCCCACCAGGAAGCGCAGGCCCAGCAATGTGTTCGCGCTGGTGACGAAAGAAGAAGCCGCATTGCCCAGGATCACGACGCCAATGCCCACCAGGGCTGCAGTGCGCCAGTTCACGCGCCCGATCCAGAAGGCCGCGAGGACCGATGTAATGGCGCCGGCGATTACTTCCGCGGCCGTTATCAGGCCAGCCTGCTGGCTGCTGAAGCCGAGGGTGTCCTGCAGGGCGCCGACGAAAATCGGCTGCGGTAACAGGCCGAATATGCCGACACAGCTCAGCGCCACGGCAGCGGCAACGGTGGTGAGTTTGTCTGTGGCCATCTGAGTTTGTGCTCCGGTAATACGAAAGGCGGTGTCTAACTGCTGAGCTGTGCCAGCGCGAAGTCGCGCCGGGGTATAGATATGGTTTTCGCCTCCGTGAACAGACTGCGGCTCCAGTCGCCACCGTCGCGGCCGACACCGGAGTGTTTGAAGCCGCCAAACGGCGCGCGCAACTCGCGAAACAGCGGTGTATTGATCCAGACCACGCCCGTGCGCAGTTCATCCGCTGCACGCATGGCCTGGGCGAGACTCCCGGTCCACACATAAGCAACCAGGCCGAACTCGCTGTCGTTGGCAATGGCCAGCGCTTCGTCGAAGTCGTCGAACTCCAGCACGGCCACGAAGGGCCCGAAAATCTCCTCGCGGCATACGCGCTGCTCGTTGCTGCTGGCTCGGACAACCGTTGGCTCGAAGAAATATCCGCCGCCGTGGTCCAGCGGTTTTCCGCCCGTCAGAATCTCGGCGCCTTCGTCTGCGGCAATGACCGCATATCCGCTCACTCTTTGGAGCTGACCCGCAGAAATGAGCGGCCCGATTTCCGTGCTGGTGTCCGCCGGTGGACCGACGCGCAATGCGCGCACGCGATCGAGAAAACGCTCGAGAAACTCGCTGGCTATAGACCGTTGCAGCAGCAAGCGCGTGCCGGCCAGGCACTGCTGGCCGTTGTTCGAAAAGCCCGCCAGCACCGCTGCATCAACGGCGCGCTCCAGGTCGGCATCTGCGCAGACAATGTTCGCCGACTTGCCACCCAGTTCGGTGACCACGCGTTTGAGCCCTCTGCCTGCTTCCTCACCGATCAGTCTCCCGGTCGCAGTGCCGCCGGTGAACGCAACTACGTCTACGTCCGGGTGGGCTACCAGCGCCTGGCCCGTCACCGGCCCACGACCGTTGACGAGATTCACGACACCATCGGGCAGCCCCGCATCGTGCAGGATTTCCATCAGCGGCAGGAACGGCAGTGGCGTCAGTTCCGAGGGTTTCAGCACGCAGCTGTTGCCGAAGGCGATGGCGCCCGCAACTTTCATCGTGGCCAGGGCCAGCGGCGCATTCCAGGGCGCGATCAAACCGGCCACACCTACCGGTTCGTGGCGCACCAGTGTCAGGTAGTCGGGATTCTGGTCATAGAGCCGGTCGGCGCTCTGGCTGATGAACTCGGCGAAAAACTCGAAGTTCATGGCCGCGCGCAGCACATGCCGACCCCGCGCCTGCGTGATCGGTATGCCCGTGCCGAGGGTTTCCAGCTGCGCCAGTTCTTCGCTGCGTTCGCGCATCAGGTCGTGGATCTTCAGCAGGACAGTCTTGCGCGCGCCCACCGGCGCGCGCGACCAGTCACCCGCGTTGAAACGACCGCGGGCGGCGCTGACGGCGGCGGCGACAGCGTCGGCATCGTCTTCGGCAAGGGTGGCGATTGGCTGTCCCGTCGTGGGATTCATGACGGGCAATTCGTGGGCGGTGTTCGCCGGTGCGACCCATTGGCCGTCGCACCAGGTGCCAATGCGTTCCGGTATCGCCGTCTTCAGATTTGGTCCTTCCATGTTCTTATTCTCATTCTATAGCGGCGGCCTTGCGCAGCCCTGCGATCATGGCCGACCTTAGCAGGAACTCGCGCGCTGCCGCAGGATCGGCCGCTATGCCCTGCAGTCGCTCCAGTTCGGCGCGGCGCCAGGTCGGGTCACGCTGCTGCATGCGCCTGCGGTTGGTATCGGCCTGGGCCAGTATCTCCTCGCGGGCCAACGGCCGTCGCTGGCGGTCGTAAAGATCGAGCAGGGAACGGGGCTCCCCGTGGAGCGTGGCGGCGAGTTTCTCGGCGAGATTAAATGCGTCGTGGATGCCGCAGTTCATGCCCATGCCACCGCTCGGGCTGTTCAGGTGCGCCGCATCGCCGGCGAACAGCACGTGGCCGTGGCGGTAATTGCCAAGGATGCGCTGGTGGATACGATACGGGCGGTATTCGAGCACCTCATAACCTGCAGGGTTAGGCACGATGTCCTGCAGCCGGTGCTCGATGCTGTCGGCTTCCAGGGCCTGTTCTACGCTTTCCCCGTCACGCGGATACAGGCTGACGCGCCAGCGGTCCGGCACGCGCAGCAGCGAAAAAGTGCCGTCGTCGGCCCAGACGTAGTTCACCCAGGACAGGCCCGGCAGATGCGCTTCGAACGGAAAACGCGTGGTGGCGAGGATGGTGGTCTCAGGGTAGGTCAGCCCTTCGAAGTTCAGCGCGAACAGTTGCCGCAGGCGGCTGGACGCGCCGTCAGCGGCGACGACCCAGTCGGCCCGGAACAAACGGCCGTCCGCTACGGTCAGTTGCACACCCTCGTCGTCCTGCCCGACGTCGGTGACTTCCACGCCGGTCTGGAAGTTCACGTGCCCGGCGGCTGCCACGCGTTCCCAGCCCAGGGCGCAGAAAGTGGCCTGCTCGTATTGCAGGCGGAACGGGTAGGGGGTGTCGTCGGCGAGCACTGCGAGATCAAAAAGCGCTCGCTCGTGGGTGGCGTGCAGGCGGATTTGCCACTGGGGTACCCGCAGACCGGTGGCCAGCAGGGATTCCGTCAGACCGAGGGTGTCCAGCATTTCCAGCGTCGGTGGGTGGAAGGTGCTGGCGCGCAGGTCTGTAGCCGGCTCGTGCCTGCCTTCGAGCAGCAGGCACTGAATGCCGCGGCGGTCTAATTCCAGCGCGGCGCACAGGCCAACGGGGCCGGCGCCGACAATGGCTACCGGCGCAGAGAGAGTTGTCGTTGCCAGACTCAGTGGCGGTGTCCTCGCACTGTCGGGGCTAGGATAACTCGGGCCCGATGGCATCGGCGATCAGGCGGATGGAATCGGCCGGATCGTCGTACAGGCGCAGACCCATCTCGGTGACACCTGCGGCCGCGAATTGCCGCAGCCGCTCGATCAGTCGGTCGATATCCGAGTAGTCACCGCAGAAGGTCAGTTCGTCCACCAGCTTCTGCACCAGGGACGGTGGCAAGTCGTCGATGTCCGGCGAGTTGTGGCGATAGGCGTGGATGATGCCGGCCATGTTGGTCTCTACCTGCGTGACTTCGGCAGGCTCCAGGAAGGGCTCGATATACCAGCGCTCTACCATGCCTCGAACCCACAGCTTGCGGCGGGCCTCAGCGGCGGCTGCCGCCCGGTCTTTCTTTACGTGCCATGCATACAGGTTGTTGATGCGGAACCCGGGTGCGCGCGCATGCGTTGCCAGTGCGGCGTTCAGGATCGCGAAGCATTCCTGCAGCCGGCCCTCCGTCAGGTCACTGAACATCACGCCGTCGGCAACCCGGGCCGCCATCCGCAGCATCTGGGGCTTGGTGGCGCCGACGTAGATGCGGGGCGGGGCGGCGGTGGCCCAGCTCGGGTGGTAGCCGTCAATTTTAAAAACCTCGCCCGCAAAGTTCTGCGCGCGATCGGCCGAGGCCTGCTTCAGGAACTGAACGCACTCCCGGACTCCGCGCACCATGCGATCGTGCATTACGTAGCGCCCGGACTTCAGGTGCATCGCGATCATCGTGCCGCCGCCGCCGCCGACCACGATGTTAGCGCGCCCGCCGGCGAACTGGTTCAAGGTGAACAGGCTGTTGGCGATCTTCAGCGGGTGCAGCTCGAAAGGGCTGATGGCAACGGGCCCCATCCGGATTCGCGACGACTCGCGGGCCAGTACGGAAAAAGCCAGAAACGGATCGGGTGCCGACGCGTGATTGGCCGTCCACACTGCATCGAAGCCCAGTTCTTCGGCCAGGCCGCCAAGGGCCAGAAACTCCTCAGCGGCAGCGGGCTCCAGGATAAAGTGAATCCGCACCGATGCTGGCGTCAGACCGCCTTCTTCTTTTTGAAGCGGTCGAAGAACTCGTCGCTCATCCCGTATTCGTCTGCCAGTTCCTGGAAGCCTGCGAGCGTGACCTTGTCACCACCCTTTTCCCGGACGAAGGTCTCCGTCTGTTCGGTGACCATCTTGCGCACGCCGGGGGGTATGGTCATCAGCGTTTGCAGCGCGTCGTCGGTCCAGGGCATGCCCAGCTGCACTTCGCCGCCCTTGAAGGCGTCAGGCGGCTCGCCCAGTTCGTGCTTCGTGATTTCGTAGTTGATGCCGTGAAAGTAATCCATGCGGCTTTCGTCACCCAGGCCAATGGGCAGGTTCATCGTGCGGATGCGCTCTTCGCGCGGCATGTCGATGAGTTCTTCGTCGAAGACCAGCGCCTTGATATTGCCGATCACGATGCCGCTGCTCTTTTCCAGCCGGATGATCTCATCCACGGTGCACTCGGCGATTTGCGGGCATTCCTTGATGCTCGGCGGCTTCACGTGCAATGACGGAATTGCCGTGAGGCCGGTCTGCTCGAGCTCGTTTACGCTCTCCGGGTAGAAGCGCGCGGTCTCCATCATGTCCTCCAGGTGCTCTGCGGACACGCAGTTCACGACGAATTCGCCCGTCGCAACGATGTTCGTGAAGGTGTGCGAGTCCTGGCGGCAACCGAGGATCATCCGTGGGTGCTTGGCCATCACGTCGTACTGCATGATGTGGGAGTAGGGCGCCGCATTGATGCGGCCCTGTTCGTCCAGCGTCGTGATAATGGTGATCAGCTTCGGAAACAGCCAGATATCCGAATACCAGAAAGGCTTGATCTTGGCTTCTTTTTTCATCGCGATGCTCCTGAAGACTTGATCAGGCTAACATTGCGGGGCCGGTGATTTGATGTCGTCTGGTGAGGTGCCCGCGTTGTGGAGATGCCCGCTGTGGCGGCTTCCGTGGCAGGCTTCCGGTCGGGCCGCGGGCCACGAAAGACGCGCGCTCCGGGTGGGCGAAGACTATCAGCACGTTCACGCCACCCGAAGCGGCAAGCCGATCAGGCGCTTTCGGCTTCCAGTGGTGGTGCCGGCGTCTGCTCTCTGGCGTAGTACTCGAGGCTGGAGATACTCGGGCCGTAGTCTTCCGTCGGCGCGCTCAGCATGTGGGGATAGCGCTCTTGCGCGAAGTCGCGGACGTGCTGCGGCACGATAGACAAGTCGCTGGCACCGGTCATGAAACCCGCGTACATGCAGTGCCCGGGCTGTTGTCCCATAAGCATCCACGGCAGCCATGGCGTGATGCGTGTCCATGTGCCTACGTAGGGAACGGCCGTGAGTTCCGGGTTCTCGGCATCTGCCTTGTCGACCCAGTAGCGGAAGATTTCCGACACCTGCGCCATCTTGCCGGACGATTCGCGCGGCCACTTGTCCGGCTGCAGCGCATTCGGGTAGTGCAGGTGCATGTCCGTTTCGAGAACCAGCTTGTTTCCCACGGTCTTCCACGGAAACAGTAGCGGGATCTTGCGAGGCTTGGGTGCCGAGCCGTCTTTCGGAAAATCTTCCGGGGCCAGGATCAGCCATTCGCTGATGGTGTAGTTAAACGGGTCGTTGGCAACGTGCACGACGCTGACTTCTTCGCCGGTCCAGGGGTTCTTCCACTCGTCGATCATTCGGCGGCTGCCCGGATCGTAGTTCAGGTCGGTGTAGAAGATGACTTCCTTGTTAAGGCGGCGAATCGTGCCGTCTTCCTGCGGCACGAGGCGCGTGGCGAGAAAAGTTTCGAACCCGCATAACGGTTTCAGGGCCTCGCCCGGCTTCACGGCGATAACTTCGCCAGCCGCGTAGCTGATGCGTTCGTGCTCGGAATTCAAGTCACCCTGAATGCGCGCCCACGTGTCCCGGTTCCAGATGGGATTCTTGAAGTCGACCTTCGTTTCAAAATTGATGCTCATGGTCTTTCCTTATTGGTCTTGGGAGCACCCGGGCGGTCCGCAAGGTCATGCCCGGTTCCTGATCGGATACCGGCAGGCGCTATTCTTTTCCGAACTGGTATTCGATGCCGATGACCGCGTTCCAGAAATCGGAATCGTCCGTGTCAAACCAGTCGAACTCGGCGCGAATGCCCCATTGATCGGCAATTTGCACCACGGCACCGACACCCGCCATTGCCCCGTCCTGGTGACCACTGCTGTCGATAGCGCCGTTCGATGAGAGGTCTACATCAAAATCGAAGAAGCCGACTTTGGCGTAGACATCGATGTCTTCCTGGCCCAGGGGCGCATAGACCACGCCGGCGATGTCAAAGCCGCGCAGGGACAGGTCCAATTTTTCCCGGCTGGACCCGGTACCAATCCGGCCTTCCAGGTCGCCGGTATTCAGGTAGCCACCCTCAATGCCGATCCACTTGTTGAACTGGTACTGGGCAAACAGCGCAAAACCGACCTGGTTGTCGTCGATAACGCCGGTGTCATCCTCGAAATCATTGAAGGCTGCGCCGCCGCCGATGCGCCATTTTGCCGCTTCGTCGTCTGCCTGTGCGCTGAAAGCCACCAAGGCCATCGCCACCGCTGCGAACACGATACGTTTCATCTGCATGAGCCTCCTCAAGGATCGAAATGTCCGGATGGATCCGGCCCGAACCAGTTCAGGGTGAACGTCGCGAGTCTCTCGACGCGGTGACATGCCCCCCCGGCCGTTGACATTATTCTGGCGCTCCAGCCGTCGACCGTGGGCGCCGGTTGAATCCCCCCAATCCGCTGCGAGTATACGGTGGACCGGGTTCAGGTCAACTTGCCGGAGTCCCCGCTACCGCCCTTCGGAGGGCCGCGGACTGCTCGTTCGGGGTCCCTTCCAGCGTTAAAAAGCCGCCGCTGCGCAGCCGTGTTGCGGCTTTTTTCGTCGCGTTGTGCAGCGGGTGCGACGCTGAGACCGCCACCACAGCCGGAACCGGGCAGGAATCCAGCAGCGCTGCGACGTCCGCCTCCAGCTGGGCCCGGCGCAGGGCCTGCCAGGCGCCCTCGGCCACCAGGAGCTCCCGAACCTCCAGTTGCAGGCGTTGCGGGTCGAGGTTCGGCTCCACCCAACGGATTGCCTGCCGCTCGCGGCGAAACCAGGGAAAAAAGAGCCGCCCGTCGCGAACCATGTGCCAGGCCCGGCTCAGGTGTCCGCCGTGCCAGTCGGCGTTCAGCGTGGGCAAGCCATGGCGCAGCCAGTCGGCACTCAGCTCGCGGTCCAGCACGGGCAAATTCGTCAACAGCAGGCCACGAAAACGGTCGGGCGACCGGCGCACGGCCTCCAGCGCAACCAGGGCCCCGGCTCCGTCGCCGGCCAGCCAGGGCCGGATATCCAGCCCGGCGGCTGCCTGCACCGCGGCGTCTGCACAGGTTGCGAGGGACACATCTGGCTCACCCGCTGCGAGAAAGGGCGCGGACTCGCCGTGCCCGGGTAAGTCCATGGCTGCCATGCCGCCCAGTGCGCTGGCGGCTGCGGGCACCGTGCAGGCAGAGCCACCCGCATCGTGCAACGCCAGAACTTCGACATCCGGGCCCCGCCTGGCAAGCCGCAGCGATGCGGCGCCGGCGTTCAGGATGTCTTGCCAGCCGGCATCGGCCACCGGGCGGGCAGCCGGTGCCGGCGGCGGCGGGTCGCCGGGGCAGGCGAGAAGCTGCGCAAAGGCCTGGTCGATTGCGGTGGTGCCA
>Ga0265303_10002430_pt1 | contig 11518 bp, 14 predicted proteins | sample Helome_2_FD_192494 | JGI IMG/M metagenome (GOLD analysis project Ga0265303, IMG submission 192494) | Marine sediment microbial communities from subtidal zone of North Sea - Hel_20160317 (Illumina Assembly) | ecosystem: Environmental > Aquatic > Marine > Subtidal zone > Sediment ...
AGTAGTCGAAAAGGCGTGCGTACCGTCGCCTTTCGCGACGAAGTAAATCGCTTCGCCGGGTGCCGGATCGACGGCTGCGTGAAGTGCGTCCCGCCCGGGCATGCAGATCGGCGTGGGTGGCAGACCGGTGTGGACATAGGTGTTATAGGGTGTGTCCTCACGCAGATCCTTGAGCCGGATATTGCCGTCGAATCTTTCTCCCATGCCGTAGATTACGGTGGGATCCGTCTGCAGTTTCATGCCTTTGTCCAGCCTGCGCGCGAAAACACCGGCGATCTGGGACCTTTCGTCCGCCTGGCCCGTCTCTTTCTCGACGATCGAGGCGAGTATCAGGGCCTCGTAGGGATCCTTGAGCGGGACATCGCCGGCCTTATTTGCCCAGGCGGCCGCCAGCTCCTGATCCATCTTGCGTTGCGCCCGACGCAGAAATTTCAGGTCAGTCATGCCGCGTGTGAATTGGTAGGTGTCCGGAAAGAATCTACCTTCTGGATGTTCACCCGGCAGACCGAGCAACGTCATCAGTTCCCCGCTGTCGACGCCGTTTAGCGTTTGCTGCAAGGCCTCATTTGCCATGACAGCGGCCCGTACCTGACGGATGTTCCATCCTTCCAGCAGCGTCAGGCTATAGGTGACCGATTTCCCGGACACCAGCAGGGTGAGAAGGTCGTCCGGCACCATGGTATTCGTCAACCGGTATTCACCGGCCCGGATGCGGTTCGCCTGCCCGGTGTAACGTCCATACCACTGCAGATAACGTGCATCCTTGATCAACCCGGCTTCCTGAAGGTCCCGCGCCACGGCCGCCAGGGTCACGCCTTTGGGCACCTCGAAGATTACACTCTCCTGCGAAATGGTCAGCGAGGTTTTAAGGAAGTCGTCGTACTGCATCCATGCCCAGCCCAGCAGCAAGCTGCCGACCAGGACGGCGAAACCGATCAGCTTATTCATGGCTTGCATACCAGGATTTGGACTGGTGGCAAAGGCGCCGGGTCTCGGAAATCATCGCATGCTGCCTGATGCCGGGGTCGTATTCGATGGATTCGAAGCGACTCACGCGTACCACACCGATCAACGAATTGCTGAGGAACAGCGCGTCAGCGCGGCACACGTCGTCGAGAGAAACAGCGTCCACAAGGACCGGGGTTCCGATATTCTGGCCCGTTTCCAGCACCAGAGCGCGCACAACACCGGCAATACCGGCACCATCTATCGCAGGTGTCAGCAACGTCTGTCCCCGCTGTAAGAAGATATTGCTCATGGTCCCGCTGACGATACGGCCGTCCTGTCCCAGCATCAGACCCTCGCCAATTCGCGCATCTTCCCACTCGGAACGCGCGATCACCTGGTCGAGTCGATTGAGATGCTTGATTCCGGCAAGTGCCGGATTCTCGCCCAGGCGGTGGGTGCATTGACGCAGGACACACCACCCATCGGCTTTTTCCGGCCACTCCGAGCGACGCAGGATCCGCTGAGGATGGATACTGCGGGGTCTGCGGTAGCCGCGCTCGGATTGACCCGCCGTCCAGAAGATTTTTAGAACAGCGCGTCGATGACCGGCAGAAAGACGTTGGCCCTCCCTGGCGAGAAGACCGAAGTCAGGAAGCGGCAGACCGAGTCGACGGCAACCCTCGCCGAGACGTGCCATATGCGCCGCCCAAAGACAGGGAGTTTCATCAAGGATGGCGACGGTCTCGAACAAGCCGTCGCCGAATTGAAAGGCGCGTTCTTTCAGCCAGCTTCCTTGTGCCTCAGCGCCGTCGATGAGCACATCGTGATGCATGAGACCGTGCATCCCGTGACGTCCGGGATCCCGCCTTCAGCCTTTGAAGCGACGGAAGGCCAGTGAGCCGTTGGTGCCACCGAAGCCAAAGGAATTGGACAGTGCAACATCGATCTTTGATTCACGCGCAGTGTGCGGCACGTAATCCAGATCACATTGTTCATCCGGATTGTCGAGATTGATGGTCGGCGGCATCACCTGGTCACGCAGCGCGAGTACCGTGAAGAGGGCCTCGGCGCCACCTGCGGCGCCCAGCATATGACCCGTCATCGACTTGGTCGAACTGACCGCCAGTTTGCGCGCGTGATCACCAAACGCAGCTTTGACCGCCATGGTTTCGGCGACGTCGCCGGCCGGCGTCGATGTGCCGTGGGCATTGATATAGTCCACGTCCTCGGGATCCAGGCCGGCATCCTCCAGCGCCAGGCGCATGCAGTCTGCCGCACCTTCGCCATTGGGCGACGGGGATGTCATGTGGAAGGCATCCGAGTTCATGGCCGAACCGGCCAGTTCGGCATAAATGTTTGCCCCGCGGGCCTTGGCGTGCTCGAGTTCCTCCAGCATGAGTACACCGGCACCGTCGCTGAGCACGAAACCGTCACGGTCTCGGTCCCAGGGGCGGCTTGCGCCCTGCGGGTCCTCATTGCGGGTCGACAGCGCACGGGCTGCAGCAAACCCACCGAGGCCGGTCGGCGACGTCGCCATCTCGGCGCCACCCGCAACCATCATGTCCACAGTGCCGTACTGGATCATACGCATGGCATCCCCGATGTTATGGGCACCCGTGCTACAGGCGGACACAATCGAGATGTTGGGGCCTTTCAGGCCATACAGGATCGACAGATTGCCGGCGACCATGTTGATGATGTTGGCAGGCACGAAAAACGGCGAGATCTTTCGTGGACCGCCCTTGAGATAGGCGCCATAGCTGTTCTCGATGCCGGTTAAACCGCCGATGCCCGAGCCGATGGCCACGCCGATACGCTTGGCATTGGCATCCCTGATCTCGATGCCGCTGTCCTTAATCGCCTGCACGCCTGCCGCAATCCCGTAGTGAATAAAGGCATCCATCTTGCGGGCTTCCTTCTTCGGGATGTACTGCTGGACATCGAAGCCATAGATCGGGCCGCCGAAACGAACACTGAAAGGCTCGATTTCGAAGTGCGTGATCGGCTGGATACCGCTTTTCCCTGCAAGAATGTTTTCCCAGCCGCTGGCAACATCCAATCCCACCGGCGCGATCAGGCCGAGACCCGTTACGACAACCCTTCTTTCTGACATCTGGGAGAACCCCTATGGACAGGCTACTTTCGAACCAAACGGCCGCGGCCCCGCAAACCGAAACCTACGGCCGGATTTCGAGCGACAACTACAACATCAGCTGTGTGCGGTGACGTAGTCTATCGCCTGCTGAACAGTCGTGATCTTCTCGGCCTCTTCATCGGGAATCTCGGTTTCGAATTCCTCTTCAAGCGCCATGACCAGTTCGACCGTATCGAGCGAGTCAGCGCCGAGATCGTCAACGAAAGATGCAGTCAGAACCACTTCTTCTTCTTTGACTCCAAGCTGCTCAACGACGATCTTCTTTACGCGTTCTTCGATAGTGCTCATTCTGTCAATTCCTCCGGAGATACATGGTCAAAACGCCACGCTGTGACGCCGTATTGTATTCAGTTTGCCCGTCGCTTCAAAGCCGAAAGGCGCAAATTCGAGGCTATTCAAGACCCTGATCAAATACTTTTCCGACAGGGGCTTAGGCCATATACATGCCGCCATTGACATGGATCGTCTCGCCGGTGACGTAGCCACCCGCATCCGAGGCCAGAAAGGCGACCACCGCAGCGATTTCCTCAGGCTGGCCGAGTCGGCCCAGGGGAATGCTGGCCAGCAGGGCGTCCCGCTGTGTGTCGGGAAGCTCACGGGTCATGTCGGTATCGATGAAGCCCGGAGCCACAGCATTGACCGTGATGCCGCGGGAACCCACTTCCTGAGCCAGGGACTTGGTAAATCCGCACATCCCGGCCTTGGCTGCCGAATAATTGGTCTGACCCGCATTGCCGCTGGCACCAACCACCGACGCGATGTTGATGATCCTGCCGGTTTTTGCCTTCATCATGGCGCGCATGCAGGCCTTGGATAGCCGGTAGATCGACGTCAGATTGGTGTTGATGACGCTGTCCCACTCGTCGCTCTTCATCCGCATCAGCAGATTGTCGCGGGTGATCCCGGCATTGTTCACCAGGATACCAACCGCGCCGTATTCTTCACCGACGGCCTGGATAACGGCCTCAACAGACGCATCGTCGCTCACATCGAGGCACATCCCCTGCCCCTTGAGTCCGGCGGCGGCAAATCGCTGGCTTATTGCATCCGCACCGGATTCGGAGGTTGCAGTACCGATCACCGTGGCACCCTGTGCGCCCAGCATGTCGGATATGGCCTTGCCGATTCCGCGGCTGGCGCCGGTAATCAGTGCGATCTTTCCCTCAAGCATTGATTGACTCCATAGCAGTATCCAGACTGAAACGATCGAAAACCGGCAGGGCCGGCTGGGTACTCAGGGTTTCGTTGAGCTGCTCTTTCGGGCCTTCCTGGCTGAGCGACCAAAGGTCGATTCCCAGCGCGACCGATCCCTCCGCAAAAGTCTCCCGAACCAGCGGATGGGCCGCAGCGAGACCCGCCAGCATGCCGACAGTCTGTGATCCCTGCCCGGGGGATGTGGTAGCGATTTTCTTGCTCATAGTGCGTGTAGGCGTATCTTTAAAGTCAGTATTTCAGCAGTACCGAACCCCAGGTGAATCCACCACCAAAGGCCTCTAGCAGCAACACTTCTCCACGCTGGATGCGTCCGTCACGCACTGCCGTATCCAATGCCAGGGGCACGGATGCCGCAGAGGTATTGCCATGTTGATCCACCGTCACCACCACCTTGTCCATCGACAAGTTCAGCTTGCGGGCCGTGGCGTTTATGATACGGGTGTTTGCCTGGTGCGGAACCAGCCAGTCGACGTCGGATTTTTTCATGCCGTTGGCGTGCAAGGTTTCATCGACGATCCGACCCAGGGTGTTGACCGCCATCTTGAATACTTCGTTGCCTTTCATGTGGGTGAATCTAGGGTCACCTTCCGCATCGGCTACATTTTCAAAACCGCGCGATACGCCACCGGGCACATGCAACAGGGTCTCGTATGCGCCATCGGCATGCAGATGTGTCGACAGGATTCCCGGTTCATCGGAAGCCTCGAGCACCACCGCGCCGGCGCCATCACCGAACAGGATGCTTGTGCCACGATCCGTCCAGTCAATGATACGTGAAAAGGTCTCTGCACCGATCACCAACGCACATTTGGAGGCACCTGTCTTAACGAACTTTTCTGCAACCGCCAGCGCATAGACGAAACCGGTGCACACGGCCTGCACATCGAACGCTGGACAACCATGGATATCCAGCCTTTGCTGCACGAGGCAGGCGGTACTTGGGAAAATCTTGTCTGCAGTGGTAGTCGCGAGGACGATCAGATCAATGTCCTGCGGGCTCTTGCCCGCCGCCTCTATCGCGCGTCTAGCGGCCTGCTCGGCGAGGTCGCAGGTTGTCTCGCCATCCACCACCACGTGGCGTTTGAGGATACCGGTGCGCTCGCGGATCCACTGGTCGTCGGTGTCGACCATGGTCTCGAGGTCCTTGTTGGTCAGCACCTTCTCTGGCAGGTAGCCACCGGTCCCCGTGATCCGCGCGTAGATCGTCATGCGCTTACAGACGTATCCAATTGTTGGCCAACCCGCCGTTCGATTCTGGTAGCGATATCAGCTTTGACCTCTTTCTTGGCGATGGCAATCGCGTTTTTGAAAGCCATCACATCGGCGCCACCGTGACTCTTGACCACAATGCCACGCAGACCGAGCAGGCTTGCGCCGTTGTAACGGCGCGGATCGATCCGGCGACCCAGAGCCCGCAGCACCGGCATGGCAATAAAGGCTTGAATTTTGGTCAGCAGATTGCGCTTGAATTCGGTGGTCATGAACTGCTTGATCATCTTGGCCGCGCCTTCGGTGTTTTTCAGCGCAACATTGCCGACGAAGCCATCTGTGACAACGATGTCGAGATTGTCGCGCAAATATATATCATCGCCCTCGACATAACCGACGTAATTCAACTCACTGTTGCTGAGAAACGCGTGCGCGCCCTTGACTTGCTCGTTGCCCTTCATCTCTTCCTGGCCGACGTTGAGAAGCCCGACCGTCGGGCGACTTATACCATCGACGGCCGACACCAGTTCCGAACCCATTACAGCGAACTGGTAGAGATGCTCTGCCTCGGAATCGACATTTGCGCCCAGGTCGAGCACCCATGTACGACCGTTGACGGCCGGCAGTGCGGTAATGATCGCCGGGCGATCGATCAGCGGCAGGGTCTTGAGCACGAAGCGCGCAGTGGCCATCAGGGCACCTGTGTTGCCGGCGCTGACACAGGCATCTGCACGACCTTGCTTGACCAGATCGATCGATACCCGCATCGACGAATCCTTTTTTCCGCGCAGGGCACGCGAAGGCAGCTCGTCCATTGCGATCTCCTGCGTGGCGGGTTGCAGGCTGATTTGAGCCGGCAACCCGCCCTCCGGCAGGTGCGGACAAATCGCATCTTCCCGGCCCACCAGGATCAGATGGCAGTCCGGGTCATTTCTGACGTAGTCCAGCGCCGCGGGCACGACTACACTGGGTCCGTGGTCCCCACCCATCGCATCAAGCGCAATAGTGATTGACTCACTCACGTCGGTCTCCGTTCGCTTTGAGACTCGCCGGGGCCGTCAGAGACCAAGCGAGTCGATTACTTGTCGACGACCTTGCGGCCTCGATAGAAGCCGTCAGGGCTGACATTGTGACGCAGGTGGGTCTCACCGGAGGTAGGATCGATCGACAGAGACTCCGGCTTGAGTGAGTCATGTGAACGACGCATTCCGCGCTTTGAAGGGGTTTTACGACTTTTTTGGACCGCCATGTTCGTGTCTCCTTAAAAGACAATCAGTCTTGATTCTCTTTGTCACTTTTCCAGTCAACCAGCGCTGCGAATGGATGCTCGGCTTCCCCGTCCACTGATTCTGCCTGCTGGTCGGGCATTGCGTTCACCTCGTCCAGCTTCACCATACAGTCTTCCGGGCGATGTCTCGGTGCCGCAGGTATGGCCAGCAACAGTTCGTCCTCAAGCAACGAACGTAACGCCACGCGGTCGTTTCCGACCAACAGCGGATCGAGGTCGTCCGGCAGCCCTTCGGCTTCGTCCGGCCCACCGACCACCACCAGCCTGGACTCCGAGTCCACCTCATGGATCATCGTGTCCAGACAGCGTTGGCACTGCACCGGCAGGCTCGCACGAACCTTCACCTGCACCATGGGCCTGCCGTCCGCGTCCATCTTAAACACCAACGCAAACGCCGCTTCGCCTTCCATGGAAGTCAAAAGCGGCGCCAGACGGGACAAATCTGCCAGCGGAATCGCGCCTTCATAGGCCTTACCCAGTGCGCAAAGGCGCGTCGGATCGCCGAAGTCGGGCAAAAGCGACAACATAAGCGCGGAATTGTAGGGAAAACCGCGCGATCGGGCAAGGAAAAAACTTATGGATTACCTGCGCTTAGTGCCTAGTGTCCTGAATCGGAAGTTCGCATCGTTTCAGCGGGATCAGAAACGTTTCTGGCCAAGGCGCGCGAGTGAGGGACTGGCCATCGCCAATGCGAACGAGCGCAACATCGGTCCAGAGGCGTTTCTGACCCGCCCAGCGGGAGCGCCCCGAATGCGCCACTGCTACGTTGCGAAGCTTGACAAGGGCCTGCCATTGCCTGCGCCTCGCGCCTTGCATTGCCACATTCGGGACGCTCTGAAATGATGCGAACTTCCGATTCAGGACACTGGAGAATCAGCCCCCGACCACCGCCAGCAGCACCCCGGCGGCCACGGCGGAGCCGATAACCCCCGCCACGTTTGGGCCCATTGCGTGCATCAGGAGGAAATTATGGTGATTGGCCTCTAGGCCGACCTTGTTCACCACACGTGCCGCCATAGGGACGGCAGACACACCAGCGGCTCCGATCAGGGGATTGACCTTGCCCCCGGACATTCGGTGCATGATCTTGCCCATCAAAACACCGGTAGCAGTGCCCACACAGAAAGCAACGGCGCCAAGGGCCAGGATCCCCAGGGTCTCGACACTGAGGAACTTGTCCGCCTGGAGTTTTGAGCCGACGGACAGGCCCAGAATGATCGTGACCGCGTTGATGACCTCGTTCTGGGCCGCCTTGCTAAGACGATCGACCACGCCGGATTCACGCAGCAGGTTACCGAAGGTAAGCATGCCGATCAGCGGCGCCGCGGAGGGCAGGAACAACAGGCACAGCAGCAGCACCGTCAGGGGGAACATGATCTTTTCCAGCTTGCTCACCGGGCGCAACTGCGACATTACGACCTGGCGTTCGGATTTGCTCGTGAGGGCGCGCATGATCGGCGGCTGGATGATGGGAACCAGGGCCATGTAAGAATAGGCCGCAACGGCGATCGCGCCCAGTAGATCGGGTGCCAGTTTGGAGGCCAGGAAGATAGCGGTAGGTCCATCCGCGCCACCAATGATGGCAATGGCCGAGGCGTCCGCCAGCGTGAAATCGAAGCCCGGTATCAGGTTCAACGCCAGAGCGCCGATCAGGGTGGTGAAGATACCAAACTGGGCCGCTGCACCCAGTAGCAGGGTCGACGGCTTCGCAATAAGGGCGCTGAAGTCCGTCAATGCGCCTACGCCCATGAAGATCAGCAACGGTGCAACGCCGGAACCGATCGCGACGGAGTAGAACTGATACAACATGCCCGGCTGGTAGTCGAGATTATGTGCCAGCAGCTTGGCTGCGGTGAGTCCCTCGCCGCTCGCATGCTTGGCAGCATAGACAACATCGTCCAGGGAGACTCCGAGCGCCTGTGCCAGCGCGGCCAGATGCTCCGGCTTTGCTGCCATCAGAAGTTGCCCTACCCCATCCTCGGCAAGGCCGGCCACCGGCACATTGGCGAGTATGCAGCCAAAGCCGATCGGCAGCAGCAGGAGCGGCTCAAATCCCCTGCGTATGGCGAGGAAGATGAGCAATCCGCCGATCATTACCATCAGGATCTGGCCCCAAACCAGGTTGGGGATGCCCATGGACTGCCACAGGGCGTTGAGACCGTTTTCCATCATGAGATTTAGCCCAGGGTCAACAGGACGTCGCCGACCTGCACCGCATCGCCTTCTTTGACCGCAACAGACTGGACGGTACCCGATTCGGGCGAACGCACCTCCGTCTCCATCTTCATGGCCTCCAGGATCATGATCACATCACCCGAGCTGATCACCTGCCCGGCCGTAACATTGATCTTGAAGATGTTGCCCGCCAGCGGAGCAGGTATTTTGACCCCCGCACCACTTGGTGCAACCGGGGGCGGTGCCGCAGCAGCTGCGGCCGGGGCGGCCGCCTGTATGTTGGTGACCTCGCCACCGGGGGCGACGACCACGTTATAGGCACGTCCATCGACCGTGACCTGGTAGGCCTCGGGCCCGCCAACCGAAGCGGCAGCCGGCGCCGGGGTGGCAGCCGGGGCCGGGGCAGGCGCCGGCTCGGAGCCGGGGGCTGGTTCGAACGCATCGGGGTTATCGCGATTCTCGAGAAACTTCAGGCCGATCTGTGGGAACAGAGCGTAGGTCAGCACATCGTCGATTTCGTCGGTTGCGACTCGGATGCCACGTTCCTGAGCAAGCCGGCGGAACTCATTCATCAGCTTGTCGACTTCCGATTCGATCAGATCCGCGGGTCGGCAGGTGACCGGTTCGGCGCCATCAAGCACGCGTTTTTGCAACTCGCTGTCTACCGGAGCCGGTGACGCACCGTATTCACCTTTGAGGACACCAGCGGTCTCCTTGGTGATGTTTTTATAGCGCTCGCCGGTGAGCACGTTGAGTACCGCCTGAGTACCGACGATCTGAGAGGTCGGGGTTACCAGCGGAATGTAGCCAAGATCCTTGCGAACCCTGGGGATCTCAGCAAGCACCTCATCAAAGCGATCGGATGCGCCCTGCTCCTTCAGCTGGTTCTCCATATTGGTCAGCATGCCGCCCGGGACCTGGGCAACCAGGATGCGCGAATCGACACCGCGCAGCGATCCTTCGAACTTGGCGTATTTCTTTCGCACCTCGCGGAAATAGGCCGCGATGTCTTCCAGCAGCAGGAGATCCAGGCCGGTGTCACGCTCTTGGCCCTGCAGGATGGCAACGATCGACTCGGTTGCCGAGTGTGCATAGGTCATTGACATCGAGGAAATCGCTGAATCCACCATATCGACGCCGGCTTCGGCCGCTTTGATATGGGTGGTGGTACTCATTCCGGTCGTTGCATGCGAATGCAGCGCGATCGGTACCGAAACCGTCTCTTTCAACCGGGAAATAAGCTCGAAGCCGGCATAAGGCGTGAGCAGGCCGGCCATATCCTTGATGCAGATCGAGTTACACCCCATGTCCTCGAGGCCCTTGGCCATGTTTAGCCAATACTGCAGATTGTGCACCGGACTGACGGTGTACGACATCGCCCCCTGGGCGTGCTTTCCGACCTTGATCGTCGCCTTGACTGCGGTCTCGAAATTCCGCAGATCATTCATGGCGTCGAAGATACGGAATACGTCCATGCCGTTGTCGGCCGCGCGTTCCACGAAGCGTTCAACGACATCATCCGCATAGTGCCGATAGCCAAGGATGTTCTGGGCCCGGAACAGCATCTGCATCGGCGTATTGGGCATAGCCTTCTTCAATGCACGCAGACGCTCCCAGGGATCCTCACCGAGAAAACGGATACAGGCATCGAAGGTTGCTCCGCCCCAGGTCTCCAAAGACCAGAATCCGACCTGATCGAGTTTTTCTGCAATGGGGAGCATGTCGTCCAGGCGCAGGCGCGTGGCGAACAGAGACTGGTGCGCATCGCGCAGAACAACGTCGGTGATGGCGAGCTTGTTCGTAGTCATGAAATGTCCAATTCCTGGTTAAGAGAGTTGATTCATTTGGCGCGTTGAGCGCGATAACGGGCCACGGCAGCAGAAACCGCAGCTACCAGCTGACGATTATCAGAAACATCGACTGGAGCGGCGGCCGCAGGCTGCACCACCGCAGTGCTGTCCAACCTGTCGGCCAGCATTGACATGCCACGCAGGGTAAACACTAGAAGGGTCAGAAAGCCAAAGACTATACCCATGCCGAGCAGCATGAGCTCAACACCTTGAAGCACCAGATTGGTATCCATGCGTCGTCCTCGCTAGTCTACTCAAACACCATATTGTTGTTCTTCTCGGTGGGGATCGTTGACCCAATCCGCCGATAGGTGCATTGCAAGCGTCGCATTCTAAGGGAAGAAGGACGAATCCTGTATTTATACCATCAATTGCCATTCAAAAAACGGGGCGCATAAGGGGACTCTGATAGACTTTGCCGCACGCCAAAAGCGGGGAATTCCGATTATGCAGCAATTGGTACTTGGCTCAACGTCGCCATTTCGTAAGGCTTTGCTGGAAAAGCTGGGCATCCCTTTCGATACGGATAAACCGAATACCGACGAAACAAGACAGCCGGGAGAGTCGCCTTCCGATCTCGCACTGCGGCTGGCTGAGGCCAAGGCGAGGGAGGTTGCAATTCGTCACCCCGCTGCCCTGATCATTGGCTCGGATCAGGTGGCCTGCGTGGACGGTGAA
>Ga0265303_10002431_pt1 | contig 11516 bp, 8 predicted proteins | sample Helome_2_FD_192494 | JGI IMG/M metagenome (GOLD analysis project Ga0265303, IMG submission 192494) | Marine sediment microbial communities from subtidal zone of North Sea - Hel_20160317 (Illumina Assembly) | ecosystem: Environmental > Aquatic > Marine > Subtidal zone > Sediment ...
GCGGATACGGATCGCGTCCTCGGCCTCACAAAGCGCTTTGACGTGAGGCCCAGCATCCATCGTGCTCCAAACCGGGACGCCTTTGGCGCGAAGTTTCGAGACCGTTTGAAGCGCTGCGACGGTGGCCGGGGTCCAATAAAGGGTGCTCGGCTGCGAGGTGATGGCGCAGCAGTGAAACGAAAGTGTGCTTTGCTCCATTGCGGTTCCGAGCATCTCCAGATCGCGGTCGTGAATGGCCTGCTTCACCGCGTCACACCAACGTGGCGCAGATGCGACCCAGGCGTCGTAGAACGGCGATGTCGTCCGCGACCGTTCCATCGCTTCGGTCGAACCCACGGATTTCGGGCCGGCCGCAGTCAGAGCGAGGACCAAGCGGAGATCCCAGTGCTTGCGCGGCGCGATCGGCTTGGCCGCAAGCCCATCTTCGCCAGGCGCGCCGGCCGCGAGCTCGACGAAGCCGCCAAAGACCGAACGCGCCGCGGAGGCGCTGGAGCGCCTTGCCAGAGCGCTCAATTCGCTCGAGTCCAGCTCTTGACCTGCGGCCCTGATCGCGGCGGCTGCGAGTGCGGCGAAGCCAGCAGCGCTCGACGCCAGGCCCGCCGCCGTGGGGAAGTGGTTGGTGCTCGTCACGGTCGCCCGATGCTCGATTCCGGCGGCATTTCGCACTCGGTCGAGCAGCTCGTTTGCGCGCTGGGTTTCGGCCGCAGTGGCGCGACGACCGTCGAGCAGAAGCTCGTCGTGCTTCCGTCCGGGTTCGAAGCAGACCTCGGTCTCTGTGACGAGCTCTTCGAGCGTGAGTGAAATGCTCGGGACCGCTGGCAAATTGTGAGCGATGTCGGATTTGCCCCAGTACTTCGCCAAGGCGATGTTCGCGTGTGCGGTTGCGCGGGCAGGTACGAGACTAGGCGGCACGACCCACCTCCTCGATGAAGGCTTCGGCCTCGAGCGCACTGGCAATCCGACTTGCCTGTTCGGCGCCGGTGGCGAGCGCCACCATGCAGCCACCACCGCCCGCGCCTGTGATCTTCGCTCCGAGCGCTCCGGCCGATCGAGCAGCTTGGCAGAGCCCTTCGAGTCGAGGCGTGCTTAGATTCAGGGAGCGCAGGATTGCGTGGTTTCTATCCAGAACGTTACCCAGTGCGCTGAGGTCGCCGCTGCGGATCGCGGTTTCGGCTCGAAGCGCCAGCGTGTTCACCTCGTCCAGCACGCTGCGCGCCCAGTCAGGGCGCTGCTCGAGCTGCCGAGACACTCGCGCGACCATCTCCTTAGTGCTCGAACGCTGACCGCTGTGCGCGACGACCAAGTAGAACGAGCTCTTCGGGGAGATCGACCGGGGAGGCGAAGATCGTTGAAAGCAGATCAAGCCGCCGAGCGCCGCTGCCAGGTTGTCGATGCCTGAAGGATCCCCGTGAAAGAAACGCTCCCATTCGAGCGCGAGCGAGCCCAGCTCGGCGCGCGACCGCAGCACTCCCAGTGCCTTGTCGAGTGCGTCGATCAGGGACACCCCGATTGCGGCGGAGCACCCGAGCCCAGCGCCTGGCGGCAACGCCACGCGAACGACGAAACGGAGCGGTGGACGATCGGCATACCGCGAGAGGATTCGCTCAAAGGCCCGCTCGAGAGGGTCCTCGCTCTCGGCGTTCGGGCGCCATGTCTTCCCCCAGGGTTCGATCTGGAGCGAGTCGCGGTCAGCGGGATGCGCGATCGACGAGACTCCACGGCCAATGCCCACCGCGATCGCCGGCGCGCCGTGGACGACCGCGTGCTCTCCAACGAGAATGATTTTCCCCCCACCGAACCCGATCGCCGCATTCGTCATGTCAGGCCTGACGGATGGTGAGCTTGTTGCCGAGCTCGATGAGCATGCCGCGGCCCTGAGGGCCGAAGCTGGCCCGGTCCAGGGCGGAACATGCGTCGTTTCGCAGGTCCGCAATCCGCTGCTCGAGCCGTTCGATCACGCCCGAATCGTGGAGAATCCTACGCGCTTGTGCGAGCTCGTGTTCATCTGCGTCGCCGCAGCCGAGGATGGTCTCAACGGGCTGTCGTTCGGCCGGATCGGTCGAGCGGCGGAGCTCGACGAGGACGCTACTCATCTTGCCGTGCGGAATGTCCATACCCGGCTTTCCGGTGCTGTCGGGCGAGCCTAGCGCACCGAGGAGATCATCTCGAATCTGGAACGCTTCTCCGATCGGCCCGGCCCAATCCGAGAGCGCGCGGAGTTGTTCTGTGCTTGGGTTGCCAAGCAGCGCGCCGAGAAGAACTGGGCCACGCACGGAGTAGCTAGTCGTTTTCAGAGCGTGCATACGGGCGACATCGTCGTCTCCTATGAGGTCGAGGTGCTGCCCGCAGTACACCTGCTTTTGAATCTGCACGAACGTCGCGCTAGCGCGGGCCCAGGCCTGGGTCGGGAAGGGCGCTTCGAGAAAGAGCTCCCAGGCATAGACCGACGCCAGGTCGCCGGCGAGCACACCGAGCGCAGCGCCCAGGTGTGACTCCCGATGACGGCGCTGCAAGCTCGCGTGTACCGCAGTGCCACCTCGGCGTATCTCGTCGTCGTCCATCCAGTCGTCGTGGATCAAAAGGTAGCTCTGCAACAGCTCTAGCGATGCGCTGAGCTCGAGCAGGCGTTCCATGCCGTCGCCCGGGCGCACGCAGCGATAACCAGCCACAGCGACAGCCGGCCGAAGACGTTTTCCGCCGCGCATCGTGATCGCTTCGATCTCGTCGACGAGCTCGAGCGTAGGCGGCGAGATTTCAATCGTTTCGCGTTTCTTTTCGGCGAAGAAATCGCGTAGTGCGAGGTCGACTCCCGCCCGGATCTTCGGGAGCCATTCGCTCGGATCGGCGCTCGACGGGGGTTCAGGGACGGCTTGAAGGTGCGGGGCTTGCATGGATTCTCCCTGGTTGCGCGTGATCGGTGCGAGAACGACGAAGAAGCGCCAGTGCCATCACTGGAAAGTATTGTCGGTAGAGTCGGTAGTTCAGCAACGCGGTCTCGAAGAACAGACCGACGAATTGGCCGTCGGGCCACTCTCCGGAGTCCAATTGCGCGAGCTCGAGATAGTCCGCAGCGCGCACGAGTGCAGTGACGTTCGGGTCTCGCGCCTCGATCAAGGTGATGAGCGCCCAGGCCGTCTGCACCGAGAGCCCCTCGGGCGCATCGACGTACCGGTGAAAACGGCGGCTCGAATGGTGCTCGCCCCAGCCGCCATCCGAGCGTTGATGCGCGAGCAACCAGCGACACGCCTTGCGGACGCGGTCGTTGGAAGGGGCGACTCCGGCAGCCAGTAGCCCGCGGACGCCGAACATCGTGGCGTAGATGTACTGCACGCCCCAAGAGGCGTCCCAAGCCCCGTTGGGGTTTTGGGCGGCGACGAGAAAACTACGACCACGCTCGATGGCGCGTTGAATGGGATGACGAAGAAGATTGGGATACCGATCTCGAGCTTCACGCAAGGCGATGAGCGAGGAAGCCGTGCATTCGACGTACGAGCGCTCGACCATGCACCGCCCAAACATCTCCGATGGGTTCATCCATTCGAGAGGAATCGAAGTCTTGCGCGGCTCGTAGCTTCCGAATCCACCGTCGGGGTTCTGACATCGAAGAATGAACCGGCAGGCACGCGCGGCATCCTCTTGGCCCAGGCACTCGGGCTGTGTCTGCAGAAGTGCGATCAGGGCCTCAGCCGTGCAATCGCTGACCGGCCAGCCGTGTCGGACCTCAGAGAAACACCAGCCACCGCTCGGATCGATCCGATTCGCAGCATGGTAGTCGAAGCTCGCTTCCGCGATCTGCTGACCAGCGAGAAACGATGACCCGCGGGCTAGCGCTTCGGCGCTGCCTGCCACCGGTACGACGGAAAGGGCCTGAAGCGCAAACGATGTGTCCCAGCAGACGCTTCCCGCGCCGGCCACCCGCGAGCCTTCTTGACCGTCCTCCCAGAACCAGGCGTCCAAGCCAGCGACGGCGGGCGCAATATCGGGATCGTCTGGATCTTTCGACCAAAGCGCCAGGATGCTGAGGAGCCCGTTGACCGGAGAAAGCGACAAGTAACTGCTGGCCCTGAGGTCGCGCCGCATTCGTTGGCGAAGCCCGCGAAGCACTCGAGCACGCACGCTCTTGAACTGAACGCGCTCATACAGGCGGCTGAGCCCGAAGAGCATCCGGAGTCCGCTACTCGCGCGAAACGGCGCGTCCTGTTCTCGGACCTCGTTCGCGCAGGATCGGAAATCGATGAGATCGTAGCGGCCGGCGTAGAGCTCGGCGCGCAGCTCGGAGCACACCGGAATGTCCGGCGCGACGAATCGTTGCGCGTAAAGGACGGCGAGCCCCAAATAGATCGAGCGAGTGTGGCAGTAGTAGTTCGCGGGATGGAGCGGAAGGCGTGAGGGGAGCGCCCAGACCTCGGGAAGGATGGGGTTGACGCCTTCCCAGGGGTACAGACCCAGGATCGCCAGCCAGACTTTGCCCCAGGTTGGTATTCGTCGAACGCCCCCTTCGCGCTCGAACATGAGGCGCGCACTCTGCAGCCACGGGGCCGATTCCGAGACTCCGAGAAGGCGCGCAGCCACGTAGACGAGCGTCGTCACGAAGAGGCTTCCTTCATCGAAGGGGTGTAGCCCCCACACTCCTCGATCATTTCGAGTCGCGCGGAAGTGTGCCAGGATGCCGGAGCGGCGTGACGGGCTGATACTCGCGCCGATGACCCGCGCTGTCATCGTGTATTGAGCCGTGAGCATCGGACACCAGACGCACTCGCCCTCCCAGCTGCCGTCGGCCCGCTGCATTCGGGTGAGCGCTTCGGCGCCCCGATCGAGCGCGGTCCGTTGCAACGGCGCCTGCGGACTGAGTGCATGCCTAGCCATTTGCATTCACTCGGTCTCCGCGATTCTGCGCGCCGCAGATGGACTGAACTGTCCGATCCGCACGAGCTTTGCCGCGACGTCGTCAATGCGGTCCTCGGAGACACCCGCTGCAAGCGCGACCGAACGCGCGTGTAGGTTCATGTGCCCTCGTTGAATCCCCTCGGTGGCGAGCGCACAGAGAGCGCCCAGGTTTTGTGCTAACCCAACGGCAGCCATGACCATGGCAAGCTCCTGCGAGGTCTCGGCGCGAAGCACCTTCTGAAGAACGCGCAGCGTCGGCTGAACGCGTGTCGAGCCGCCAACGGTGCCCACCGCCATGGGAAGCTCGATCTCGCCGTGCAGCTCTCCGTCACGTCGCCACCAACGCGTCAAGGGCTCGTATCTGCCGTTTCGCGCAGCGTATGCGTGTGCTCCTGCTTCGAGGCCGCGCCAGTCGTTGCCAGTCGCGATCCCTACGGCGTCGATGCCGTTCATCACGCCCTTGTTGTGCGTTGCAGCCCGGTACGGGTCCGCCGCGGCGAACCGGTAGGCTTCGACGACCCCCTCAGCCACAGCGGAGCCCTCTTGCTGTTGGCGCGAGAGCAGCGCCTCCGGGATGGCACAGCGGGCATGGGCCAGCCTGCGATCCGCAAGGTTACTCAGGATCCGAAGACGAACTCGCCCTCCGCTCACTTCCGCGATCAGGGGCGCGACCCCTTCGGCCATGTCGTTGACGATGTTCGCGCCCATTGCATCTTGGCAATCGACCAAGAGATGGACGACGAGCATTTGGGGCTCGGAATCGAGAAGACGCACTTCGAGCGACTTCGCACCGCCGCCGCGTGCGCACATGTTCGGGTGGCGTTGGTTCGCGGTATCGAGGATTCGGTCGGCTGCCGCCTCGATGGCCGCGCGAGACCGAAACGGGTCACCGACGTCAAGCACTTGAACTTGGGCGATCATCAACGCCTCGCTCGTCCCCGCGTCGAAGCCACCGGACGCGCGGACTAGCTTTGCCATGTTGCTGGCTGCGGCGATCACCGAGGGCTCCTCGACCGCCATGGGTACGACATAGTCCCGGCCGTTGACTTGGAAGTTCAGCCCCAAGCCGATCGGAAGGCGCAGGACGCCCACACAATTCTCCACCATTTTGTCCGCAATCCCGATCCCGTCTGTTCCGGCACCGCGGAGAAGCTCGATTTCCAGATCGGTGAGGTCAAAGCGTTTTGCAAGTTCGCGATGCCGGCCGCTCAGGTCCAGCCGGTAGAACCCGGGAATCCTCGACGAAGGGCGATCGGCTGGCCAGTGAAAGGCTTTCGCGGTCATGCCGCGTCCATTTCTTCGGGCCAGGCGCTCATGGCGGGGCCGGCAACCATCAGCCTCGACACCGGGTTCCACATCGCCTCGTAGTCCGCTCGCAATAGGCTGTCGTCCTGGCAGCGAAGCGTGCACCGAGCGATGACGTCCTCGACGTCCGCTCGACTTATCTTGACCTGCTGATCCGGTTTGAACATCGCGTCGTTTCCGTAGGCGAGACCGATGGTCTTCACCGCGAGCCAAAGGGGGAGAAGGCAGAACAAGCGGATCTCGCGATGTTCGGCGGGCACAGCGAGTGCGTACTGGAGTGCGCGGCCGAGGTTCAGTCGGGTGAGGTCAAAGAGCGGGGCGACGGCGCGATGTGCCGCCTGGCGTCGTTCGGGATCGGCGAGCTGCCTGCTGCGGAGGCCCTCTGCTCTGCACAGAGATCGAGGGACGAACGACCAGCCCCGGTGCAAGTCGTCCGTGATGTCCTTCAAGATGTTCACCAGCTGAAGGCCCGTGCCAAATGCCTCGGCGTGCTCGGTCAGCCGTTCCGCCGACGGGCTCTCGGGCTCGAGGTTCATTTCCAAAGTGAAGAGATCCGTCAGCATATGGCCGACCGTGCCCGCCACGAAATAGCAATACCGCTGCAGATCGTCGCTGGTGGACGGAGCGATGATCCCGTCGCGGTCCGCTGAACGATGACTGTAGATCTGCATGCCCCTGGCCATCTCCGTCACCCAGCGAAGCACGGCGATGCCCATCTCGTCTGGCACCGTCCCGAGCACCGACATGACCCGGCCAACCTGAGCACACAGCTCGATCTCGTGCGGCGGAGAGCCTTCCACACCCAGCCACGAATGTTCGAATTCGCTCGCACTGGCCGCACCGTGAATGACGTCGTGGAATCCACGATACCGTTCATCGCGTTGCTCGACCGCAAACCCTTCATTGTCTTCGATCGCATCCACGATTCGGCAAAGCAGGTAGCCACAGGTCACCGCTTTCCTGAGGTCCCCCGGAAGCACCTCGATCGGGCGCGAAAACGTCCGCGAAACCTTTCGGAGGCTAGTGGAGCAAAAGTCCCAGTCAGTTTGCATGCGTTTCCTCCTCGAAGAGTTGCGGCCTTGGAATGAAGTCAGGGCGCGCCCAAGATTCGGGAGCCGCCCAGGACAACGAACGGGAGCGGATGACCGCGGGTTGCGGGTGCAAGCTCGCCCATGGCCATTTGAGCCAGCCCGCGAGCTCCAGAAGCGTGCCCGCGTCAGATCTGAGGGCGCTGGCGCCAGCTCGGAGCGCCACACGTGAGAACGCGCTGAAAAAGTCGGCGCGTCTGGTCGAGGCGCCTCCGAGTAGTTTCATCGTGCGACTACGCTGGGCTGGGTTCGAGCGCCAGCTGCGGTAGATCGAATCGCGAATCGCTTGGGAGCCTGCGTCGGTTCGTGCAAACGCTTGGTAAATGGCGTTGGAGAGAAGCTCTGGGATGTAACTCTCGGTGGCCCGACGGCTCTCGTACTCGCCAAGGCTCTCGCTCTGTGCAAGCGATTCTGCGTCGAGTAGCGACATGGTGATCCCCATCGCCGTCAAGGGATGAAAGACCCCTGCCGCGTCGCCCACCAGCGCAACACCGGGGGCGATATGGTAACATCGCGGTCGAAACGCATTCGTCGCCCAACAAATCGAACCCTTGGAAAGCGCATTGCGGACCCCGGCCCGCAGAGACTTCGGAATTACCTCCGCGTACGACTTCCAGAGCCACTCTGGGCTCCGGGCGCTTGGGGATAGGGCAGTAGGCACGTCGATACAGAGCCGAATCCGATGTTCGTCGATGCGATACGCCAGGGCGGGACCCGGTCCGCCCACGATGACGTGACCGTATCCATCGAAAGGCAGATCGCTTCCGGTGACGATGAGACCGGCCATCGAAGAGACGGAAACTTGATCCCCTCTGGACATCGAGCTGGCAGCGATTTTGCGGACAGATCGACCGGCCGCGACGACGACGCGTCGCGTGCTGACACGCTGTGGCTTGCTTCCGCGAACCGATAGATCGACGGTATGGCGATCTACGAATCGGGCACGTACCCCCTCCAAGTAGTCGACCTGAGGCAGTGCTGCGACGCGGCTTCGGAGGTGGCCGACGAGGGTCTCGTGCTCGCAGGCGAATCCGCTTGCGGACCCGGGGTACTCGAGTCGGATCGCCCCAAGGCCGTCGTTTGGAAAAACGACGAATCCACGCGCTTTCGAACTCGTATCGAGACCCTCCAAGAGGCCATGGGCGTCGAGAACCCGGGCTCCCTCGGGGTGAACCCACTCACCAGCGAAACGGCGGGCTGCTTTCGGATTCGATTCAACCAGAAGAACCGCTGCGCCCTGGTTGGAGAGACAAGCGGCGGTCGCACAACCCGCGGGGCCGGCGCCGATCACCACCGCGTCGTAGGCCGATCGTTGTCCCCCAAAAGCGATCGCGGTCTGCATTGCCCCCATGCCTGCACAAGTATTCGCGGGACCAGGCGCGTTGCGAGAACAATCGGTTCGACGGATCGATGCATCTGTTCGATCGTCCAAATCGACGCGTCAACGGTTTTGCGAGCTCGCGATCTTTACATCGCGTTGCGTTAGGTCTTCGCGAGCACTGCGAAGTTTACTTTGAGTTGGTTTAGCGCTGGTTGACCACCGTTCAACGACCGGTGCCAACCGTTGGTCCGATCTACGGGACGAGTCACTCGTTTTAACTTCAACGCATGAGCGAGCGCGCTAGAGAGCAACAGGGCGTTCACATGGACGACCTAGGAGACAAACGAATGAGCAATACCTCAGCAGGCATCGCCTCCATCGGGCTTCAACTACCGCCGCTCTTCATGCCGGTGACACAACTGGCCGAGCTTCGCGGCGTGGATCCAAACAAGTATACAAAAGGTCTAGGTTGCAAGGACATTGCTCTATGCCCGGATGGGCACGATGCGGTAACCCTTGCAGTTGGTGCAGCAAAACGCGCGCTTTCACGCTGGAATCGTCCCCTCGAGGACATCGGCCTCATCGCCGTTGGAACCGAAAGCGCGAAGGACATGAGTCGTCCGCTCAGCGCCTGGGTAGCCGACGAGCTGGGCTTATCGGGCGCCGTTCGGTCCTACGAGGTGAAGCATGCATGTTACGGCGGAACGCTCGCGTTACGGCAGGCCCTCGAGTGGAATTGGTCCGGGGCAAATGCCGGCAAAGCTGCGTTGGTGATCGCTTCGGACGTCGCGCTCTATTCGCGGCGCGATCCCGGTGAGCCGACACAGGGCGCGGGCGCGGTTGCGATGATCATCGATGAGCCAGATGTCGCTAGCGTTTCAGCGACATCGTTTCCGTTCAGTAGCCCTGCGTTTGATTTCTGGCGTCCAGTCGGCGATGCGTTTCCGTCCGTGGACGGACAGCTCAGTCTCGACTGCTACAGGAATGCGGTGTCCGAGTGTTTCGGCGCCCTCATTGGCGACCGCGACGCGCATTCGGTGCTCGCCGAGTACCGAGCCATGTGCTTCCATGTGCCGTTCCCAAAGATGGTCAAAAAGGCGGTGCTTCATTTCGGCGAACAGCTCGGCTGGTCGGCGCAGGAAGCGGAACGACTTTATCGCGAGAAGGTCGAAGATACGCTCGAGTGGAACCAGCTGACGGGCAACGCGTACACCGCGAGTCTTTGGATCTCCGTGGCAAGGGCGTTGGTAGGCCTCCCGCAGGGAAGCGCGATCACCGCGTTCTCGTATGGCTCCGGCTATGGCGCAGAGCTTCTGCAGCTCACTGCTGGACCGTCGGCTGCTTCGGCGTCCTGGGTCTCGGACGTGGAGCAGGATCTCGAAGCACGGGAGCTAGTCGACATGTGGGGCTACGAATCGCTTCGAGGCCATGTCCGCGCGAGCGCCTGATCCGCCGAGCGCGGCGCCGCCGTCCGGCATCGCAGCGCGCAAAGCCGATCATCTGGACCTGTGCGAAAGCGAGGACGTTGGGTTTCGGTCGACCAGTACCTTGCTCGAGGGGGTCACTCTACTTCATCAGTCATTGCCCGAGCTTTGCGCCGAAGAGGTGAGCACCGAAATCGAGCTATTGGGTCGGCGACTCCGCGCTCCGGTCATCATCGCTGCGATGACCGGCGGTCACGAACGCGCCGCGAGCATCAACCGCTCGCTTGCGATGCTCGCGCAAGAACGCGGCCTCGGCTTCGGACTCGGGAGCCAGCGTGCGATGCAGCGCGATCCCGGAATGGATTGGACTTATCGAGTCCGCGACTGGGCTCCGGATATCTTGCTTCTTGGGAACATCGGCGTCGTTCAGGCGCGAGAAACCAGAACCAAGGATCTCGAAGCGCTGGTCCGAGATGTGGGCGCCGATGCGCTCTGCGTGCATCTCAACCCGGCGATGGAGCTCATTCAGACCGACGGGGACCGGGACTTTCGCGGCTGCGTGGGGACGTTGGAGAGACTCTGCAGGGAGCTGCCGTTTCCGATCGTCGCCAAAGAAACCGGAAACGGACTGAGCCCGCAAACGATCGAGAAGCTCCTGGGCACGGGCGTTCACTGCGTCGACACCTCGGGCGCGGGTGGAACGTCCTGGGTGGGGGTCGAAACACTTCGAGCCGACGAGGAGCGGCGTTCCATTGGCAATCGCCTCTGGGACTGGGGCATTCCCACGGCGGCCTCGGTGCACTACGCGGCGCGGGCGTCGCTTACGACGATCGCAACCGGCGGGCTTCGGTCTGGGCTCGACGTAGCGCGGGCGGTTTCGCTCGGGGCTCACGCGGCTGGTATAGCGCGGCCCGTGCTGCAAACGCTGAGCCGTGAGGGAGAGGACGGTGTGCGTAGGTATCTCGATGAGCTCGTTCGCGAGCTGCGGTCGGTCATGCTGCTGACCGGGTCCGGGACCGTCGAGGAGCTCCGCCACGCACCGCGCGTCATTTCCGCCGAGCTCGAGAGGTGGCTTTCCGTGTGACTAGGGTGGGCGACGCACTTCGCGTGATCGTAGTCGACGATGAAGCGCCCGCACGGGATGAGCTGACGTTTCTGCTCCAGCAGTGCAAAGAGGTGGAAGTGGTGGGCGAGGCTAGTTTCGCCAAGGAAGCCGAGAGGCTCTGTGAAGACCAGCAACCCCAAGTCGCGTTCATCGATCTTCGCATGCCGGAGCTGAACGGCCTGGCCCTCGCCGAGCTGCTTCGGAACAAATGCCCCGACCTCGAGGTAGTCATCGTATCGGCGCACCACGACGGAGCGATCGGCGGATTCGACGCACACATAACCGACTACCTGCTCAAGCCGGTGCGCCTAGATCGACTTCGCCGAACGCTGGATCGCGTGGTCGCGGCAAGTCCAGACCCGCTCGGTCGCGTTCGACGCCTCGAG
>Ga0265303_10002432_pt1 | contig 11515 bp, 10 predicted proteins | sample Helome_2_FD_192494 | JGI IMG/M metagenome (GOLD analysis project Ga0265303, IMG submission 192494) | Marine sediment microbial communities from subtidal zone of North Sea - Hel_20160317 (Illumina Assembly) | ecosystem: Environmental > Aquatic > Marine > Subtidal zone > Sediment ...
GGGCACGCTCGATCGACTTGGAGACCATCTTCGCCTCGATGGGAACATCCGGTGGGATCTTGAGGCGGTCCATGATCGAAGCAACACGCTCGTTGGCGAACCGTCGCATCAGATCATCCTCGAGCGACAGATAGAAACGACTCTCGCCAGGGTCACCCTGCCGTCCGGAGCGTCCTCGCAGCTGGTTGTCGATGCGGCGAGATTCGTGACGCTCGGTTCCCAGAACGTAGAGGCCACCCGAATCAAGCACCCGCTGGCGGTCGTCCTCGGTCTCAGCCTCGTACACGGCGATTTGCTTCTCAACCTCAGCGTCGTATGACGGATCGTCCGGTTCGATGCCCTGTTTGCGGATCTCCTGCTTTGCCATCTCCTCAGCATTGCCACCGAGCTTGATATCGACGCCACGACCGGCCATGTTCGTCGCCACGGTGATCGCGCCGGGCCTTCCTGCCTGGGCGATGATGTGGGCTTCACGCTCGTGCTGCTTTGCGTTCAGTACCTCGAAGGGGATTCCGCGCCTCTTGAGCGTGCCGGCCAGCCGTTCTGATTTCTCAATCGATACTGTGCCGATGAGGATTGGCTGACCATTCTTGTGTCGCACTTCAATGTCGTCAGCGACGGCGGCGAACTTGTTGTCTTCGTCCACGTACACGAGGTCTGCCTGGTCGAGCCTGTCGATCGGACGATTGGTTGGGATCACGACGACCTCAAGACCGTAGATCTCGACAAACTCGCTTTCCTCCGTAACCGCCGTACCCGTCATGCCTGCCAGCTTCTCGTACATCCGGAAGTAGTTCTGCAACGTGATCGTCGCGAGGGTCTGGTTCTCTTCTTTGATCGCCACACCCTCTTTGGCTTCGATTGCCTGGTGGAGGCCCTCCGAATATCGCCTGCCTTCGAGCACGCGGCCTGTGAACTCGTCGACGATCATGATCTGACCGTCACGAATGAGGTAGTCGACGTCCTTCTGATAGAGCGCCTTGGCCTTCAGGGCGACATCGAGGTGATGGATGAAGTCGACGTTGGCATGGTCGTAGAGGTTCTCCACACCGAGGAGCTCCTCAACCCTGGTGACGCCTTCCTCTGTGGTCACGACCTGCCGCTTCTTCTCATCGACCTCGTAGTGATCGTCGATACGTAGGCGGTTCCCGATGCGAGCGAACTCGCTGTACCACTTGCCGGTTTCGCCAACCCTCCCAGAAATGATGAGCGGAGTTCTGGCCTCATCGATCAGGATTGAATCGACCTCGTCAACAATGGCGAAGGGATGGCCCCGCTGAACCATGTGGGCTGGGTTCATGGTCATGTTGTCGCGCAGGTAGTCGAAGCCGAACTCGTTGTTCGTTCCATGAGTGATATCGGCTGCATATTGAGGTCGTCGCTCCTCCGGCGTCATCCACGCCTGGATGATCCCGACCTCGAGCCCGAGGAAGCGATGGATGTTCCCCATCCATTCGGCATCGCGACTTGCGAGGTAGTCATTCACCGTGACGAGATGCACTCCGCCGCCTGCCAGGGCATTGAGATACGCGGGCATGGTCGACACGAGGGTCTTTCCCTCACCCGTCTTCATCTCGGCGATCATGCCTCGATGCATCGCGGCACCACCGATGATCTGCACGTCGTAGGGTCGTTGACCGAGCACTCGCTTGGCAGCCTCCCTCACCGTTGCGTATGCCTCGGCCTCGATGTCATCGAGGGTCTCACCGGCAGCGAGTCGTTCCTTGAACCATGCCGTTCGTGCGCTCAGGTCCTCATCAGACATCTGCTCGAGCTCAGGCTCGAGGGCGTTGACCTGGTCAACGACTGCTTGAAGGTCTCTCATGCGCTTGCCCTCGCCGGCGCGCAGGACCCTTTGGAATATCGACATAGTCCCTTGATACTACGGGGACCTCGAAGTATCTAGGGGCTCGCAGAGTCACGAGCTACGAGTCTTGAGTCTCAAGTCGAGACAAACGGTCCGAAACCGACCCATAGCTCGACGCTCGGAGATCGAGGCTCGAAGCTATCTCAGGGTGATGATGTTCTCGCGGATGGCGTAAAGCACGGCTTCGTTGCGAGAGTGGAGGCCGAGCTTGTCAAGGATGTTGCGGATGTGGTTCTTCACCGTGTTCTCGGAGATGAACAACACATCGCCGATCTGGCGGCTGGTGTTCCCGTCTGCAACAAGTCCCAGGACTTCGATCTCACGTCCGGTCAGCGTGGGCTTCCTCGCACCGACAAGTTCCTGGTGCCGCAGGAGTTGCCGTGTCACATCGAAGAGCTTGCCTGCCATCCCTGGCGAAATTGCAGCACCACCGGTTGAGATGTTGTCGATCGCACCAACGAGGTCATCGAACGGCATGTCCTTGACGATGTATCCCCTGGCCCCACCCTTGATTGCCGCCACCATGTCTTCTTCCGATTCGCTGGCAGTAAGGAGCACCACGGCCGCCGCTGGGGCGACCGCAGCGATCTTCTCAAGCACATCAATGCCGGACATTCCTGGCATGAGCAGGTCAAGCAACACAATGTCTGGTTGCTGTACTTCCGCAGCCGCGACGGCGGATTCTCCGTCGGCTGCCTCGCCGACTACTTCATACCCAGCGCCGTTCAGAGCGGCCGTCAGACCAGCTCTGAACAGGGGTACATCATCGACGACTAGCAGTCTCTTCATCTCGGCTCCGGTCTACTCCGGCTCGATTAGTCCTATATTCCCGTCGCGGCGGTGATACACCACACAGTGCCTCTCGGACTCTGCATCGAGGAAGAAGAAGAAGTCGTGACCGAGCATCTCCATCTGCAAAACAGCTTCCTCTGCGGTCATCGGTTTCATCAAGAACCTCTTGGTCCTGACGATCCCGCCACCACGGTCACTAGTTACATCGGAGTCCGGTTGTTCGTGGTTTAGGGCTTTGTTCGCAACACGATTTCGCTGGATGAGACGCTCTTTCAGCCGTCGGAGCTGCCGTTCGAATTTGTCTGCAGCTCCGTCGAGGGCAGAGCGCTCATCCGCTGCGCCAGACTCGATCCGGACAATGTGCCCTGCAACATTCGACGTGATCTCGACGGTGTACTTCTCATCGATTCTCGGGTTCCGATACTCCGTGAATTCGACATCGACAACACCGCCGTCATCGAAGATCCTGCCAGCATGCTCGACCCGATCCTCAGCAATCGTGCGGACCTCTTGGGACACCTGCATGTTCCTACCGTGGACGCGAACGGTCACCCGTCCTCCTCTCGTGGACGAAGTCGAACACAGCACAGCAAGCTGCCTGGTACGACCATGGGTTCGGAGCGGAGTTCCGTTGCGCAGCGTTCGACCGGCCATGTGATGCTCGGTCGCTTCTCTGCCACGCCACCTCCCGGTGTGCGGTAACGGTTTCGCTCCTGCTTCACATAGTACCTGCTGAAGTAGCGGTCAGGATGGAGATATCTGAGCGACCGATTGCGTCCACCGCGCTCGCTGCCGTTTCGCCTGAGGTGAGCACGTCGTCAATGAGAACCAGATGCGTCCCTGGATCGTTTCTCAGCCGAAAGCCGACACCGTGGCGATCCTGGCGCGGCCTGCCGGCCCGGCGCCGCCACCACAACGGAGCCTCCAGCGCCCTCACCACAGGAAGGCCGGTCAGGCTCGCCAACTCCCGCGCCAGGACCACCGCAGGGTCGACCCCGTAGGACACCCTCCGCAAGACGGCCCTCGGCAACGGAACCAGGAACGCTGCGTCGTGATGGACATGGGGCGCCATGCATCGTGCGAGAACGTGGCCCGCAGCAAGCGACCGCCGATACTTGAGGTTGTGGACGAGCCGTGCCGCCGTGCCCTCGTGGGTGAACGCGGACGATGCCACGACTCCGGCAACGAACCGCGTCGAGGCAGGACGCAAGGAACTCAGGCAGCCCTGGCACAGCCCCTTGGCTGGCAGAGCGCATGAAAGACACATCATCCATCGAAGGTATCCGACCGATGTGACAGGATTCGAGGTGGCTCAGACTCAGGTGCCGTGTTCCCACGATGACAGGTAGTCCGCCTGCTCATCAGTGAGGGCTTCGAGAGAGGCACCCATCGACTCGAGCTTCAAACGTGCGACCTCCGCGTCGAGCTCGTCTGGTAGGCGATACACCTTTGGCTCCAGGGAATCCGAGTTCTCGACGATCCACTCAGCTGCGATCGCCTGGTCGGAGAAGGACATATCCATCACGTCAGCAGGATGTCCCTCGGCGGCCCCAAGGTTGACAAGGCGTCCCTCCGCGACCACGAGGATCCTCTTCCCGCCGGGAAGCGTGAACTCCTCGAGGTTGTCCCTGATGATGCGCCTGGACTCTGCCATCTCGTTGAGGGCAGCAAGATCAAGCTCAACATCGAAGTGACCGGCGTTGGCAACGATCGCGTTGTCCTTCATGTCCATGAAGTGCTCTGCCCGGAACACGTGGATGTTCCCCGTGGCGGTGATGAATACGTCACCCTCCCTGGCCGCTTCTGCGCCAGACATGACACGATGGCCCTCCATCATCGCGGCGACCGCCCGGATCGGGTTGATCTCGGTGACGATGACATCGGCGCCCATGCCCTTGGCCCTCGTGGCGATCCCCCACCCACAGTCGCCGAAGCCAGCGACTACGACCTTCTTGCCTGCGTACAGAATGTTCGCTGCCCGCAGAATTCCGTCGAGCGAGGACTGGCCTGTGCCGTGTCTGTTGTCAAACAAGTGCTTCGTGTCGGAGTCGTTAACTGCAACAACAGGGAACCTCAGAACTCCATCGTCAGCCATGGCCTTGAGGCGGATGACGCCGGTCGTCGTCTCTTCCATGCCGCCAAGGACCGGTTGGTCCACCCGCTCACGGTGCAGGACGGTGGTCATGTCCGCACCGTCGTCGAAGATCAAGTGCGGTTCGGTATCGAGCACTGCACTGATGTGCTCGTAGAACGTCTCAGCATCCTCACCACGCACGGCGTATACGGGAATTCCCGCATCCACCAATGCGGCAGCCACATCGTCCTGCGTAGAGAGGGGGTTGGATGCGCACAAGGTGACCTCGGCACCGCCAGCAACCAGCGTCAACATGAGGTTTGCCGTCTCTGAGGTGACGTGCATGCATGCGCCGATGCGGTATCCGGCCAGTGGCTTCGTCTGCTCGAATCGTTCCCTGATCGCAGCGAGAACTGGCATTCGCCTGCCGGCCCACTCGACTCTCAGGTGACCCTGCTCGGAGAGCCCGATATGTGCGATGTCGTGGTTCATGTGCATCCTCGATAGGTAGTGTTGGTGTTGGGATGTTGATGGTAGGCAAATGCGGCGGCGTGGTCGTATCCGACTCAATGTTGCCAGCCGTTCTGCCGATACACCATCGTTGGGGGAATCGACAAGGAGTGAACGCGTGAAACGGTCAATCATCATTGCTGTGGCGGGGTTCATGCTGGTCGCATCAGGCTGTGCTGCAAGTGAGACCGGGGTCGAGGCCGCCTCGGACACCGACAGCTCCAGCACCACCATCGCCAATACCGAGCAACCAACGACAACGCTGGTAGCAGAGAACACCACCTCGACGTTGACGGACACCACGGTCGCCTCCGAAGAGACGACCACCACGATGCCTGGCGGCGAGCTCACCGAGGCCGCTGAACTCCTTGCCTCACTCGAAACTATGGGCGACATCGTTTCGGGCCGAATGGAGGGCTCGATCGAGCTGACGGGCCTCGAAGACGATGGCTCCGGCCTGACCGACATGAAGATGCTCTTCTCGACCGCGTTCGACGCAGCAACAGGCAACAGCTCGTTCCTCATGGACATGTCCTCGCTCGACGGAGCGATCGACCTCGACTCCGATGATCCCTTCGCTGCGCTTGCGGCAGGCCTCATCGGTGAGATGGAGTTCCGACAGGTTGGCGACCGCATGTTCACGAGGTCTGGATTCTTCAACCTGATGTTCGGCACCGAAGCGGAATGGATTTCCATGCCGGCCGAGGACGGCGCTGACCTCGCCTCCGGCTTTGAGGCAGCACCAACCGATCCGAACGAATTCATCGGCGTATACGACGGTGCCAACTCCGTCGTCGAAGGATTCGGCCCAGAGGCCGTCAATGGAACAACTGCACTGCACTACCGGATCACATTCGACACCACAGCGTGGATCGACGAGCTCTCCGCCGAGGAGCGTGCGGAGATCGGCGAATCCGGACTCCTCGCCTCAGGCGAACTGCCCATCGAGCTGTGGATCACAGACGACGGATATCTCGTGCGCATGATCGTGGACGTCGACGGAACCCAGGCAACCGCAGCTGATGGCCAGTTCGAGACGATGCGCTTGCGCTACGACCTGTTCGACCTGAACGGCAGCGTGACCATCGAGGCGCCGCCGGCAAGCCAGGTCGTCGATATCGAGGACCTCGACCTTGCAGGGTTCGACTTCGGTTTGGACTTCTGAGCTGAATCGTCAGGCCTCGTCGGCCTCCTCGACCAGCATGATCGGGATCCCGTCACGCACGGGGTAGGCCCTGCCGCATGCCTCGCATACAAGCGCCGGCGACTCGCGACGTTCTGCGAGGGTGCCGCCGCACGCTGGGCACTGCATGATGTCCAGAAGATCGGACGGGACGAGCGGTTTGTCTGCGCTCATGACTCCTCCTTGATGATCGCAGCGACCTGTTCGACGAGTTCCTCTACGGCCTCATCATCGGGCCCCTCGACGTTGAGTCGAAGCACCGGTTCTGTGTTCGAAGGTCGCAGGTTGAACCATCGGTCGCCGAGGTCGATCGTTAGGCCATCCAGTCGATCGGCTGGAACCTGGCTGAAGGCCCTCACAACGGCGGCATCCGCCGCCTCCTTGTCGGCAACGATGAAGTTGATCTCACCCGATTGTGCATACGGCTCGTAGCGTGATCGCAGCTCCGACAGAGGAACGCCAGCGTCGCTGAGTACCCGGAGGACGATCAGCATCGCCATGATCCCGCTGTCCGCTCGGAAATTGTCCTTGAAGTAGTAGTGGCCAGAGTGCTCGCCACCGAACACTGCGCCGGTATCCGCCATGACTTGCTTGATGTACGAATGCCCGACCTTCGTCCTGATCGCAAGTCCACCCGCAGCTTCGATGGTTTCGGGCACAGCCTTCGAGCAGATCAGGTTGTGAACGATCGTGCCATTGGGTTGCCGTTCAAGGAACCAGTCCGCAATCATCGCGGTGGTTGTGCTCCCGCGGAGCGGGATTCCCCTGTCGTCGATGAAGAAGGCCCGATCGGCATCACCGTCGAATGCGACGCCAATGTCTGCGCCCTCCTCGCCCACCAATGCTGTGAGGTCAACGAGGTTCTCTGGCCTGAGCGGATCTGCGGGGTGGTTGGGGAATGTGCCATCGGGGTCGAGGTACAGCCCGAGCAGTTCAGCGTCGATGCGATCGAACACCTGCGCAAGCGCCACCCCCGCCATACCGTTCCCGCCGTCGGCCGCAACCTTCATCCCTGCGATCCCCTCGGCACCGGTCGCGGAAAGGACGTGGTCCACGTACCCATCGATGACGTCCTGCTCGTTGACGGTTCCCCGATGCTGACGAGCTGCAACACCCTGTTCGGCAAGCTTCTGGATGTCGCTGAGTCCGGTTTCCTCCCCTATTGGTGCGGCAGCAGCCTGACAGAACTTCATGCCGTTGTACTGGGGTGGGTTGTGTGACGCTGTGATGACGACGCCAGGGAGGGACAACGCTCCGGATGCGTAGTAGAGGACGTCTGTGGGCACCTCACCGATCAGCCGAACATCAACTCCCTGTCGCGTGATGCCGTCGACGAGCGCCTCGCACAACGCTGGCGAGGACAATCGACAGTCGTATCCAACGATGACTTCGTCGGATGGCACAAATTCAGCAAACGCAGATCCGATACAACGGGCCGATTCCTCATCCAGTTCGTCCGGCACGACACCGCGGACGTCATACGCCTTGAAGATGTTTGAAAGATCCATATGGTGCGAGTCTACGGTCCCGTCCAGCGCCTCAGGGGAACACCACACCCATCCCTACACTCCCGGACTTATGACCGACGATGCCAGAACCGACGTCACGGTCGTCATCCCTGTTCACAACGAGGCTGACTACCTGCCCAGTGCGCTCCCGCTGCTCTTTGAAGAGATGGCCGCTGTCGACGCGAACGTCTGGGTCGTCATCGCTGAAAACGGTTCAACGGACGGCACCGCAGAGCTTGTCAAGGATGCGATGCAGGACCGTCCGACCCTGTCATTGCTCGAACTTGCGACACCTGACTACGGAGCAGCAATGCGTGATGGCTTCCTCGAGGCAGACACCGAGTGGGTGGTGAACTTCGACATCGACTACTTCTCAGGGACCTTCCTCAACGACGCTCTCGCCGTTGGCGCCGATGCCGACATCGTCCTCGCATCCAAACGCGTCGACGGCGCGGACGATCAGCGGGGCACGACGCGACGCATGGCGACATGGACGTTCAACCAGATCCTCAGGTACGCGTTGGGGTCTGGCGTATCCGACACCCATGGTATGAAGCTGGTGAGGCGCTCCGTTGTCGAAGATGTCGCACCCCAGGTGATCTCCACAACCGATCTGTTCGACACCGAGCTGGTTGTCAGGGCCGAACGTGCTGGCTATCGCATCAAGGAACTCCCCGCATTCGTTGAGGAGTTGCGCGATACCAACTCAAACGTCGTCAAGCGCGTTCCACGCACCCTGAAGGGCGTCTGGGCCATCAGGCAATCGCTGCGATCCGACGGTTGACGTCGGTACCTACTGGGCCTCGACGGGGACCGGTTCCGGGTCGGTGTCGAGCGCCTTGCTGAAGACGATGTCGCGATATCCGGCAAGCTTCGGCAGGATCATCAGCCCGGCTGCGAAGATCGCCGCGATGTTGTAGCCGATTGCCCCGAGGGGCCCAAACACCGTATCCGCCAGCCAGATCACTGCAACCGAGCCGATGTAGGCAGCGGTGTTGATGGCAAAGAACGAGATCGTCTCTTTGCCGGACACCTTGCCATCGGATAGCTCAAACGTCCATCGTCGATTCAGTACGTACGACATGAACGTGGTCAGGATGAACGCAGTGGTGACGGCCCAGAACCAGGCAAACCCGAGCATCAGGAAGATGTTGAACAGCAAGAGGTAGACCAGGGTATTTGCGACGCCCACAAGCCCGACCTTGATTACTTGAACCGCTGATTCACGGTTGGCAAATGTCATCACGTAGTTCTTCATACCTCTGCCCCTCGGCGCCTGACGACTCGGGCAATGCCATAGGCACCGAGCCCGACGACGGCGACAACCGTCAACGCCATACCAAGTGTTTCGACCCAAGTACGCCCAAACTCAAGAACTACCTCGGTCTCTGTGGGCACCACGAGCATCAACGACGGAGCCACTCGATAGACGCCATCAGCTCCGTCGGCCTGCCAGTTCGGGAAGTACGACACCTTGACGAGATGCGGCACGCCCACGGCATCGGTCGAGAAGCCAACGGTATGATCATCGAACGTCGTGATCGTGGCAGTGCCAGAACCCTCGATCGGCTTCAGCGACTCCAGGCGCTCATCCACCGTCGTCACGCGACGCCATTCGGCCGGACCGTCCTCAACCAACCAAACGTCGAGGTTGTCGACGTCGTCGTACCACTCGAGAGCTGCATCTACGAAGTCCTCCTCACCTGCCCACACGACCGGCTCAAATGTCGCCACATCGACGCGGTCGGCGGCGGGGAGGGCGAATATGGTCCACGGTGCAGGCTCCGCGAGAATCTCCAATCCGAATTCTTCGGCAGCGGCCCTTGCTTCTTCGGTGTACGACACGTAGAACTCGACGTCGTAGACAGCCAGGTGCTTGGTACCCCGGTCAAAGTCCATACCCCGGTACTGCAGACCTCGAACCGGGTTCGATGGCCGATTGCTCACCTCGGATGCGTTGAGGAAGTGGAATGGCGTCGTGAGCGAACTCTCGAAGAAGAGTCCTTCCATCGACTCGTGTCCCTCCGACCAGAACGGGAACAGCATCAACGCCATTGGTGTGCCGTATCTGTTCATTTCGCTGTTTGCTTCCCACATGATCCGCCCCGGCGGAAGCTGATCCATGGTCTGCATCAGGTTTTCGTATTCGGGCCACGCCTGCTTGCCCTCGTAGCCCTCGTAGTTCCATTTCACCCAACCGGGGAGGTCGTGCATTGAGATGGCGGCTGCGCCCACCATGAGAACGGCGGCGACGGCCCCGATAACCAACGTGGCCCGGTGTCGGTCGGCGAATCGACGTCCAATAGCGGCGCAGCCGAGCGCGATCGCGATACCGGCGAACACATACAGGCCGAAGTACCAGTAGGGCAACAACCGGGCGTTGTAGAGCATGGTCAGCTCGAAATGCGCGATGAGGAAGTACCCAGCCAGCGGCCACAGCGTCATCCAGATGGCGATGGCGACGTCATCGCGCCTGAATGCGGTCCACACCATGCCGATGACGGCGAGCACCAGGACGGGCACCAATTCCCCCGGGATGGGCGATCCGGGGTTCTGGTAGTTCCCGATGATCGTCCTGACCGGCGCCCATCCCATATCCGATGTCATGCCGCCGAACACTCTCACGCCCAGGGCAAGGGACCAGAACGCGGAGATGGAAAACCCGATGACCCACGACAGCCCCACGCCGGCTGCCCCGGCCATCGACCTCTTGAGGTCTGACCGGTTGACAACGAGCACGACGAGGGGGGCCAGGAGCAGCGGCAGCACGGTGAAGACGGCAACAATCGTGGTGATGACGTGGGACAGGGCGGTGAGACCCAGGACGATCCCCGTCCACGGGTTGAAGATCCTCCCGTTGCGGTAGTCGCGGACCACCATTCCGATGTACAGCACGCTGAGTGCAAAGGACCACGAGAACGAGAACTCACCTGCAAGGGTCGACTTGATGTTCGCACCGAAGATCGAATAGCTCTCCATGAAGACGAAGAGCGATCCCGCTACAGCTCCTATCGAAGCAATGAACCTGGTGAATCCGAGGAAACGGACAAAGAAGTACGACGCAGTGGGAAGGGCGACAAGACCCACGATCGTCACGAGCTTGAAGGCGATGCCATACGGGAGGATGAGGTCGAGACCAACCGTGGTCAGCGCTGGCAGCGGGAAATAGAAGTAGAGGGCAGGGAACCCGGCGTACCAGTCCATGCTCCAGCCCATGATCCTGCCGGTGGGGAGGATCTCCTCGAGCAACACCTTCGGCAGCAGCACGTGTGCGCCCATGTCCCCGCCCGTCGGGGTATTGGCGACGAGCAGGTACGGCAGGCGCCACAGTGACTGTCCGTCCCTCAGGATCGGACCGAGCACGCCAGACATCGTGAGCAGGATGAGGATCGTAGGGAGAGCGACCAGTGCTGCCACATACCACTTCGATACCAGGGGAGCCGACGCGGGCGCTGGGGGCGGCGGAGGGAGCGCTTCTGCCTCTTCAGGCGGGTGCGGGGGTGCGGCTGCAGTCACGAGCCGAGAGGGTAATGGAATAGTCAGACATCAGACATCAGAAGCGATGACGAGGGCTTCTGGGC
>Ga0265303_10002434_pt1 | contig 11506 bp, 12 predicted proteins | sample Helome_2_FD_192494 | JGI IMG/M metagenome (GOLD analysis project Ga0265303, IMG submission 192494) | Marine sediment microbial communities from subtidal zone of North Sea - Hel_20160317 (Illumina Assembly) | ecosystem: Environmental > Aquatic > Marine > Subtidal zone > Sediment ...
CATGGTACGGATTGGCATGTCCGAAAGCTGGGGCAGCGAAATTCGTAGCGCCTTAGGGGCCAGCCTGAATAATCGTTTCAAAGCCTTTCTCTCCGGTCTTGGCGTGACCATGTTGTTGCAAAGCAGCAGCGCCACCGCATTGCTGACTTCATCATTTAGCGGCCAGGGCATCCTCACCACCGCAACTGCGCTTGCAATCCTGCTTGGAGCCGATGTCGGCACCACGCTGGTTGCACAGATTCTGACCTTCGATCTATCGGCCCTGTCACCACTACTGATTGCGCTCGGCGTCGCTATGTTTACATACTCCCCGGGGGGGCGCACACGCGACATCGGACGCCTGCTGCTGGGTATCGGCATGATGCTGTTAGCGTTGAAGCTGATCGTTACGGCATCGCTACCGATGCGCGAATCTTTAATCGTCCAGCAGATATTTGTCGCCCTCGGCGAAGACCTGATACTAGCCGTGATTTTCGGCGCGATTATCGCCTGGGCATCGCATTCGAGCCTCGCAACCGTATTGCTCGTGATCGCGCTCGCCAGCACTAAATCGCTGGACATCACCGTCGCCTTCGCCTTTATACTTGGTGCCAATATCGGCGGCGCGATTCCGCCATTTATTGCCACGCTCGGCGCAAACCGTACAGCAAGACAACCAGCATTGGGAAATCTGCTGTTTAGAATATGCGGTGTCGTGATCGCGCTACCCTTCGTCAGTATGATCGCCGATGGACTCTCCCCGTTTGAGATAGGCCATGCCCGTCAGATTGCAAACTTTCACATGCTTTTCAATATCGCTCTGGCAGTACTTTGCTTTCCCCTGATCAACCAAATGGTTGCTCTCACCGCGCGCATGATTCCCGAAGACAAGAAAGTGATTGACGAGATGCAACCCAGGGATCTTGACCGGAGTGCCTTCGAAACGCCTTTGGTGGCTTTAGTCAATGCCGAACGCGAGGTTTTACGCATGGGAGAAGTCGTTGAACGCATGTTCCGCAATTCTTTTATTGCACTCAAGAAGAATGACCACCAGCTGGCGAAACGTAGCCGCAAGATGGATCAGTTAGTGAACCAGTATTACGATAACGTGAAACGCTACCTGACTGCATTAGCGCGTGAAACACTCGGTGAAAAGGAAAGCAGGCGCTGTAATGAAATTTTAAGTTTTGCGACCAACCTGGAGCACATCGGCGATATTATTTCAGGGGACCTGATTCGTAATATCCTGCGCAAGAAACTTGTCCCTGGTAACAAGATGTCACCGCAGGATCGCAAGGACGTCAATAATCTGTACCAGCCGGTGTTATCGACATTCCAGTTATCATTGAGTGTTTTTACATCGTCCGATATCGCGATGGCGCGACAATTGCTGGCCAGAAAATACAAGTTCATCAAGCGCGAAAAAAAGGCGGTGATGAACCACCTGCAAAAAATTCGTGACGACTCGCATTACGATTCACAACTAAGCGCCATGCAGCTCGACGTGCTGCGGGACCTCAGACGCATCAACTCGTACCAGGCCGCGGTCGCCTACCCTATTCTGGAAGAAGCCGGCCAGTTACGCAGTAGCCGCCTGCGTCGTAGCAAGTCAGACAAAGCTGTATTTCCCCGGGTCAAAGGCCCCATGAAAGCTTCGACCAGCAGTTAAGCGCCGGTTTCATCGATTTGGCAAGTGATCACGCAGCACTAGTTTCAGGATCAGGGCTATGAAACTCATTACAAAACATTTTTTACTGCTGGGGCTTATCCTGGTATCGATGAGCGGCTACGCGTCGGATGAGAAGAAACGTGATGCCGACCAGGCTGCCGGAAAATGGCTCGCACTGATCGATGGCCAGCAGTACCGGGACTCGTGGGATCAGGCAGCGTCGTTGTTTAAACAGCAAGTGAGCATCGACAACTGGCTGCAATCGATAACCGCCGCGCGCAAACCCCTCGGTACCATGATCAGTCGTAAGCTAATTTCCGCAACCTACGCAACCAGTCTGCCCGGCGCCCCCGACGGTGAGTACGTGGTACTGCAGTATCAAACTACGTTCAGGTATAAAAAAAGCGCGGTTGAAACCGTCACCCCGATGCTTGATAACAAGCGCTGGCGCGTTTCCGGTTACTACGTTCGTTAAACAACCGTATCGAGCAAATAGGCGGTCATCGAAAATATTGAGCAAGGACTTTCCATATCAGATATTGAGGCAGGAGTAATCCTATGTTGAGCTGGTTAAAAAATCTCTTCTTCCCACCCGAAGCTGCTGGTCCTCCGAGGCTGATCCAGCGCTTTGATGGGTCTCAGGCGACTATAAGCACTAGTTCGATAATCGCTGACGCTGAGGGATGGCACATCGACACCGCCGAGTCCGTGACTGTTCACTTGTTTGAGTTGGATCCCGGTGATATTGAAAACGGCATAGTGACTTACCGGGCTTCGATAAAATCCGAGGCAGTTAAAGACCAGGGCTACCTGGAAATGTGGTGTCGAATGCCAGGCCAGGGGGAATTCTTTTCCAAGGGATTGGATAACACGGTTAAAGGCAGCAACGACTGGGCTAGCTACGAAATCCCCTTTTACCTGAAAAAGAACCAGAACCCTGACCTGCTAAAACTGAACTTCACACTCGAAGGCGGTGGCAAGGTCTGGCTCAAGGATATCGAAGTCAGCTTCACCCCTTTCAAGTAGGGACTGTTTTAAGCTTTCAAAGCCTGCAGACGTTCCACGGTGCCAATATCGGTCCAGCGCCCCTTGAACAGTTCACCCGTAACCTGTTGTCGTGTCGCTGCGGCTCTCAGTAGCGGAGCCAGGGCCTGTTTGCCAGGCGTCAGTCCTTCGAAAAAATCGCTACGGTACTGGGCGATACCGCTGAAGGTGTAACGCGGTGAGGTGTCATTACCAAGTATCGAATCGGCCAGGCTAAAATCGCCGTCCGGATTATGTTGCGGGTTTTCTACCAGCACCAGGTGTGCCTTGCTATCTAATTGCTGCAGCCGGGCAAAATCATAGTCGGTAAATATGTCAGCGTTGACGGTGACAAAACGCTCACCGAGTAGCGGTAACGCCTGCAAGATACCGCCTGCGGTCTCGAGTGCCTCGGACTCGTTGCTGTATTCGATGGCAAGATTGAAATCCGATCCATTACCAAGGATATCGTGAATCTGATTTCCCAACCAGCTGAGGTTAACGACAATCCCGGTGAAGCCTGCCCGGGAGAGGGCTTCGAGATGATGCACGATTAGTGGTTTGCCCTGCACTTCTAGCAGGGATTTCGGAACGGTATCCGTCAGCGGACGCATGCGCTCGCCCCGTCCAGCAGCCAGGATCATTGCTTTCATGACTTGTTCAAGATGGCATCAGCGCCCCTGCCCGCTGGTTCAACTTCAGTTGCTCTATGATTGAGCGCAAGCCTACCATAGACGTTTCTGCGGCACTGGCCTGGCTCACATATTCGAGCGTGCGCGGTATATCTTTCAGGTATCCAGGCTTTCCATCACGGATATTGAGACGTGAAAATATCCCGATCGCCTTGAGGTGACGCTGTATTCCCATCAGGTTAAACCAGCGCATGAACTGCGCGGCTTTGACATCGACCAGTTCGTGGACGCGCGCAGATTCGTAATAATCCAGTGCCAGTTGATCTACATGCGCCGGGGGCCAGGCAATGTAGCAATCTCGCAGCAACGAGACCAGGTCGTAGGTAATCGGTCCTTTAACCGCGTCCTGAAAATCCAGGATTCCGGGATTTTGCGTGTAGACTTTCATCAGGTTACGCGAATGGTAGTCCCGGTGCACAAACACCTGCGGTTGCTCCAGGGCATTTTCAACCAGCGTCTGCTTGATCGTCTGCCAGCTCGACTGCTGCGCCGGGTTTAGCGAAATACCGAGCAGCTTGCCCAGGAACCAGTCATGAAACAAATCGAGCTCCTGGTCCAACAGGGCTTCATCATAGTCCGGTAAATCATCGGCATCAATACGGGTTTGCATCAGCATCAGGGCCGCGAGTGCATCTGCGTACAGCGAACCTTCACTTTCCGGGTTAAGTTGCGAGAGGTAGTCGTTGCAACCGAAATCGGTCAGAACCAGGAATCCCTCGGCCAGGTTCTGGGCAATGATTGCGGGCGCGTTTAAATCGGCATCACGCAGTTTTTGTGCAACCGCGATGAAGGGCCCACACGACTCCTTATCCGGTGGCGCATCCATTACAATCCGCGATCCATCGCCCGCTTCCAGTCTCAGATAAGTGCGAAAACTGGCGTCCTCGGAGGCGGGACTCAGACTGTAATCCCGATAACCGAGTTGATCCAGCCAATGTTTTAACCGTGTCGATCTATCGTTCATGTGGCAGTTGCGGCTGTGATTCTGTTAAAAGGCCGGTATTATCCGGTTTTTAATTACACAAACGCAATAGAACTGATGAGCGCAATTGAAAACCTGCTCCAGGTAATGAAAGATTTACGCCACCCGGATAGCGGCTGTCCCTGGGATATCCGTCAAACCAGCGCTTCGATCGCCGGCTATACGCTGGATGAAACCCACGAATTGCTCGACGCGATCGAGCGCGCCGACACGCAAAACCTGAAGGAAGAACTGGGCGATCTGCTGTTCAACATCGTGTTTCATGCGCGTATTGCCGAAGAACAGGGCCAATTCACTTTCGATGATGTCGCCCAGGGGATCACCGATAAAATGCTGCGCCGTCACCCGCACGTTTTCGGTGACACGCGCGACCAGGAGTTTAACGATGAAACCCTGTCGCAACAGTGGCAGGCGCTCAAGCAACAGGAAAAGTCGGGCCAGGCAAAGCCGGGGTTAGGTGAAGACTCCGGCTCCAACTCGGCCATTTACCGTGCCCGCCAGATCCAGAAGGATGCCGCCGCTTTTGGCTTCGACTGGCCGGACATAAGCCCGGTATTCGATAAACTCGAGGAAGAACTGGCGGAGTTAAAGCACGCTTTCAGCACCGGCGACAGCCAGGCCATTAGCGATGAGCTCGGAGACCTGATGTTTGTATGCGTTAATCTCGCTCGCCACGCCAGGGTCAACGCCGAAATGTCACTGCGTAACACCAATCAAAAATTCCTGCGCCGCTTTGCTTACGTGCAGCAACAAATGTCGGACGCCGGTATCGAAATGGATCAACAGCAGCTCGAACAGATGGAACACTTCTGGCAGGAATCCAAGAGCACGGTCGGATGAAAGTTAAAACATGACCAGAAGCAGGATACAAACCGAGCAACGAATCCTCAATGCAGTAGGTTCAATTTTACTCGATCAGGGTTACCCCGCGGTTGGCGTTAACGCGATTGCACGCCAGGCAGGTTGCGATAAAGTTTTGATTTACCGGTATTTTGGTGGTTTTGATGAATTACTGCTGGCGTTCGCTGAAACCACCACCCTGTGGTGGGAGGTGGACGAAATTATTACCGAAACAGCCGCCGAGTGTGCTGAAATCGCGCTACCCGATTTCCTGCAGCACTTGCTCAATCGCTATGTCACCGCACTGGAATCACGCCCGCTGGCACTTGAGATCATGGCCTGGGAAATGTCGGAGCAAAACAACCTGACCAATACCCTGGCGCGTATACGCGGCGAACGGGGCATGGAGCTGATGAAACGGATCCGCGCTTTTTATCATCAACCGAACATCGATATCGGTGGCGTGCTCGGCGTATTTGGCGCCTCTATAAACTACCTCGTAATTCGGACGCGCAAACAATCGCAGCAATACAAGGTCGAGGAATGGTGGCGACTGCAACAAACAATAGGCAAGCTGCTGCAGGCATATGCCGACTGACACCCCAGACGTATTGCGCCTTGCAATTATCGACGCTATCGGGCTCGCTCGGCTATTGGCAGAATTCGGATTGATATTAAGCCATTGTCCCGATAACGAACCCATTCCGCACAGCTACTGGGGGGAGCAGGAAGCTGGCCTGAAAGACAATCATCTATACGCCCGTGATGACACCCCGGTACATTCCATCCTGCATGAGGCCTGCCATTTCATTTGCCTTGATCCGGCACGGCGCAGGGAGCTTGATACCAATGCTGGCAGTGACGAAGCTGAAGAAAACGCGGTTTGTTACCTGCAAATACTTCTCGCAGATGAGATCGAAGAATTCGGACGTGAACGCATGCTTACAGACATGGATACCTGGGGATATAGTTTTCGGCTTGGCTCAAGCAGGGCCTGGTTCGAACATGACGCCGACGATGCACTTTTCTGGCTGATAAGCCACAACCTGTTGGATTCTCGACAAGCAGCCCCAATTCAACTCCGACAGGCATAAAACGACCCTCAATACGGTCTCGAAAGGAGTCCAATAACCCCTTAACTATCGCAACTTGCGGCTAAAGATTTAGTGCTGCCGACCGATACCCCTATACGAGCAGAGTTGTAATTCTACTCTAAACTCCAATTTACACGATCACAGGTTAGCAAGCAGGAGCAACTGGGTGGACATCGCATCAATTGTTGGATTTATACTGGCCTATGTCATCATCGCAACGGCTATTAGCCTCGGTGGCCCGTTCGTACTATTTGTCAATGCCCCCTCAATATTGATAGTGGTGGGTGGAACATTCGCCGTTACGCTGATGCGCGTCACTATCGCCAATTTCCTCGGGTCTTTCAAAATTGGCCTGAAAGGCTTCTTTTATAAGCTCGACGCACCACAAAACCTGATCGATGAATCGGTCGAGCTCGCCAATATTGCGCGCAAGGAAGGCATACTGGCACTGGAAGGCCGTGAAATCGGCAATGGTTTCCTGGAACGCGGCATCGGCCTGTGTATCGACGGCCATGCCCCGGAAGTAGTCAAGGGACTGCTGGCCAAAGACATCAACATGTCGATCGAACGCCATACTGTGGGCGCCGATATGTTCAAGGCAATGGCGGTTTATGCGCCGGCGATGGGCATGATCGGAACCCTGATCGGCCTGGTACAAATGCTGGCAAATATGTCGGACCCCGCCGCAATCGGCCCGGCCATGGCGGTTGCACTGTTAACCACGCTTTACGGCGCGATAATCGCCAATGCATTTGCCTCCCCGCTGTCGGAAAAGCTAATTCTGATCAGTGGTTACGAAAAACTCAACAAGGACCTGATCCTCGAGTCGATTAGTGGTATCCAGGAAGGTACCAATCCACGTGTTTTGAAGCAGTTACTGAACGCCTACCTCCCGGAAAGCAAGCGCCAGGAAGACGAGTAGGGGCTTTGCGATGAGCGAGGAATGCAATTGTCCACCTTGTGAGGAAGGCCTACCCCCCTGGCTTGCCACCTTCGCCGACATGATGGCACTTTTGATGTGCTTTTTCGTGTTGCTGTTGTCATTCGCGGAAATGGATGTACTCAAGTACAAGCAGGTGGCCGGTGCAATGAAGCTTGCCTTTGGCGTGCAGCGCATCGTCAAGGCTACCGAAATCCCTAAAGGTACCAGCGTCATTGCCAAGCAATACAGCCCGGGCACACCCACCGAAGTAACGCCGCTCGAAATCATGCGTGAAAAAACCACCGACGATACAAAGACCAATCTCGACTTTAACGATTCCAAATCACGCAACGACGGCTCGATGGATGAAGCCGCAGCCGAGGCGATCGCCCAGCAAAAGGCCCAACGCGAAGCACAGGCAGAAGCCGAGGAGCTGCAGGACGAGTTGGCTGAGGCTATTGGTGACGGCCTGGTCGAAGTTGAAGCCTATAACGACCGGGTATTAATACGAATTCGCGAGCGCGGCTCCTTCGGTTCCGGATTCGCAGAGCTCCAACAGGAATTCCTGCCTATACTGAAGCAGATTGCGAGCGTCCTGAATCAACGTGATGGACACTTTGTTATCGCCGGGCATACCGACGACATCCCCATCGAAACCCGTCGCTTCCGTTCCAACTGGGACCTGTCGGCCTCACGTGCGGCAAGCGTGGTTCATTATTTTATCCAGCAAGGTGATGTGGATCCCGAGCGCATGGAAATCAGGGCCATGGCCGACAATGAGCCCATTGTGCCCAATGACAGTTGGGAGAATCGCGCCAAGAACCGCCGCGTGGAAATCAGCGTCCAGCATGGTAACCGGCTCCCGATTGCGGGACAGTCGCCCTCGGAAAACGTCGATTACGTTGTGCAGCCGGACGGTTAGGCCCACCATGACTGACGAAATAACTGACGAAAGACGGCGCTATTTTCGTATCGAAGACGAGGCCTTGTTGGCGTTAGAGCGAATCGACAAAGCAACGATTGACGATCGTCTCGAAGACTTCTGGACCAACGAGCACGCGTTTTCAATACGCAACAACTATAATTTTCAGATCGAACAACATATTGCTGATCGCCACAAGATCGACAGCAAGATGCCAGAACTGGGACGTTATCTCGGCGTGCTGGAAAAACAGATTGATCGTCTCACGAACAAACTCATTGGCGATGAGAACGACCAGGCAATGACACAAAAATCGGTTAACCTCAGCGCGCAGGGAATTGCTTATTATGACGACCAGGATCCTGTGCAGGACGAATTGGTTGAATTAAGATTAAAATTATTGCCCTCCGGATTCAGGCTTGTCATTATTGCCAGGGTCGTACTGGTAGAAAAGGATCGATGCGAGGATCAGGGTAAACATCGGATTTCACTGGATTTCGAAAACCTGCACGAAGCTGACCGCGAAATCCTGATCAAACATATGCACGGCAAACAAATGGAATCATTGATTAGTGCACAGGAAACTTAAGCAACGATGACCGAACAAGCAGCGCGCTCCTGGCTATCCTCGCATCATGAAATTGTTCCTGCGTTAGAAATCTTTCACCGTCAGGCGCTGAAAACTCTCGAAGACCACACAAAAACCATTCGTGATCTGGCAGATATTATCTCGCTCGATCCCGGCATGAGCGTATCGCTGTATCACGAGGTCGACGCCAGGCTGCGCAATAGCGGCAAGCAGCCGGTCGAATCGGTTCATTCTGCATTGAGCCTGCTCAGCGACAGCGTCATCGCAGACCTGGTGACGCAGCACAAGGTACTTGATCAGACGCATCCGAATGCGCGGCGGCGGCAGAGTTACCATCAGTTGATGAGCCGGACTTTTCACCTGCTGGCACAACTCGAGCGCTTTATTACTCTGCAGGGAATCCACTCGATCTATGAAGTCCGAAGTGCGGCATTACTGCATAACATCGGTGAATTTTGTGCCTGCCTGTTCGATCACGAACATTATCAGCAGTACCAGGCCAAGTTTCGGGAAATGGGGAGTGATGCCAACAGCGCGAAACCTATCTTCGGTTTTGATTTTCACGAACTCGGACGCCAGTATGCAGCAAAGACGTATTTACCGGCACTGGTAACCGAGTCGCTCGACGAGAACATACCATCCGGACGCAAGGCACGCCTGATTCAACTTGCGGCCGACGTTTCCCACCAGGCTGAAGTAGGCTGGCATCACTCTTCGATGAAAGCAACCGAAGAAGTATGCGCAGCTTATCTGAACCAGTCGCTCGGCGGTTTCCACAAACATTTACAGGCAGTGGCTATCGAATCTGCACGCAATAGCCCGTTCGACGACGTGTTGCCAGCTGCAGCGCGCTTGATCATGCTGCCGGACCGAGAAACCCCGACGCAAACGGAACCGGCAGTCGTCGACAATCTTGACGCTGGCGGGCAGGAATTCGAAAACCGTGTTAAGGCCTTGCTGCAAACGGCGCAACCTACCCAATCACAGCTGCTGGATCTGCTGCTTAATCATTTGCATGACGATTTACACCTGACACGGGTGGTATTGATGTTGCTGTCAAAAGATAAATCCAGGCTCGGTACCCGCGCCGGCAGGGGGATAGACCAACATTCTCCCATCAAGACACTGGTCATCGATATCAGCAAGACAGGTGTGCTTAAAACGCTGCTTGGTAAACCCCAGTCTTTATGGATCGAGCCGGAGGAATACCACAAGTACGAGGCCGCGCTGCCGTCCAGGTTCAAGTCCAGCTTCCTGCACGAAAGCTTTTTCCTGATGTCACTGTATATCGGCAACAACCCGGTAGGAATGATATTTTGCGATCGCGCCCATGCGGTCACCCGGCTCGACAAGGTCAGCTATGTAAAATTCAAATCGGCAATCATGCTGATTAGCAAGGCGCTGACTCATCTGGCTAAACGGGAACACCGTCCTGCGGTTCAGTAAACTCCTGACCTACTGCGACCAGCCAGTCGCGCAGCCGTTGCGTGGCTTCGGATAGTGGACGAGTTTCGTCCCAGGTAAGATAAAAAGAACCCGGTGCGGGGATTTCCATCTTGCTGATACGAACCAGTTTACCGCTTTGAATCAGTGCCTCAACCTGCGAATGCCATCCCAGCACAATCCCCTGGTTTTCCTCGGCAGCCTGCAGCGCAACCACATAATTATTGAAGCGACGAAAGTTTGCCTGTGATATATCGCAGTCCCACTCGGCCATCCAGGCATCCCAGCCGGTCCAGGCCGGATCGACGCTATCCAGCTGAAGCAACGGAAGCTGCAGTAACTCCCGGGGCTGCAACCATTCGTGATGTGCAGCAAATCCGGGACCACAAACCGGGTAGATGCGATCATCAAATAATTTCACCGCCTGCTCGCCGCGCCAGCTGCCATCGCCATAGCGAATTCGTATATCGGCACTGACGAAGCCACTGTCACCCGGGTTGTCCGAAATGGCATGGTTCAAATTGATATCACGGTACTGCTGCCAGAAACCACCCAGGCGCGGCATCAACCATAACGATGCAAAAGCGGTAGTCGCCGCAATGGTAACGTCCAGGCTTTGCGACCGGTTTCTGAATTCCTGGCATAGCCTGCCGATTTGTTGAAAGCTCGAACTCAAAACCTGGAACAGGTCGATTCCTTCCGCGGTGAGTTCGACACCGCGGTGCAAGCGCTGGAATAATGTGCAATCGAGTTCGGTTTCCAGTGCCTTTACCTGGCGGCTTACTGCACCCAGCGTAACACCGAGTTCAGCAGCCGCGGCGGTAAAGCTGCCATGCCGAGCACAGGCATCGAAGGTATTTAGTCCTGTGAGACTGGGAAGTTGGTAATAGCGACGCGCCATAGCATTTACCAGAGTTTACTTAAAGTAAAGTCAATAGGAAGTTTTTTAATATTGCCAAATCGGTTAATTCAGCGCAATGTTTACCTTTCCGAACCGCCCAGCCAGTATCGGGCTTGATATTGAGGATAATACCTATGAGCCAGACTTCAGCCCCGAGTATCGCCCTGGACGCAATCCTGCAGCCGATCGAAAATGCGAATGGATTGCCCAACCAGGCGTACACCAGCAACGATTTCCTGGCACAGGAACGTGACCATGTGCTCGGCAAAAGCTGGGCCGGGCTCTGGTTTGCCAGCGACCTGCCCAAGAAGGGTTATGTCAAGCCAGTCGAATTCATGGGCCTGCCACTGGTCATCCTGCGCAACAAGCAGGATGAGATCAAGGTATTCCACAACGTCTGCAGCCACCGCGGCATGATCCTCGTACATGATGAGATGGAAGTTCAAGGCG
>Ga0265303_10002435_pt1 | contig 11502 bp, 7 predicted proteins | sample Helome_2_FD_192494 | JGI IMG/M metagenome (GOLD analysis project Ga0265303, IMG submission 192494) | Marine sediment microbial communities from subtidal zone of North Sea - Hel_20160317 (Illumina Assembly) | ecosystem: Environmental > Aquatic > Marine > Subtidal zone > Sediment ...
GCCAATTGTTCCGCATACAGAGCCCAGCCCTCGGTAAATGCACCGTAACCACTATACTTTCTGAAACTGGGCAACCCTTCAAGCTCCTGCGCCAACGCGATCTGGAAGTGATGACCAGGCACTGATTCATGATAGGTGATCGCGGTGAAAACGTATTTCTGCACGCTTGTCATGTCGGCGAGATTGGCGTAGTAAATTCCCGGACGACCGCCATCCTCAGATGGCCGATTGTAGAAGGCGATGCTGGTCGAGTTTTCGCGCCATGGCTCGACCCGACGGACTTCCAATTGTGCGCTCGGCAATGCGTTGAAGTAGTCATCTACAACCTCATAGATGTCGCTAACCTGCTGTCGCGCAGTGCGCAAGAAATCTTCCCGACCGGCATCTGAATCTTCGAAGTAATTGTTCGGGTCCTCACGAATGAAGTCGAAGAACTCACGCAGGTTTCCGTCGAATCCGACGAGATCTCTGATCTCTCGCATCTCTTCGTGCAGACGATCTACTTCCTGCAGTCCAATGCTATGAATCGCGTCGGCACCCAGGTCCAGAGTTGTGTGGTGGTAAATTCGGTTGCGATAGAACTCCGCGCCGTTGGGCAGTGACCAGACGCCCCGGTCTCCGTCCACGATCTGTTGCTGGCGCTCGATTTCGGCAATCAACGTAGCGAAGCCGTGTTCGAATGGACCCTTCAGCGCGGCAGCGGCGCGCAGCAGCAGGTCGTCTGTCGATGTAACATCCAGGTCGAGCGCTGCCAATTTGTCGCGAAAATCGATGTATACAGCATTATCGCGCGACGTATCCTCGATGGGAGCGCCTGATGAAATGCTGCGGGCATCGTTGATGACGTCGGAAAAAGAGAATGCCGGCGCGATGACTCCGTAGGACGCCCGGTCCTGCAACTGCAAGGTCATTTCCTGCAGAACGGTTTCAAGCGCAGCAATTCTCGATATGTAGTCCTCAGCATCCTGCCTGGACTCGACAGGATGATTGTTTTGCAAAACCGTAAGCAGCCCGGACAACTGACCGTTGAACTGATCAATTACGTAGTGATTTCGTATGAATTCGAAATTTCGAATCGCCCTTTCAGCATTCAATGCGAATAGGTCATAACTGAGCCTGGCATTGTCGCTGAGCGTTCCAACATCGAAATCAGATTGAAGTCGTTCGTAATCTGCACGAATACGTTCAATCCTTTGTGATGTCGCGTGGTCGGAAAAGTCATCCCATTTTCCCAATTGATCGGTTTTGCGGCCGAGGGACGATTGACGAATGGGGCTTAAGGATAATTCTCGTTCGAATACAGACTCGAAAAATCTATTGATGCGCTGATCTTCGGATTCGGCAACCGGAGCAGGATCCGCATTGGTCGCCGGTTTTTTCGTGACGTAAACGACAACAGCAATGAGTGTTGCCGCGAGCCCCACCGTCATCGCTACATTCCTTGTTCCCGAATTCACTGTTTGCTCTCCTGTGCTTCGCAACCAGGCTCAGTACGAACTCACCTCTGTGTCGAAGACCGAGTAAGCCGAGCCTATTCTTGACCGTCGTTGTCGAGAACGAATTTCGCGAGATCTTGTTTATATTTCGCCAGCGATGGCGGATGCACATACATCATGTGCCCGGCGTCGTACATTTCCACGCTTATTCTGGCACGTTGCTCCGCATTCAGGTCCATGTGACTCAATACGTACTCAAGCACAAAAAATGGCGTCGCCAGGTCGAAATAACCTTGCTGTATGAGCACCTTCATATGCGGGTACAGTGTCATCGTCGTTGCCAGATCAATGGCCGTGTTGGTAATCAATGTCTTCTGACCATTTGGCAGTTCGTGCAACCAGTCCCAATCCTGGCCCACACCGCCTGAAATCGAGTAATTCCTGTCTTGTCTGAAACCCAGGTCATTTGTATAGTAGTGCATGAAACCTGCTGTAAATGCGGGGCCAACGCCAGTATTGAACGGGTCATATTCCATCCGGGCGCCGACGCGATTTATGCTTCGCCCTTTGAAACGTGAATCAACGCGACCGACTGTCACATCCTCGTCGCGCAGCAGTTCCTGGGTGAAGTGAAAATGGCTCACCCGGAGGTTGGAGTAATCCCAGTACTGTTCACTAAGACCGGTGTACCGTGACAGTTTGCTGACTACGCGGGCACGTTCGGCGGCGGGCAAACTGGTGCCTTTTAGTAATGCCGTTGAGTACTCGCCAAGTGCGAAATCTTTGACCTCTGCCAACAAAGCCGTGAGATCTTCCGGATTGTCATCCAGAGCATTGTGATACCACGCAGTGGCGGTAAGTGTCGGCAAGTAAAGTGCGTGCGGCAAATCAATGGCAAAACGATCGCGCGCGGCAGCTGCGTCCATGAAGGGTGACACCAGGATTGCGCCGTTCAGACCCATGCCATATTCGGTCAATAACTTGTGAGCAACACCGCCCGTTCTGATCCCACCGTAACTTTCTCCCAGGACAAACTTCGGTGAATTCCAGCGATTGTTGTCCGTAATAAATCGCGCAATGAATTGCGAGGCAGCATAGATGTCCTGATCGACGCCCCAAAAATCCTCACCCGTGCCATCACCTACCGGTATGGCAAAGCCGGTGCCCACCGGGTCCATCATCACCAGGTCAGCAACATCCAGGATACTGTATTCGTTATTGATCGCACCGAATGGTGCCGGACCGGTAACCTCAGTATCGACTACGGGGATGCGGCGCGGTCCCAGTACTCCCATGTGCAGCCAGATGGAAGCAGAACCAGGACCGCCATTGTAGGCAAACATGATCGGGCGCCTGGATAAATCGTCTACGTCCTCTTTGATATAGGCGGTATATCCAAACTTCCCTATAGGCTCATTATCGTCGTTGTAAATCAGTGCCAGACCGGCAGTAGCTGAATATCTGATGGTGTTGCCGTCGATTCGGACGCTGTGTTCGGTGGTTACGGATTCCGCCGTTGGCTCATCTTTGACGGTCTCCTCCTCTACTGCACTTTCCTGGGCAATAGGAGCCCTGCCGAAAACCACCAACAAGACCGTTAGCCAAAAATATTTGTTCATGCCTGTTTCCTCGCGCTGCGATGCAAACTCGTCGAGTGAAGGCCGGATGGCAGCCCCAGTCGTTATGATAGTATTCCCACAAAGAATATATTATATATTACTCTTGCGCACTGATCTCCAACTCTGGAGGGAATCAATCATGAAATTGATCTGGCTCTTGCTACTACTCATCCCTTACAACGTGCTCGCCCAGAATGCCAACGTCGTTCTGCCAAATGGCTGGGGTGATGATCCACCGGAACTGGCGTCGCTGGTTTCTTTTGCTCAAGGCGAGAGCGAACTGCGAGTGGCGGTTAACCGCTATGTGGAGGACAAAGCAGCCATCGAACGACGTTACGAAGTACGTTACTCAGCGGCGCGCATCGACCGACTGACCGAGTTTTATCTCGGCTGGCAGATGCGACTCAAAGCGCTTTCGTTCGACAATTTGAATCATGAAGGTCAGGTTGACTACATCGCCCTGCGCAATCGAATCGACTACGACCTGGAATCGCTGGGTCTTGAGCAAGAACGCGGTCAGGATATATCGCCACTTCTGCCTTTTGCAGACAGTCTGCGACGTCTGCAGGAGAATCGTCATGACCGGCAGCGCGTCCATCCCCGGACTGCGGCAGGCACGCTCAACTCGGTTGCGAATGAGGTCAGCGAGCTAACGGATGAACTGACGGCGGACGACGCTGACGCAACCGATCGGTGGGAGGACATTTCACCGGTGGTGGCATGGCGTGCCGCCAACGAGGTGCAAAACTTGCGAACTGTCCTGGCGGACTGGAACACTTTCTATGATGGATACGACCCGATGTTCAATTTTTGGGTACCGGAACCGTATACCAGGGTCGATGCGGCGCTTGAATCCTACGCGTTAGCAATCAATGAACATCTTGTTGGCATCAGCGAAGAAGAAAAAGCGCCAATTATTGGCGATCCGGTGCTTGAGGAGGGACTACGTGCTGATTTGACGGTCGAAATGATTCCATACACTGCCGAGGAGTTAATCAGGATAGGTGAGCGGGAATTTGCATGGATAGAGAATCAGTTTCGGATCGTGTCAAATGACATGGGCTACGGGGACGACTGGCTTGCGGCCCTGGAACACACGAAAAACCTGGCACCACCGCCGGGAGAAAAACCATGGCTGATATTCGAAATAGCTGATTATTCAGAAAACTTCATAGAAGATCTCGATAACATCACTTTGCCTGGCCTGTCGCGCGAAATATGGCGCCTCAAAATGCAAACGCCTGAAGCACAGCTTGTCAATCCATTCTTCACGGGAGGAGAAGTCACGCGCGTGTCTTATCCAACCAGTGGAATGGCGCACGAGGACAAGATGATGAGCATGCGCGGCAATACTCCGCACTTTAATTTTGGCACCGTGCAACACGAGTTGGTCCCGGGCCACCATATGCAGGGATTCATGTCGCGTCGATTCAACCAGCATCGAGGGCGATTGAATCGGACTCCATTTTGGGGTGAGGGTTGGGCACTTTACTGGGAATTCCTATTGTGGGAAACGGATTTTCCGCGAAATGATCCGGACAAGATTGGCATGTTGTTCTGGCGGCTACACCGCGCTGCAAGAATCGTGTTCTCGCTAAATTATCATCTCGGAAACTGGACGCCTGAGCAAGCCGTCGATTTTCTCGTCGAACGCGTTGGACACGAAAGGGCGAATGCAGAAGCGGAGGTGAGACGCACAGCCAGAGATGCGCCTCTGTACCAAATCGCGTATATGATTGGCGCCCTGCAGTTTCGCAAACTTTATGAGGAGGTTGTGGAATCCGGCGACATGACGGCTCGTGAATTTCACGACGGGGTCATGCAGGGAGGACGTTTGCCTGTGGAGTTGGTGCGCGCAAGACTAACTGGCCAACAGCTCACCAGCAACTTTCAAAGTCAGTGGCGTTTTTACGGTGATCCATAAAACCGGAAAAAGACTGGAGTTTGGTCGATTAATGCATGAACAACGGAGCCGGCTATTTTGTATCGCGGTCATGTGGCCGCGTTGATCGGTATTTCATTTCATTTCATGCAATTGAATTTGAAAGGCAGACCTCGCCAAGCACCGGCACGCCCTCGTAATACTTTATGAATACCCATTCGCAACCAGAATCCACGAATGAGTCCGCCGTGATTGTCGGATCTGGAATTGTCGGAATCGCCTGTGCTCATTATTTGATGAAGCACGGCTTCGATGTGACGGTCATCGACCAGTCCTCGATCGCAAGCGAATGCTCACACGGAAACCTGGGATATATCTGTCCGAGTCATGTACTGCCGTTAACCGAACCCGCCGCAATTGGTACTGCGATTAAGTCTTTTTTCGATCCGAACGCGCCTTTTCGAGTCAAGCCACGACTTAGTCCTGCTTTCTGCAACTGGATGTGGCAATTCGCGAGACGCTGCAATCGTCGCCAAATGCTCGAAGCGGCCTCCCATCTCAAAGCCATTCTGGATTCCTCGATGATCGAGTATCGGAAGATCATCCCGGAACAGTCGCTTGACTGCGAGTGGCGCGATTCCGGCCTCCTCCATGTATTGGAGACTAATTCCGGCATGCGGGACTTTGCCGAGACAAACAAGCTACTCTCGGATCAATTCGGAGTCGTAGCACGGCGTATCGAGGGCAAGGACCTGCCTGACTTCGACCCCGCGTTCAAGCCAGGCTTGGCCGGTGCCTTCTACTACGAAGGCGACACATTTGTCCGGCCCGACCTCCTCAATTTGTGTTGGTACCGAAATCTCGAGCAAAACGGCGTGACTTTTGTCGAGAACTGTAAACTCAGTGCGGTTGAGAAAAAGGTCGGGCAAGTAAAAAGCCTCCAAACGTCGCAAGGAACGTTTAAGGCGGACAAATTTGTTTTTGCGACTGGTGCGTGGAGCGCCCAATTGTCCTCCCACCTCAACTGCCGTATCCCTGTTGAACCAGGCAAGGGTTATTCAGTGACAATGGATCGCCCCGATCTTTGTCCGAAACATCCGATGCTGTTTCCGGAACACAATGTCGGTGTCACACCTTTCAATCATGGTTATCGCCTGGGATCGATGATGGAATTCGTCGGGTTCGACACGTCGATACCGGAACGCAGGATTCGCCAATTGCAAGAGTCCGCGAAACCATATCTTGTCGAGCCGTTCACAGAGGAAATTCAGGACACATGGTACGGCTGGCGACCCATGACCTGGGACAGCCTACCGATCATCGGCCGTGTTCCCCGATTGGCTAACGCCTATCTGGCCACCGGGCACAATATGCTCGGACTGAGCCTCGCCGCCGGTACCGCCAAACTTCTCGTGGAGATCATTCAGGAGAGACCCACTCATATCGATTCAACCGCGTTTGCTCCCGAGCGTTTCTGAATGTTCACGGACCTCTTCCTGATTACCGATACAGGACAGTCTTTTACTCTTGATCGCCTGGCCGATAGTCTGCATTCTTCACGACTAGTTCAGCCGCTGCCATGTCTGCCAAGGATGAACCTGTCGATTTAAATAGTGTTATCTCCTCGTCACTCGTTCTACCGCTCACGATTCCGCGGGTCAAATCACTCAAATCACCAACAATTTGTTCCCTGGTAATAACACCCTTTTTCAAGGGAATCAGGATGTCGCCCGCCTCGCGCATTGCAGTTTCCATTACGTCGACATATATTTTCGAGTTCCGGGCGACTTCGTCATCGCACTCCCTTTTATCAGGTTCGTGACTACCAACAAAATCCATATGCGTTCCGGCTGTAATCCAATCTCCGAACACAAGTGGGCTCGGTGAGCTCGTCTGGCATGAGACAATATCAGCCTGCCGGCACGATTCTGCCAAATCAACCGCGACCCTGACCTCGAGTTCGCTGCGCTGGCTTCGCAAGAACTCCACCACTGACTCGGCAGCCTTCTGTCGCCTCGCCCAAACCTCGATACAATCTATCGGCCGAATGGTGGCAAGAGCCAACGCGGCGTGCGGTGCCAACGCCCCGGCGCCGCAAACCAGCAATCGGCTGCTATCTTGCCGAGCCAGATAGTCCGCAGCCAATGCACTCATACAAGCTGTTCGACGCCGAGTTACTTCCGTACCGTCGACAATCGCTTTGAGCGATCCGTTGAAGGGGTCAAATACTAAAATTGTTGCGTGAATTGTCGGGAGGCCCTTATCCCGATTGTTCGGAAATAGAGTAAAGATCTTGGTTGTCAAATCATGGCCCGGACCCCAAGCCGGCATGAATGCCATGCAAGTGCCTTCCGCATCACTAAGCCCTTTTAGATCAATCAATTCGCGCTTGGCAGTCATGCCATCAGCCTGGTAGATCCGCCTCAGGCTTTCCAACAGGTCGCCGTAAGGAAGACCATCGGCAACTTCTTGTGGCCCTAGGTATCTCATCTGACTGGCCCCTTGAACTACATATTTTTTTCTAGCGGATTGTTGATTATGGCATTATCGAACCCGGGTTCCTCGCAATCTTACGTTTCGATTCGCGAGCCAATTCGCTGTAATTCCTGCTTATGAGGTGCGAGTTCCTAATTTGTGGCAACTAGTCGGGAGATCGCCAAGTCCTTTCGACTCGAAAGCGCAGTTGCGCTGACGACTAGACGTAGTTTCGCTGTCATATGAAATATGCCTCGTCGTCCGACATTTCGGGGCAAGCAACGGTGTAATCTTGCATCGCCTCGACATCGTCGGTCATGAATTCATACGGGACGAAATCCCCATGTTTTTTTGGCAGCGGTCAACGTCGTCACTCACCGCTCTCGAAAATGGGGTCGAACCCTGCCCACACCATTCGCATGCCGTCGAAAGGCATGTCGCCCATCTTTTTCCAGCGCTCATCGGTCTGCATTTTCTCAGCGGCGGCATCGCAGGTCGCCTGGTCGGGCCATTCAACCCACGAGAACACGATTGCTTCATCCTCTGTTGCCTTTACTGCGCGCTTGAAGTCCGTAACCTTGCCGTCCGGAACGCTGTCGCTCCAGTTTTCCATGACCCGCGTCGCGCCGTAATCCTGAAATACTGCCCAGGACTTTGCCGCCATATCGCAATAAGCCTGCTTGTTTGATTTGGGAACGGGAACAAGAAATCCTTGTACGTAGCTCATGTCATCTCTCCGATTGAGAAAAATTGGTTTCAGGCTCAAATTTCGACCCGTTCAAACTCAGCTGCCAAGTGGTGATACTGCATGACCGCAAATCTCAGAATCAGACATCAGGACTGATCTCAGTCAGAGGCACCTGCGGTCAAGTGATTTCACGATTCTGTCCTCATTATTCGCCCGGACAAACAACTGTTCAAGATTTTTTGTCTTCGCTTCAATATCCTTTTGAGAGAGTCCGGCAGTTGGCTGATTACGTCCAGAATATCGACTCTTCGAGCCTTGATGGCACTAAGTGCATTCTTTAGTGCATCAGTGGAGATGCAATAGCCGCGATATCGTCTGTTAGTCACTTTCGAAATTCTAAGTGAAGGATCTGGCCGTGGATACCTGCGTTCAGCAGATCCGAAAGGTCGAGGTCGTAAGGCACATAGAACCGATCTGATCCGATGTCGAATAGATCGCCATAATGACAGCGCAAGATCAGCGGCTTAAAATCTTCGGCCCCGGCCATCGGAAGACAGCCCTCCTGGAACGAACAGACTGTGGGACATTATGGGGGCCAGCGCTGCTTCATTATGCGCAATACTGCAATATTGTCCGTGAACGCCTCCTGATCAATCAATAAAAACAATCAGCTATCACTCGTGATTCGGATTCGGGATGCAGCCCTGATTTCTTGAAGCCCGGAAGTTCAGCGATTCGCGAAGCGAGATGGACACGGCATCGTTTACTCGAATAGCAAGCACCTGCAGCAGATGTACGAGCACCGTCGGACTGTGACAGCAAGCACTGCCATTCACTCGCCTAACGACGGGGACTGACCGAGACTGGCCTTAAGTTGGCGGAACCCGCAGGGTCTACTCCGGAGTAATATTTGAGAGACCGGCTTGCTCGAACTGTTCGACGACATAGATCACGGTCGAGTCCATTGCCTCCAGAAACGGGCCTGGATAAACGCCGATCCCGAAGACAGCAATGGCGAGCGGCAATACCGTTAACATTTCTCGAACGCTCAGGTCAGTCAGTCCTCGGGCCGCTTCGGTTCTCGGCTCACCTAATGCGACGCGTTGCAGCATCCACAACATGTATGCCGCGCCCAACACGATACCTCCCATCGCGAGGACGACGAAGATGAAGTGCTCGTAGGACACACCCACGAGAATCAAAAACTCGCCTATGAAATTGGACGTCGCCGGAAGACCAAACGAAGCCACGACAAAGAGACTAAGAACGGCAACGAATCGCGGCATACGTTGGTGAAGCCCACCATAATCGGCCATCGATCGGCTATGAGTCCGGTCATAGAGTTGACCAACCATCAAGAACAACGCTCCTGTTGTGATGCCGTGAGTCACCATTTGCAGAATCGCGCCCTCGATACCTTCGCTGTTAAACGAGAAAATCCCGAGCGTCACGAAACCCATATGGGACACCGACGAGTAGGCCACAAGTCTCTTTAAATCCGACTGTGCTAACGCCATGTAGCCGCCGTACAGGATCGCCGCAACCGACAGCCACAACACGAACGGAGCGAAGGTCGTGGCCACCTCCGGGAAGATGGGGAGACAAAAGCGAATGAGGCCGTAGCCGCCCATTTTTAGCAAGACACCGGCGAGAAGAACGCTGCCAGCGGTTGGTGCCTCCGAGTGCGCGTCCGGAAGCCAGGTGTGAAACGGGATCATCGGAAGCTTTATTGCAAATCCCAGAAAGAGCGCGAGGAAAATCCAGAACTGCGAGTCAGGCGAATAGGTTGCCTGCGCCAGCAACTGGATGTCGAACGTATCGGCTTGCAGGGAAAGTCCCAGGATGCCGACGAGCAGAAACAAGCTTCCCGTCAAGCTGTAGAGGACAAATTTCAGTCCGGCAGCGACGCGATCAGGACCACCCCACAGCACAATCATGAAGTACATGGGAATCATCGTGACTTCCCAAAGCATAAAGAAAAGAAACGCATCGAGCGCCGTGAAGACGACCATCATCGCGCCTTCGACCAGGAGAATGAGCATCATGAACGCTCGGACGCGGGTCGAGATCGCTTTCCACGAAGCCAAAACACACAGCGGACAAAGCACAGCCGTGAGAAGCACCAGCAGGATGCTTATGCCGTCGACACCAACCGCGTATTGAATGCCGAACGTCGGCATCCATTCCATGCGCTCGACGTACTGCATGCCCTTCTCAGCGGAATCGAAACCTGCCCAGAGCCTCGCAGCAAGAAACGCCTCCACCAGTGTGGCTACCAGGGCCGTCACCAGTATCCCGGTACGCCCACGCGCAATCGCAAGGACTGCGATGCCGATAAACGGAACGGCGATCATCCAACTCAACAAATGGTCTGCGAAGACTGCGCTCATGTCGTTGCCTACTTTATGCGATCCAGTAAAAAAAGCCCAAGGCCACTGCCAACCAAAAGACTACAATCAGCAAATCGTGCTGCAGTGTCCGTGGCTGGAACCTTTGGGGTGTCTGTCCGGAGACGTCTACACCACGACCTACCCGTTCGGCGATTTTCGTCGTTCGCTCCCTGCCGAAAAGCTCCATCCGTCGAGCGACGCTGACACTCCGGCTACCAATAGAGACGACGAGGCGATCGATGAGACCCAGGTCAATCACCCGCCAGAGCCACCGTGAAGTGTTGACGCTGAGTGGACCAAGCGAGACGATAAATCGGTCAATCAGTCCCTGATCGATCACGCGCCATAGCCAGCCAGCGATACCAATCGTCGGACGGACGATATAGACGTCGTAGATCTCATCGAAGTAGCCCTTATTCAGAAAGAAGACGTAAAGTCGCTTCTGCCACGGCGCCGTCTCTTGCGAACGAGGACGACCGAGTCCGGCGTAGGCGACAGCCCAGCCTGCGACACCGACCGCTATCGGTACAAGAATCCAGGCAGAGAACCCTGACGATTGTGTTGCGACGACTTCCCCGGAAACCCCTACCGCGGAGGACAAGAATGCCGCAAGCCAACGCCATACCAGGAGTAACAGAGAAACCAGGGCACCTAATGCGACTATCACGCCGAAAACGTGCTTCGCGGAAAACAGAACCGGCATGATGCGCGGCTCACCATCCTTAGCGCCCGGTGCTCCTTGACGAAAGACAGACGTGACGCTTTTGGAGATAGTCATCGCGGTAAAGAAGACGGTCCCAAGTCCGATGATCCAGAGTGCGATGTTCGCCGCCGAAAAACTTTGTGATAACCACAGGTGTCGGTAAGGACCCGAGAAAATCACCAGTGGCGGCAGCACGGACATTAACAATGCTCCGGCAAAAATCGTTCCTTGCGAGCTCGGCGGCTCCTCGTCGGGTGTTTCGACGTGACGATGGGTCGCAGCGAGGATGTTTCCGGTCGATAAGAACAA
>Ga0265303_10002437_pt1 | contig 11501 bp, 12 predicted proteins | sample Helome_2_FD_192494 | JGI IMG/M metagenome (GOLD analysis project Ga0265303, IMG submission 192494) | Marine sediment microbial communities from subtidal zone of North Sea - Hel_20160317 (Illumina Assembly) | ecosystem: Environmental > Aquatic > Marine > Subtidal zone > Sediment ...
GCTATGTTGATCGAGTCGATTCCGGGGCCCCTAGCTGATTCGTTCGAAAAAGCGTTTCACACTGTCGAGCCAACCACCCGCACGCGGGCTGTGTTTCTCCCCACCCGATTGCAACAACGAATCGAATTTCTCGAGGGCCTCACGCTGCTCGGCAGTCAGGTTGACGGGTGTCTCTACGGCAACCTGGGCGAACAGATCGCCGATCCGCGCATCGCGAACCGTCGTTACGCCCTTGCCGCGCAGTCTGAAGACCTTGCCCGACTGAGTACCCGGAGGGACCTTGAGCGAAACATTTCCGTCGAGTGTCGGCAACTCTACCTCTCCGCCCAATGTCGCCGTGGCAATGCTGACAGGCACTTCGCACGAGAGATTCGAGCCTTCGCGTTCGAAGATCTTGTGAGGCTGCACGCGGATTTCTACGTACAGGTCACCGGCCGGCCCGCCATTGCGTCCAGCCTCACCTTCCCCGGAAAGCCGTATGCGATCACCGTCATCAACGCCTGCGGGCACCTTGACTGAGAGTGTCCGGGTCTTGCGAATGCGCCCGCGACCATGACAGTCACCACAGGGATCTGCGATTGTCGTGCCCGCTCCCTTGCAGGCAGGGCAGGTTTGCTGGATGGAAAAGAAGCCCTGCTGCATGCGGACCTGGCCGAGCCCCGAGCAGGTCGAGCACTTGATCGGCTCACTACCCTTGCGCGCGCCGCTGCCCTTGCACGTGTCGCAGCTAACCTGCGTCGGCACGTCAATTGTGACATTGTCGCCGGCAACCGCGGTTTCGAGGTCGAGCTTCAGTTCATAGCCGAGGTCCGCGCCACGAAAAACTTGCGGACCGCCACCACCACGGCGGCCACCCCCACCGAAAATATCGCCAAATACGTCCCCGAATATGTCGCTGAAACCTTCCGCGCCAAATCCGCCCTGGCCACCGGCGCCAGCTTTGAGTCCGTCATGCCCGAAGCGATCGTAGGTCGCACGTTTGTCGTCGTCCTTGAGGACCTCGTAGGCCTCCTTCGCCTCCTTGAACTTGGCCTCGGCGCCATCGTCACCCTTGTTGCGATCCGGATGGTGTTTCATAGCCAGGCGACGATAGGCCTTCTTGATCTCGGCGGAAGACGCCGATTTCGAGACCCCCAGAATTTCGTAGTAGTCGCGCTTTGCCATGATTACCTGTAGTTCGGGCGCTCCTGAGAGCGCCCGTACTGCTTCCCTTGCCAGTCAGTCAACTAAGACTTCGACTCGTCGTCCTTGTCCACTTCCTCGAACTCGGCATCGACGACGTCGTCGCCGCCTGTCTCAGCCTCGCCTTCCGGGTTTTCTGCTGCCTGCTCCGCGTAGAGCTTCTGCGCAAGGCTGCCGGATGCTTCGCCGAGTGCAGCCGTCTTCGTCTCTATAACTTCCTTGTTGTCACCCTCGACGGCCTTCTTGAGGTCGGCCACGGCGTTCTCGACCGCCATGCGCTCATCAGCCGTAGCCTTCTCGCCGAGCTCGTTGAGCGTTTTTTCAGCCGCGTGAATAAGGCCATCTGCCTGGTTGCGCGCGTCGACGAGCTCACGGAACTTGCGATCATCTTCGGCATGGCTCTCAGCGTCGGAAACCATCTGGCCGATTTCGTCATCGGAGAGTCCGCTCGATGCCTTGATGACAATGTTTTGGCTTTTGCCCGTCGCCTTGTCTTTGGCTGAAACGTTGAGAATACCGTTCGCGTCGATGTCGAACGTAACCTCGATCTGTGGCAGACCGCGCGGGGCCGGTGGAATATCGGCAAGGTCGAAACGACCCAGCGACTTGTTATCCATTGCCCGCTCCCGCTCGCCTTGCAGCACGTGAATCGTCACAGCAGTCTGGTTATCGTCCGCCGTTGAGAACACCTGCTCCGCATTGGCCGGTATCGTCGTGTTCTTGTCAATGAGCTTGGTCATGACGCCGCCGAGGGTCTCGATCCCCAGCGACAGCGGCGTGACGTCGAGCAACAGGACGTCTTTTACGTCACCTGCCAGTACGCCACCCTGGATCGCCGCACCCAGTGCCACGGCCTCATCAGGGTTGACGTCACGGCGTGGCTCCTTGCCAAAGAAGTTCTGCACTTCCTCCTGGACCTTCGGCATGCGCGTCTGGCCACCGACGAGAATCACGTCGTCGATTTCGTTGACCTTTAGGCCGGCGTCATTGAGCGCCACCTTGCAGGGTCCGATCGTACGTTCGACGAGCGTCTCGACGAGTGACTCGAGCTTGGCACGAGTCAAAGCAATGTTGAGATGCTTCGGGCCGCTCGCGTCCGCCGTAATGTACGGCAGGTTCACTTCAGTCTGCTGCTGCGAGCTCAACTCGATCTTGGCCTTCTCGGCTGCCTCCTTGAGGCGCTGCATCGCGCGCGCGTCGCCGGAAATGTCGACACCGCTTTCGCGCTGAAACTCAGACGTCAGGTACTCGATGACCCGCATGTCGAAGTCCTCACCACCGAGGAACGTGTCACCATTCGTCGAAAGCACTTCGAACTGGTGCTCGCCGTCCACCTCGGCGATCTCGATGATCGACACGTCAAACGTGCCGCCGCCAAGATCAAACACAGCAATCTTTTTGTCGCCGCGCTTCTTGTCCATACCATACGCCAGCGCCGCTGCCGTCGGCTCATTGATGATGCGCTTGACGTCGAGCCCGGCGATCTTGCCGGCGTCCTTGGTCGCCTGGCGCTGCGAGTCGTTGAAATAGGCCGGAACCGTAACCACGGCGTCCGTAACGGTCTCGCCAAGGTAGTCCTCGGCCGTCTTCTTCATCTTCATGAGAACACGCGCCGAAATCTCGGGCGGCGCCATCTTCTTGCCACCGGCCTCGACCCAGGCGTCACCATTGTCGGCCTTGGCAATCGTGTACGGCACCATAGCGATGTCACGTTGCACAACGTCGTCCTCAAAACGACGCCCGATCAGACGCTTGATCGCAAACAGCGTGTTCTCAGGGTTGGTGACGGCCTGGCGCTTGGCCGACTGGCCCACCAGTACCTGCTCATCCTTGGTGAAGGCGACAACCGACGGCGTTGTCCGGTCGCCTTCGCTATTTTCGATGACCTTGGGCGTATCGCCCTCCATGACTGCTACGCAGGAGTTCGTGGTACCCAGGTCGATACCAATCACTTTACCCATGTTTGCTTACTCCAAATTCGGTGCTAAATGCCTAAACTGGCTGTTACGTGGGGCCTTGGGCCCTTGTTTCAAGCGCTGTTGCGCAATTTTTGCCAAAAAATGGCCTATTCGCCGGCCGATTCCTCGGCCACGATGACCATGGCAGGCCGCAACAGGCGCCCGTTGAGGGAATAGCCCTTTTGCACGACGACGGCCACGGAACCGGGCTCCACGTCATCGGCCGGTTGCATGCTGATGGCCTCGTGAAACTCGGGATCAAAGGGCTCGCCGTGGGGATCGACGACCTCGATACCGAAATGCTGCATCGTCTTTTCGAGCAGCTTCAGCGTGGCAGTACTGCCCTCGAGGAGGCTCTCGACGCTGGCGCTCTCGGCAGCCGTGAGACCCATTTCGAGCGAGTCCCAAACAGACAGCAGCTCCTTGCCAAAGCGCTCGAGCGCAAATTTATGGGCATTTTCGACGTCGCGCATCGCGCGCTTGCGCACGTTTTCGACCTCGGCCGCCGCCCTCAGGTATCGCTCCCAGTTCTCGCTCGCCTTGGCTTCAGCCGCCGCCAGCGCCATCTCGGGACCATCGGCCTCTGCAGCCGCCTCTTCCTGCTGCTTGCGCGCCTCAGCCGGTGATTCGTCCTCGACGACCTCGGTCAGCTCCTTGTCAGGGCGCTCCGCCTGTCCATTCATCACTGTGCTCCAAAAAACAACGTTCGCAGTTTGGGGGCCGGCGAGAAAATATCAAGTGGAACGGCGATTTTTTTGTTGGATTGGGGCTAGTGGCTGTGGCCCAGCGCCGACTCGAGCAATCTTGCCGTTACGTCGACAATGGGCACAACGCGATCGTAGGCCATACGTGTCGGGCCAATGACCCCAAGCACGCCAATCGTGTCGTCGTCGACGTGGTAAGGCGCGGTCACGACGCTGCAATCGTCGAAAATGCTGAAGACCGATTCTTCGCCGATAAAAATCTTAACGCCATCCGCGTTGATGCTCCGATCGAGTAAATCGAGAATCAGGCGCTTGCGGGAAAATGCGTCGAATAGTCTTCGCAGCGTGTCAACATCCGAAAGTTCCGCGAAATCCATGAGCTTCGTCTCGCCCGCCACCACGTACTCGCTGTCGGGGTGTCCCGCCGCGTCCATGGCCGAATGAGCCACGGCAATGATGTCGTGCATGGCCTGGTTCATTGAACTGCGCGTATCGTCAAGGTCCTTCAGCAGGCGCTCCCGGAGTGTCTGCAGGTCGGTACCCGAATAGTGTTCATTGATGAAATTCTGCGCCTGTTGCAGTTCGGTATCGCTGTAGTTTTTTTCCGTATGCAAGATCCGGTTCTGCACCTCGCGGTCATTGATGACGAGGATCGCGAGTATGCGATTTTCCGACAATGGCAGGAACTCGATCTGACGCAGGGTCACGGTGGGCGCTCGAGGTACCGATACGACGCCGGCCATGCTCGTAAATTCCGAGAGCATGCTGGACACGGCCGTGACAAGCGCGCCCGTGTCATCTGATTCGCCTCTAATCTTCTGACGAATTTTCCGGATCTCGCCATCCCCAGGCTGCTGGTAACGAACCAGCGTATCGACAAACAGCCGATACCCCTGTGGGGTCGGAATCCGTCCAGCGGAAGTATGCGGCGCCGAAACGAGTCCCATCTCTTCCAGGTCCGACATGACATTACGGATCGTCGCGGGACTGAGCGACAGCCCTGAGTCCTTAGACAATGTACGCGAGCCGACCGGCTGGCCGTCGCGAATATATCGCTGAATCAATACGCGTAGCAGGTGTTGCCCGCGATCATTCGGAATCGGTTTCGAAGCTTCTTCTGACATTCACTAGAAACTGGGGAAATCTCCCGACTGGTTACTGTGATAGTGTATTCGACAACACGCTAGCAACGGCTTGGCGGTCGGTCAAGGGTTTGCAACAATCACTGTATGAGCACGCAATTTCCGAATATCGCGATACTCGGGCGACACGAAGATTCGCGCGTTGCCGAGCCCATGCAAGTCCTCGCGAGCCATTTGACAAAAGCCGGTATAAATGTGCTCGCATCCGACACGCTGGACCTCGACCTTCCCGTCACGCGGATGGCCGAAACCGATCTTTGCGCCAACGCGGACCTGGTCATCGCAATCGGCGGCGACGGGACGATGTTGTACGCGAGCCGCCTGGCGCGAGAATCCGGAACCGCGATTCTCGGCATTAACCGGGGTCGGCTGGGGTTTCTCGCCGACGTGACGCCCGACGAAATGATCGCGAGCGTCGAGGAGGTCCTTCGCGGAAATTACACGCGCGATTCACGACTGTTGCTGGAGGCCCGCCTGATCACCCAGGCGGGCGAGGAAAACACTGCATACGCACTCAATGACGTCGTACTGAAGCGCCGCGAGACCGGCCGTATGGTGGACTTCGTGACGCGCGTCGATGGCGACTATGTCAACACGCACTCCGGTGACGGCCTGATCGTTTCGACGCCGACGGGGTCAACTGCCTATTCCCTGAGCTGCGGCGGTCCAATCATCTCGCCGCAGCTTGACGCCGTCGTCGTCGTGCCTGTCTGCCCGCACACGCTGACGGACAGGCCGCTGGTCATTCCCGCCGGGCTGGCCATCGAGATCACCTTGCTCGAGCGCGACGAGACAAAGGCATCCATCACGGTCGACGGCCATGCGGTTGACGAAATCAGGCCCGACGACAAGCTGATAGTCTCGGCGGCCGACAAGCGCATCACGCTGGTGCATCCTCCAGGCTTTAACTTTTACGGCATACTGCGCTCCAAGCTGTTCTGGGGACGCGACAATCGCCGTCGCGAAAGCTGACAGGCGGGACAAGCAACATGCTGATGAACCTCAAGGTCCGCGACTTCGCGATCATCGACCAGATCGACATCGAGTTCGAGTCCGGCATGACCGTGCTGACCGGCGAGACGGGTGCGGGAAAGTCGATCCTCGTGGACGCGCTCGGGCTTGTGCTCGGCGAGCGAGGCAGCGCTCAGCTTGTTCGCGACGGTGCGAAACGCGCTGAATTTGCCGCCGAATTTGATGTATCCACGCTGTCCGCAGCACGCGCCTGGCTCGAAGATCATGCGCTGGACATGGATGATGATTGCCTGTTGCGGCGCGTGATCAATGCCGACGGTCGTTCACGAGCATTCATCAACGGCAACCCTGTGCCATTGTCACAGCTAAAGAACATCGGCGAACTATTGCTGGACATCCACGGTCAGCATTTTCACCAGTCGCTTGGACGACGATCGGTGCAGCGCGACCTTCTGGATCATTTCGGTGGGCTTCTGGCTGAACGCACCAACACCGAGTCGAGCTTCGACGCCTGGAAAGCGCTGGCGAGTCAGCTCGAGGCGCTGAGCGCAGCCGAAGTCGATCGGGCGTCTCGGCTCGACCTTCTGAGCTTCCAGCTGCAAGAACTCGAAAGTCTCGGCCTGGAGGCAGACGAACTGCCCGCGTTGGTCGCAGAGAGACAGAAACTGCAGCACAGCGGCCGGCTTGCTGAAGGCACAAACGATGCGCTGATGAATCTGTTTGAGAATGACCCGGTTAATGCCAACAGCATGCTCGCAGACGCACTGCGGACGCTCGAGCCGCTGGCAGAGTTTGATGCCGCGCTGGAGCCCGTGATTGAGATGCTCAACGGTGCCAGCATCCAGGTTGGCGAAGCGGCAGAATCCCTTCGCCGCTACTGTAATTCACTCGAGATGGACCCGGCACGCCGCGACTGGGTTGAGGAAAGACTGGACTCGATACAGTCGCTTGCGCGTAAGCACCGCGTAGGCGCGGAAGGCCTGCCAGACCTAGTGGGCAGGATACGAGACGAGCACGAGGCACTGAGCAATGCCGAAGAACGCGGACGTGAGCTGGAGCAGCGTGCCGAAGAAGCGCGTGCTGAATTCGCCAAGCGCGCGCAATTACTTTCGAAGGCCCGCGCCGAAGCAGCGAGAAAGTTTGCGGCCGCCGTAACCGATGCCATGCACGGCCTCGGGATGCCAGGCGGCGTATTCGAGATTGCGCTCGGCAAGCTTGAGATTGAGGCGGCCCGCCGTTGGGGTATCGATGACGTCGACTTTCTGATCAGCGCAAATCCGGGCCAGTCGCCACAGCCGCTCGCTCGAATCGCATCGGGCGGCGAGCTATCGCGCATGAGTCTTGCTATCCAGGTCATTGCAAGCGACGCCAGCGCGATTCCAACCATGGTCTTCGACGAAGTTGACAGCGGTGTTGGCGGCGGTGTCGCGGAGATGGTCGGCCGTCGCCTGCGCGAACTGGGCAGTCAGCGACAGGTACTTTGCGTCACGCACCTGCCGCAAGTCGCGAGCCTCGCGGATCAGCATTTCCGTATCAGCAAGGTGAGTGACGGCAAGACTACGAGAACAGGCGTCCATTTGCTGGACAAGAATGAGCGTATCGACGAACTGGCGCGAATGCTGGGCGGAGTGGAAATCACGCGCAAGACGCGGGAGCATGCCGCGGAGATGCTGGCCGAGGCGCCGAAAAAACGCGCCTGATTCAATCCTTGTCGGGGCCCGGGTCCTTCTGTTTGACGTACAGCACAAGGCTGTGATCCAGCAGCTCGTACCCATACTCTTCGGCAATCTTGTGCTGCAGCCGCTCGATCTCCTCGTTCACGAACTCGACAACGTCGCCGGTTTCCACGCAGACCATGTGGTCATGATGGTCACCATCGTCGAGCTCGAATACCGAATGCCCGCCCTCAAAATTGTGCCGCGTAATCAGGCCGGCAGATTCGAACTGCGTCAAAACGCGGTAGACCGTTGCCAGCCCGATATCCTCACCCGACTGCAACAGCTCCTTGTAAATATCTTCAGCGCTCAGGTGGCGCTGGTCGACCCCCTCCAGGATCTCGAGGATTTTTAGCCGCGGCAGCGTGATCTTGAGGCCGGCTTTGCGAAGTTCCTGTCGTTGCTGCATGAACAAACTCTTTCAAGGTATGATGCGCGCCTATTATGACCCAGTTGGCAGTCCGGCTCTATGCTAATCCGCAAATCGATCGCCCTGTTCGTGCTCTGTTTCGCCCTCGTGGCGACCAGTGGCTGCGTCTATCGGGCGACAATCGCCCAGGGAAACCTCATCAAGCAGGAGGACCTTGACCAGGCCGAGGTCGGCATGACCCGCAACCAGATTCGCTTCCTGCTTGGCACACCCATGATTGACGATCCGTTTCACAGGGACCGCTGGGACTATATTTACTACCTGAAGATCGGCCGTAAGGACGCCGGCTTCAAGCGCTGGGTCTCCATATTCTTCGTTGACGACCTCGTTAGCGAGATTCGCAAAGAACAGGAGCTCGATCCCGGCCTCTAAGCCCGGTTCGGGTTCGACATCGTCTGCCCGGCCGCAGCAAGCTGCCTGCGCGCCTCGCGAGGATTCATCGCGAGCGGCCGGTAGATCTCGATCCTGTCGCCTGCAGCCAGAACCCGGTCGCGTGCAACGACACGGCCCCAAATACCCACCTCGAGTCCCGAAAGGTCCTCCGCGGGGAATTGCGCGCGTATGCCGCTCTTCCCGATCGCGTCATCAACGGTGGACCCCGACGGCATTTTCAGGCTGACGAGCTGCTGACGCCCGGGCGTTGCGAATGCAACCTCTACCTTTATTTCCTCGTTCGCCATGCAATCAGCCCTTCGTGAAAATGCCAGCCGCGCGTTCGGTAAACGAGTTTACCAGCGCGTTGCAGGTCCTCTCAAAGAAAGGCCCCAGTATCATGTCCGTCGCGCGGTTTTCGAATTCGAACTCGAGTTCGAGTTTCACCTTGCAACCCATATCCCCAAGCGGCTGAAAGGTCCAGCCTCCTGACATGAATCGGAAAGGTCCGTCAACGAGCTCGATACCGAGCGCCTCGTTTTCGGTCAGCACGTTGCGCGTTCTGAATCGCTTGCTGATACCCCTGCGATGAAGCTCCAGTGATGCCTCGATGAATGCGGGCTCCCGAATATGCACTTCGGCATCCGTGCACCAGGGCAGAAAGGACGGATAAGACTCGACGTCTTTGACGAGTCCGTACATCTGCGCCGCAGTGTAAGGAACGAGAGCGCTTCGACTGACTTTTCGCATCAACCTGGAGCAGCACTTCCTGCTTTGTCAGATCGCATTAATCAGCACGAGCAAGATGCCGATCGGCGCGACGAATCGAGCCAGGAGTCGCCAGGTCTTGTACCAGCCTCCTGAGCCACGCAGTTCGTCGGCCGTTGAATTTCGGCACATGACCCATCCTGCAAAAAGAACGATCAGCAGACCGCCCAGCGGCAACATTATGTTGCTCGTCAGGTAATCCACGTTGTCGTAAATCGTACCGGCAAGAAATTTCACGTCCGACAATACGTTGAATGACAAGACCGAACCCATACCGATAAACCAGATCAGCGCTCCTGTTGCGATGGTGGCCTGCGCGCGTGTTTTGTTATATCTCTCGACGATCCAGGCAACTGCCGGTTCCATCAGACCGATCGCCGAGGTCCAGGCCGCGAAAGACAGCAGGATAAAGAAGACCGTGGAGAAAAACGTTCCGCCGGCCATCTGCCCGAATGCCAGCGGCAAGGTATCGAATACAAGACCTGGCCCATCCGCCGGGTCGAGGTTATTCGCGAATACGAGCGGGAATATTGCAAGACCAGCCAGGATCGCTATCGACGTATCCGCCGTGACGACAGCCGCGGACGCTCCGGTGATTGAGGTCTCCTCGGGCAGGTAGGCGCCGTACGCCATGATGGCGCCCATGCCGATGCTCAAGGTGAAAAACGCCTGCCCCAGCGCCGCAAGCACGCTGCCCCAGGTCAATCGCTCGAAGTCGGGCGTAAACATGAATCTGACGCCCTCATCGAAATACCCGGAATTGATCGAGTAGCCCAGCAATACGAGCATCAGTATCAAAAGCGCCGGCACCATGAAGCGAACGGCCTGTTCGAGACCGCGCTCGACGCCCCGTGCAACAACAAAAACCGACAACGTCATGAACAACGTGTGGCAAAGGGCGACCAGGCGCCAATCACCCGTAAACTGTTTGAACTGCTGGCTTACGGCGGCCGCACTGGCGCCCGCAAACGCACCCGTCGCGCTTTTCACAATGTACGCAAGCGTCCAGCCTGCCACCACGCTGTAGTAGCTAAGAATCAGAATGCCGGCGATTACACCCAGGCTGCCTACCCAGCGCCAGCGCCCGGTACCGCCCTCCTCCCTGCCGAGGAGCTCCATCGTCGCGACCGGGTTGCGTCGACCGCGCCGGCCGATCAGAACCTCGGACATCATCACGGGCATGCCGATGACAATGACGCAGACGAGATAGACGAGCACAAAAGCACCGCCGCCGTTCTGGCCCGCGATGTACGGAAATTTCCATATATTGCCGAGCCCGACCGCAGAACCCGTAACGGCCAGGATGAACGCCATACGCGAAGACCAATGGCCATGCAGGGATTTTCGCGTAGCGTCGGTTGCCTGATTGCTTAGCATTATTATTCTCAAATCGGCAATGAATCACGCAATTCTCATACAAAACCGGGAGTCTGACAACGCTTGACCGTATAATCCGCACACCAAAAAGACCGCCGGATCACCTGTTCTTGAGCAAGAAGAAAGCAAAAAAAACTGTCACAAACGTCATCGCTGTGAATCGACGCGCTCGCCACGAATACCTGATCGAGGACACTTTCGAGGCCGGCCTGGCGCTCGAAGGATGGGAAGCCAAGAGCCTGCGTGACGGTCGCGGACAGCTGTCGGAAGCCTACGTTATTTTGAAGAAAGGTGAGGCGTGGCTTGTCGGCGCTCATTTCTCACCGCTCAAGACCACCTCCAGCCACATCAGGGCCGACCCGACTCGTTCGCGCAAACTGCTACTACACCGCCACGAACTGGATCGCCTGACCGGGGCCGTCGAGCGCAAAGGCTACGCGCTGGTGCCGCTGGACCTGCACTGGCACAAGGGCCGTGCGAAGCTCAAGTTTGGCCTCGCGAAAGGCAAGAAACAGCACGACAAGCGGGCATCCGACAAGGACCGTGACTGGAAGCGCCAGAAGGAGCGAATCCTGAAACATTGACCCAATGCATTGATTTCATGTGAAGAGCCCATACACTAGGGCTTACACGGGGGTGACATGGCTTCGACGTGGGTCGCGAAACTCCGAGTGCATGCCGAGGGACAGATGACCTCGTAAATCCAGCTGTAACACTTATAGTTGCCAACGACGACAACTACGCACTAGCTGCCTAAAAACCAGCAAATGCCTTCTGCCCGGATCGTGCCTGTGCGTCCGGATCGCAGGAGTCACCGACACAGGACCGCGGCGCGAGCATGTTCAGGGCTCAAACCGTTAAATCCTTTCTGAACTGGCTGT
>Ga0265303_10002438_pt1 | contig 11500 bp, 10 predicted proteins | sample Helome_2_FD_192494 | JGI IMG/M metagenome (GOLD analysis project Ga0265303, IMG submission 192494) | Marine sediment microbial communities from subtidal zone of North Sea - Hel_20160317 (Illumina Assembly) | ecosystem: Environmental > Aquatic > Marine > Subtidal zone > Sediment ...
CTCCTCCGCCAGTTCCGCCAGTCCCGCGGTCAAGTCGCCCATGATGCCGGGTTCCAGCGGCCGCTCGACCGCGCGCTCGCGTAGCGCCCGCAGATCGGCCAGGCCCATGCCATAGGCCGACAGGACGCCGGCGAAGGGATGCAGAAAAATCCGTGTCATACCGAGCGTATCCGCGATATCGCAAGCGTGCTGCCCGCCGGCCCCACCGAAGCAGCAGAGCGTGTACTCCGTCACGTCGTAGCCGCGCTGGGTGGAAATCTTCTTGATCGCGTTGGCCATGTTCTCGACAGCGATGCGGCGGAAGCCCTCGGCCGCCTCTTCCGGTGTACGTGTATCGCCAGCTTCCCGGCAAATGGTATCGGCAAGCCCGGCAAACCCAGCGCGTACGGCATCGCCATCCAGCGGCTGCGTGCCATCCGGGCCGAACACATGGGGAAAGAATTCGGGCACCACGCGGCCCAGCATCACATTGGCGTCGGTGACGGCGAGCGGCCCGCCGCGCCTGTAACAGGACGGCCCTGGATTAGCGCCGGCCGATTCGGGGCCGACCCGGTAGCGCGCCCCGTCGAATTGCAGAATCGAGCCGCCGCCGGCGGCCACGGTGTGGATCCGCATCATCGGCGCGCGCATACGTACACCGGCGACCTGGGTTTCGAAGGCGCGCTCGTAGGTCCCGTCGTAGTGGGCCACGTCGGTCGAGGTACCACCCATGTCGAAGGTAATGATCTTCTCGAAACCGGCCATCGCGGACGTACGTACTGCACCGACGATGCCGCCGGCCGGGCCGGACAGAATCGAGTCCTTGCCCTGAAACAGGCGGGCATCGGTCAAGCCGCCGTTCGACTGCATGAACAGCAGGCGCGTATCGCCGAGCTCGCCGGCAACCCGCTCCACGTAGCGCCGCAATATCGGTGAAAGGTAGGCATCGACCACCGTGGTATCGCCACGCGATACCAGCTTCATCAGCGGGCTGACCTCGTGGCTCATCGAAATCTGGGTAAAACCCATCTCGCGCGCCAATTCGGCCACCTGCCGTTCGTGGGCCGGATAGCGGTAGCCATGCATAAAGACGATGGCGAGCGACCGGATGCCGCCTTCGAAGGCGGCCGCCAAGCCGCGCCGCGCGCTTTCCAGGTCGAGCGGCTCGACCACGTCGCCCTGGGCACCGATCCGCTCGTCCACCTCGACCACCGTCCGGTACAGCAACTCGGGCAACCGGATCCTACGCTCGAAAAGCTTGGGCCGGTTCTGGTAGGCGATCCTGAGCGCGTCGCGAAATCCCCTGGTGATGGCCAAAGCCGTCGGTTCGCCCTTGCGCTCCAGCAAGGCGTTGGTGGCCACGGTGGTGCCCATCTTGACCGCGTCCGCCGCACCGGCGGGGATCGCCTCCTCGGCCCCCAGATCCAGCAGGTCGCGGATGCCCTGCAGCGCCGCGTCGGAATAGCGTTCCGGGTTCTCGGACAGGAGTTTGTGCGTGACCAGCGCCCCGTCCGGGCGCCGCGCGACCACGTCGGTAAAGGTCCCGCCACGGTCGACCCAGAATTGCCAGCCGCGCTGGCCAGCGCCCATTTCCCCAGTGCTCATGTCGAACCCCGTCCGTGTAAGCCCACCTCTTACGCATTATATCGATATTTTATCGATATAATGTCAATATAAATCCATCGACGGCCCTGTCCGCCATCCGGAAATCGATTGTGATGTTGTGGCCCATGATCCTGGTTGTCCCGGCCACCGCTCGCCCCATATGGGAAAGCTGCTACGATTGTCTTTATTTCAGGTCACGCGGACGTGTTTACCCAGCCGCGACACGGGAGTGATAGACTGCCCTCCATGGCTAGCTTTGTGAAAATCCTTGTCCTTCTACCCTTGGTTCTGCTCGCGGGGCCAGTGATCGCGGCGGCGACGGGGATGGTCAGCCTGGGCGGCGATTGGCGCACGGCGAGTCGCGAGCCGGCGGGAATAGCCTCCCGACCGGAACAGCTGGCGGAAGCCGTCGTCCAGGTCTACGGCGCGCGGGCCTTCCGCTGGCGCGGCGCCTTTGCGGTGCACACCTGGATCGCCGTCAAACGTAGGAATGACGTGACCTATACGGTCTACGAGGTGATCGGCTGGAACCACTGGCACGGCCAGAGCCCCGTGGTCGAGCGACAGGACCGCCATCCGGACCGCAAGTGGTTCGGCGCTGCGCCGAAGATCTACCTGGAGCGGCGTGGCGAGCAGGCCGAGGCCCTGATCGACAAGATCGCCGACGCGGTCGAAAACTATCCCTTCAGGAATACCTACCGCACCTGGCCCGGCCCCAACTCCAACACCTTTACCGCCCACATCGGCCGGGCGGTGCCGGAACTGCGCCTTGACCTGCCGCCGACCGCGGTCGGCAAGGACTACCTGGGCGACACCACCTTCGCCGCGGCCAGCCCGAGCGGCACCGGCTACCAGATCTCCGCCTTCGGGCTTCTGGGCGTGCTGATCGGCCGCGAGGAGGGCCTGGAAATCAACCTGCTCGGCCTGACCCTGGGGATCGACCCGCTCGATCCGGCGATCAAGCTGCCGGGCATCGGGCGGCTCGGCCCACCCGCGGCGAAGGTGAGTGTTCCCTAAGCCCTCAGACGCCGGGCGGTCGCCTCCGCGACCTTGGCTTCGCTCGTATTAACTCGCGGGGCCTCAATGGCCCAGGTAACAATTGGCTAGGCGGGCAGGCCGGCGCGAAGCGTCCGGCATCTTTTTTTGTCCCGAGACAAAAAACATGGCCGTTGAGGCCCCGCGAGCCATGCGAGCGAAGCCAAGGGAGCGGAGCGACCGCCCGGCGTCTGAGGGCTCACATGACGACTCCTCTCCCCCTCTTGCCGTCCCGGCGGCAACATGAAATAACCGAACGGCAGTGGGCCCTGCTTTGCGGCCATCCATCTATTCGGAATCCGGTTCCATGAGCGTTTGGGGCAAAATCCTGGGCGGTGCGGCGGGTTTGGCGCTTGGCGGACCCTTGGGTGCCCTGCTGGGCGGCCTGGCCGGCCACGCGGTCGACAAGATGCGCGAAAGCACCCGCGAGGAGGCCGGCGAGGCCGACGATGCGACCAAGAACATCGCCTTCACCATCGGCGTGATCGTGCTCGGCGCCAAGATGGCCAAGGCCGACGGGGTCGTTACCCCAGACGAAATCGGCGCCTTCAAGCAGGTTTTCCGGATCCCGCGCGACGAGATGAAGAACGTCGGGCGCCTGTTCGATCAGGCGCGCAAGGACGCCGGCGGCTTCGAGCCCTACGCCCGCCAATTGGCGCGCATGTTCCGGCACAATCCGGCGGTGCTCGAGGAGCTGCTCGACGGCCTGTTCCACATAGCCCGGGCCGACGGCAAGGTAACCGAGGACGAACTCGACTACTTAGGCAAGATCGCCGCTATCTTCGGGCTCGACCCGGCCAGTTGGGAGCGTATCCGCGCCGCCAACCTCGGTGCGGGAGACGCCGATCCCTACGGCGTGCTGGGTGTCCGGCGCGACGCCGACGACATCGAGATCAAGGCCGTGTACCGCAAGCTCGTGGTCGAGAACCACCCGGACAAGCTGGTGGCGCAAGGCATGCCGCAGGAATTCGTCGACCTGGCCAACGAGCGGCTGGCGACGATCAACGCCGCCTACGACCAGATCCGCAAGCTGCGTGGCCTCGACTGATTGATGGCAGTGGCTCCTCTGGTCGCCCTGCGGGAGGCGACGCTCGGTTTCGGCGGGCGGCCTCTGTTCGACGGGCTGTCGCTGGCCCTTGGCCCCGGCGACAAGGCCTGTTTGGTCGGGCGCAACGGCAGCGGCAAGTCGACTCTCATGAAGGCACTGGCGGGCGATCAGGCGCTCGACGGCGGTAGCCGCTTCCTGCAACCCGGCACCCGTGTCGCCTACCTGCCGCAGGACCCGGAACTGGCGCCGGGCCAGAGTGTCGCCGAATATGTCGCCGACGGCCTGCCCGAAGCCGCCGTCGATCAAAACCACCGGGTCGAGGCAATGCTGGCACCCTTCGGCCTCGATGGCGGACGAGACCTCGGCACCCTGTCCGGCGGCGAGGGGCGGCGCGCGGCTTTGGCCCGAGCCCTGGTCGGCGAGCCGGAGGTGCTGATGCTCGACGAGCCGACCAACCATCTCGATCTGACGACCATAGAGTGGCTGGAACAGGCTCTCGGCCGGTTTCGCGGCGCGCTCCTGGTGGTTAGCCACGACCGGGCCTTCCTGGCCCGGGTCTCGCGGGTCACCTTCTGGCTCGACCGCGGCCAGGTTCTGCGGCTCGACAAGGGCTATGCCCATTTCGAGGCCTGGGCCGAGGCGGAGGTGGAACGCGAGGCCGAGGCCCGGCACCGCCTGGACCGACAAATCGTGCGCGAGCAGCGCTGGCTGGCGCGCGGCGTAACCGCCCGGCGCAAGCGCAACCAGGGCCGCCTTGCCCGGCTTGGCGAACTGCGCCGGCAACGGGCCGAATGGCTGAGCGCCCCGGGCGCCGCCAAGCTGGCCGCCGCGGCAGCCGGAACCAGCGGCAAGACGGTGATCGAAGCCGAACACCTGAACAAGACCTTCCCCGGAGCGGACGGCCGGCCGCACTTGGTGATTCAGGACTTCTCGACCCGCATCCGGCGCGGCGACCGGATCGGCATCATCGGCCCCAACGGCGCCGGCAAAACCACCCTGGTCAAGCTGCTGACCGGCGCGCTGGCGCCCGACGGCGGGACGCTCAAACTCGGCACCAACCTGGCGCCGCTCTACTTCGACCAGCGCCGGGAAAGCCTCGACCCGGAGGCGACGCTTTGGCAGACACTTGTGCCGGGCGGCGGCGATTCGCTCATGGTCGGCGAACGGCAGCGCCACGTGGTCAGCTACCTGCGCGACTTCCTGTTCGAGGAGTCCCAAGTGCGCCAACCGGTCAAGAGCCTGTCCGGCGGCGAGAAGAACCGCCTGCTGCTGGCCCGGCTCTTTGCCCGGCCAAGTAACCTGCTGGTACTCGACGAGCCGACCAACGACCTGGACCTGGAGACCCTGGACCTACTGCTTGACGTACTCGACGACTACCAGGGCACCCTGCTTCTGGTCAGCCACGACCGCGACTTCCTCGATCGCCTGGTGACCGGCGTGCTGGCCTTGGAGGGCGACGGGCAGGTCCAGGAAGCGGTCGGCGGCTACAGCGACTACCTGGCGAAAATCCGCGCGGAACCAGCGCCGCAGGCCGCGGCCGAAGGGTCCAAACGATCCAAGGCGGCGCGCGGCAAAACCCGCGTGGCCAAGCTCGGCTACCGCGAACAGCGCGAACTGGACCGACTGCCCGGCGAGATGGAACGCCTGACCGGCGAAATCAAAGCGCTCGAGGAACGTCTGGCCGATCCCGGCCTCTACGGCCGCGACCCGGCGGCGTTCGAGACCGCGGCCGCCCGGCGCGAAACCCTGACCGCCGAGCTGGCCGCCGCCGAGACCCGCTGGCTCGAATTGGAAGAACAGCGCGAAAGCCTGACCGCCGCCGAGCAGGGGGACCGTGCTTGACCCTTGAAATCCGGCCCCTGCATCTGGTCGTTATGGTCGGCATCATGGCGATCTGGGGGCTCAACTTCGCGGTCGCCAAGATCGGCCTGGAGCAGTTGCCGCCGATCCTCATGATGGCGTTGCGCTTCGGCGTCGTGGCGCTGGCGCTGGGGCCCTTCGTCAAGCCGCCCAAGGGCCGTTTTCGCCCGATCCTGCTGATCTCGGTCAGCTTGGGGCTGCTGCACTTCTCGCTGATGTTCACCGGGCTCGCCGGCATCGACGCGGCGACAGCGGCGATCGCGATCCAGCTCCAGGTGCCCTTCGCGGCCCTGCTGGCCGCCATCTTCTTCAAGGACAGGCTCGGCTGGCGCCGTGCGCTCGGCATGGCGATCGCCTTCGGCGGGGTGGCGCTGATCGCCGGCGAGCCGCGCCTGGAGGGCAGCTATCTCGCGCTCACTTTGGTGGTGCTGGCCGCCTGCATCTGGTCGGTCGCCAACATCCAAATCAAGCTGCTGGGCGAGATCGACGGCATGGTGCTCAATGCCTGGGTGGCGATCTTCGCCACGCCCCAGCTCCTGGCCGCCTCCTTCCTGCTGGAGCAGGGACAGTGGGCCGCGGTCACCGGCGCCGACTGGCGCGCCTGGGCCGCGGTACTCTACCAGTCGGTCCTGGTCTTCGGCCTCGGCTACGGCATCTGGTACCGCCTGCTGCGGCTTTACCAGGTCAACCAGACCATGCCTTTCCTGCTTCTGGTACCGGTCTTCGGCGTCGCCGCCAGCGTTGCCCTCCTGGGCGAGAATCTCACCGCCACCCTGGTTACCGGCGGCCTGCTTACGGTAGCCGGCGTCGGCATCATCGTGCTGCGCCGGCCAAGGGTCGCCGGCGGCGAGGTGGAGCGGGTATAGTGGCCGCCATGGAGATCCACCAGCGCCCTTCGCCCAACCACGACGCCCGGCCGGACGGTCAGGCGGTCGATATCCTGTTGCTGCACTACACCGGCATGCAGAGCGCCGAGGCGGCGCTGGAACGCATGTGCGACCCGGCGGCCAAGGTGAGCGCGCACTACTGCGTCGAGGAGGACGGCCGGGTCTGGCGTCTGGTGGCGGAGGAACGGCGGGCCTGGCACGCCGGGCGCGCGCTCTGGGCCGGCGCGGACGACATCAACGGCCACTCGGTCGGCGTCGAGATCGTCAACCCGGGCCACGAATTCGGCTACCGCTCCTTCCCCGAGCCGCAGATGGCGGCGGTAATCGACCTTTGCCAGGGCATTCTGGCCCGCCACCCGATCCCGCCCTGGCGGGTGCTGGGCCATTCCGATGTGGCGCCGCTCCGCAAGGAGGACCCGGGCGAGCTGTTCGACTGGGCCGGCCTGGCCCGCGAAGGCATAGGGGTCTGGCCGCAAGGCGCCACTGCCGCCTCGCCGCCCACTACCGTGGCCGAGATCAAGGCCCAGTTCGCGCGATTCGGCTACGGCTATCTGGAAGAGGACTTCGGCGCCGTGGTGCGCGCCTTCCAGCGGCACTTCCGGCCCGAAGCGGTGACCGGCGAGGTAGATGCCGAGACCGCAGGCCGCCTGGCGGCCCTGGTCACGCGGCTTGACGGCGGCACCTCAGACACCTAGCTACAAGAAGCCAGACGGCCGGATGGTCGCCTTTGCCTGGCGCTTCGGCGGCGGGCGGGGGAGGAAAGTCCGGGCTCCACGGAAACACGGTGCCGGGTAACACCCGGCGGGGGCAACCCCAGGGAAAGTGCCACAGAAAGCAAACCGCCGGTCCAGGGGTTCGCCCTTCGGCCGGCAAGGGTGAAAGGGTGCGGTAAGAGCGCACCGCGCGTCCGGCAACGGAGGCGGCACGGCAAACCCCACCGGGAGCAAGACCAAGTAGGGGCGGTGGGCCGGCCTTCGGGCTGGCCAGGCGGGTTTTCGCGTCGCCGCCCGGGTAGGTCGCGCGAGGCGTCCGGCAACGGACGTCCCAGATGAATGGCCATCCCCCGCAAGGGGACAGAACCCGGCTTACAGGCCGTCTGGCATTTTTTGCTCTCCCATGGCACCCCAAGGACCGATCCGGCCGCGAACCCCCCGGCCCGGTTGGGGCAAATTCGGGGCAGGCCGATATTGCGACCTGCCCATGATCAATTTCATCTACGGAACATAAAGAGAACAAAGTTCTGACATGATCTGAACTAAAGCTCGATTGTGGGCTATCAAAGTTGGCAACCACAAGATCTGGACCACTACATGAGATGGCATTCAAAAAGTCCTCTTAACGTCTTCTTAACCTAGAGAGTTTTACTTGTGTGCCCATTGACACCCATAAAATCCCATGATATCCCAATTAGTCCCATTTTGGAGGCGGATGATCCCAGGGTGTCTGAAGTCGAGGGACAGGGGATCGAACAGAGCGGCGCAAGCCGCGGGAGACCAGCGTGGCGGTGTTTTTTGGCACCTTCGAGAACAAGGTGGACCGGAAGGGCCGGGTATCCGTGCCCGCGCCGTTCCGCCAGGCGCTAGGCAAATCCGCGTTCCAGGGCATCATCGCGCGCCCGTCCTATCGCTCCCAGGCGGTCGAGGCCTGCGACATCGAGTTCATGGAGCAGCTCAACGACAGCGTGGCCTCCAACGACCTCTATTCCGACGCGCACGAAGATCTGGCCTTCACGATCTTCGCCGACTCCCACCAGCTCTCGTTCGACGGCGAGGGCCGGATCCTGCTGCCCCCGGCCCTGGTCGAGCATGCCAGTATCAGCGAGCGGGCCGGCTTCGTCGGCATGGGCTCTTCGTTCCAGATCTGGGAACCGGACACTCTGCAACAGCAAAAGGCGGAAGCCCGCGCCCGGGCCCGCGCGCAAGGCCTCACCCTGCCCCTGCGCCGCGATTCCGGTGACCAGACATGACCGGGCCGCGGACCGAAGCAGTCACCAGCGGCCATATCCCGGTGATGCTGCAGGAGGTGCTGGAAGCCCTCGCGCCACGTGACGGCGCGATCTACGTCGACGGCACCTTCGGCGCCGGCGGTGTCTCCAGCGCCCTGCTCGACGCGGCCAACTGCCGGGTCTGGGGTGTCGACCGGGATCCGGAAGCGATCGCCCGCGGCGCCCTGATGGCCAAACGCTATGACGGCCGCCTGACGGTCGTCGAGGGCTGCTTCGGCGAAATGGACCGCCTGGTCGGGCAACGCGGTGCCGCGCCCGTCGACGGCGTCACGCTCGACCTCGGCGTCTCCTCGCAGCAGCTCGACCAGGCCGAGCGCGGCTTTTCCTTCCGCGCCGACGGACCGCTCGACATGCGCATGGCCGGAAGCGAGAACTCCACCGGGCCAAGCGCCGCCGAGGTGGTCAACACCCTGCCCGAGGCCGAGCTGGCCGACCTGATCTATCGCTACGGCGAGGAACGCAAGTCGCGGCCGATTGCCCGCGCCATCGTCGCCGTGCGCCGCGAACGGCCGTTCCAACGAACCCTGGAACTGGCCGAGGTCGTGCGCCGCGTGCTGAAGCGCAAGCCGGAAGGCCTGGACCCGGCGACACGGACGTTTCAGGCGCTGCGCATCTACGTCAACGACGAGCTGGGCGAACTGGACCGCGGCCTGCGCGCGGCCGAGCGTTTGCTCGCCCCGGGTGGCCGTCTGGCGGTAATCGCCTTCCATTCGTTGGAAGACCGGGCGGTCAAGTATTTCCTGAGAGAGCGCTGCGGCGAGGAGTCGCGCGGTTCGCGCCACCTGCCCGAGACGGCCGGCAACAGCCGGCCGCCGGCCACCTTCGAAGCGCTTTTCCGCGGCGCCCGGCGTCCGGGCGAGGCCGAGTGCGCGGCCAACCCCCGAGCCCGCTCGGCCCGGCTGCGTGCCGCACGGCGCACGACGTCACCGGCCTGGAACCGCGGTCCGGCGGGAGCAATGGCATGAACAAGTTAGCCGCCCTGGTGTGGCTGGCGGCCGTGGCGATCGGCGCTCTCGGCCTCTATCACGTCAAGTATGAGGTCCAGCGCCTGGAAGAGGAACTGGAGCTCGAGCATCAGTCGATCCTCAAGTATCAAGAGGCGATCCACATCCTCAAGGCGGAGTGGAGCTACCTCAACCAGCCGGCCCGGATCGCCGATCTGTCCAAACGCCATCTTGGCCTGGCACCGCTGACGGCGAAGCAAGTCGTACAGTTCGACGAACTGCCGATGCGCCGTCGGCAAGCGAGCGGCAACCTGCCCGGCAGCACTTTGAAGGCCCAGGTGGCCGGCGCGCCAAGGAGCACGCCATGACGAGCAACAGCAATCGCTTTCTGCGCCCCTGTGGGCCGACGGTCTATGGACCCGAGCCGCTGGTGCAACTCGACGGTACGCTCAAGCAGTGCCTGGAAATCGGCCGCACGCGGCTGCTCGCGGCCAGCCTGGTGTTCATGGCGGCTTTCCTGGTCATCGGGTTGCGCCTGATCGACCTCAGCCTGTTGCAGGAAATCAAGGAACCACGCCTGGCGGCGGTCTCCCGAACCACCGCCCTGGAGAGCGTTCGCGCGGATATCGTCGATCGCAATGGCATTGTTTTGGCCACCACCCTGCCAACCGCCTCGCTCTATGCAAATCCACGCCAAGTTCTCGATAGTCCGGGCGTCGCGGCGCGGCTGGCGACAATCCTGCCCGGCTTGTCGGAGGCCGAGCTCTTGGCGAAGCTCGGCTCGGACCGCGCATTCGTCTGGCTGAAACGCAAATTGACGCCGCGCCAGCAGTACGAAGTCAATCGCCTCGGCGTACCGGGGCTCTATTTCCAGCACGAGCCGGACCGGGTCTACCCGCACGGCGCGCTGACCTCGCACATCGTCGGCTTTGCGAACGTCGACAACCAGGGCCTGGCCGGGATCGAGAACGCTTTCGAGGCCAAGCTGCGCGGCAGTACGGAGCCGCTCCAACTCAGCCTGGACCTGCGCGTGCAGCACATCCTGGCCGACGAGCTCGGCGCCGCCATGGCGGAATTCAACGCGATCGGCGCGGCCGGCTTGGTGCTGGACGCGGAAACCGGCGAGGTCGTCGCCATGGCCTCACTGCCCAGCTTCGACCCGAGCCGCCCGGCCACCCAGTCGGACACCGCGCGCTTCAACCGCGCGAGCCTGGGCGTCTATGAAATGGGCTCGGTGTTCAAGATTTTCTCCACGGCCCAGGCGTTGGACCAGGGCGTTGTCGGCCTGCGCGACGGCTATGACGTCAGCCAGCCGATCAAGGTGGCGCGCTACACCATCACGGACTTCAAGCCGAAGAATCGCTGGCTGTCGATCCCCGAGATCTTCATCTACTCCAGCAACATCGGCACGGTGCACATGGCCATGGAATCTGGCACACGGGCGCAGCAGGCCTTCCTCGGTGAGCTGGGCTTGACCCGCGCCGCGCGGATCGAACTGCCGGAGGTCGGCGAGCCGATGCTTCCCTCACCCTGGCGCGAAATCAATACTATGACCATATCTTACGGACACGGCCTGGCGGTCAGTCCGCTCCAGGTGGCCGGCGCCGTGGCCGCGGTGGTCAATGGTGGTGAGCTGCGGCCCACCACCCTGCTGAAGCACGACACGCGCAAGCGGCTGATCGGACACCGGGTGCTGAGCCAACGAGCCTCGCGCCAGATGCGCTGGCTGATGCGCTTGAGCGTACAGGACGGTACCGGCCGGCTGGCCGATGCACCGGGTTACCTGGTCGGCGGCAAGACCGGAACCGCCGACAAGCTGAACGGCCGGCGCTACGCCAAGGGCGCGCGCATCGCCTCCTTCGCCGGTGCGTTCCCCATGGATCAACCACGCTATGTGGTGTTCGCCATGCTCGATGAACCGAAGGGCAACAAAAGCACGCATGGCTACGCCACGGGCGGATGGATCGCGGCGCCGGTGGTACGCGGTGTGATCGAACGCATGGCCCCCCTGCTCGGCATCGAGCCGAGACAGGCGGACGAAACGGAAAGCGTCGAGCGTCACCTCATTCCCGTCAATCATAAGGGACCCGTTCTTGCGGCTAACTGAACTTTCAGAGGGAACGACGATCGCGATGGA
>Ga0265303_10002439_pt1 | contig 11500 bp, 7 predicted proteins | sample Helome_2_FD_192494 | JGI IMG/M metagenome (GOLD analysis project Ga0265303, IMG submission 192494) | Marine sediment microbial communities from subtidal zone of North Sea - Hel_20160317 (Illumina Assembly) | ecosystem: Environmental > Aquatic > Marine > Subtidal zone > Sediment ...
GGTATTGTTGATCTGGCATTTTTAATCGCGTCGATACAATCGGTTACCATTTGCTCGGCGAGCTCGGCCTTATCCCAGGGTCGATTGCGCTCCTCGATGCAGTATTGAGGTAACGCGGGATCAACGCCGGCGTCCGACAGGATCGGAGCAAGGTTCAGATTTTGCTGGCCCGGGGTATGGCCCGGCTCGATTTCAAGTAAATCGGTACGACCAATCAGATCCTCGAGCTTGCGTACCCCGAGCGAGGCGAGGATTTCACGCACCTCCTCGGCAATAAAACGGAAGTAGTTTTTGACTTTTTCTGCGGTGCCAACGTAATGCAGCTGGCGTAGCTGTGCGTTTTGGGTGGCAACGCCGGTGGCGCAGTTGTTGAGGTGGCAAATACGCAGATATTTGCAGCCCATCGCAACCATCGGTCCGGTGCCGAAAGCAAAGCTCTCGGCTCCCAGGATTGCGGCCTTGATAACGTCGAGCCCGGTTTTAAGCCCGCCGTCGGTCTGAATTCGAACCTTGCTGCGCAACTTGTTGGCGCGCAGTACCTGGTGGGTTTCGGACAGGCCCAGCTCCCACGGAGAACCGGCATACTTAACCGAGGTCAGCGGGCTCGCGCCCGTGCCGCCGTCGTGGCCGGCAATCGTGATCAGGTCGGCGTAAGCCTTGGCGACGCCTGCGGCCACGGTGCCGACACCGGCCTCGGCGACGAGCTTGACCGAAACCAGGGCCTGCGGATTAACCTGCTTGAGATCGAAAATCAGCTGGGCCAGGTCTTCAATCGAATAAATATCGTGATGCGGGGGCGGCGAAATCAAGGTGATGCCCGGTTCCGAGTTGCGCAGTCGCGCAATCAGTTCGTTAACCTTGTTACCGGGTAACTGTCCGCCTTCGCCCGGCTTGGCGCCCTGGGCAATCTTGATTTGCAGTACCTCGGCATTGACCAGGTAATGCGGCGTCACACCGAAGCGGCCCGACGCGATTTGCTTGATTTTGGAGATCTTGTCGGTACCGAAACGCGCCGGATCTTCGCCACCTTCACCCGAGTTGGAACGCCCGCCGAGCTGGTTCATGGCCTGTGCCAGGGTTTCATGCGCTTCCGGCGAGAGCGCGCCAAGCGACATGCCGGCCGAGTCAAAACGGGCCAGGATATTGGCGCTGGGCTCGACTTTATCGATATCGATCGACTGCTGCGGTTTCAGGCGCATCAGGTCGCGCAGTGCAGTTGGCGGACGTTGGTTAACGACATCGCTGTATTTTTTCCAGTCGTCGTAGTTTCCGCTATTAACCGCGGCCTGCAGGGTATGAACGACGTCCGGGTTGTAAGCGTGGTATTCGCCACCGTGGATATACTTCAGCAAGCCGCCCTGTTCGATGGTTTTTCGCGGATTCCAGGCAAACTTGCTCAGCGCCTTCTGCTCGGCCTCGATTTCGTCAAAACCGATGCCGTCGATCCTACAGGTCGTGCCTGGAAAGCAAAGATCGATTACGTCCCGGTGCAGCCCGACAATTTCAAACAGCTGTGAACCGCGATAACTCGCGATGGTTGAAATTCCCATCTTGGAAATAATCTTGTATAGCCCCTTGTTAATGCCGTGGCGATAGTTTGTGCCCGTGTTCGGGCAGGTCAACTCCGGCAGTTCGCCGGTACGGGTCATGCCGACAATGCTGGCATAGGCCATGTAAGGATAAATCGCGGTGGCGCCAAAACCGAGTAGCACCGCCATCTGGTGCGGATCGCGCGCGCTGCCGGTTTCAACCACGATGTTGGTATCGCAGCGACCACCGGTGTTACTGAGGCGATGGTGCACGGCACCCGTAGCCAGTGCCGCATGAACGATCAGTTGATCGCGCGGGATATCCTTGTCACTCAGTACCACGATGACAATTCCGCGGCGTGAAGCCTTCTCAGCCTGATCCTGGATATCGATGATCGCCTGTTTGAGGGACTTCTTTTCAGGATCGTAGCCGAGTGAGATGATTTCGTGGGCGTAGCCCTTGGTATGCCAGGCCAGCAGATCGACATACTTTTGCTCGGACAGAATCGGTGAACTGACAATCAGGCGATCGGCGTGCTCTGCGGCCTCGTTGAACAGGTTATGTTCACGTCCGAAACAGGTTTCCAGTGACATGACGATCTTTTCGCGCAGCGGGTCGATGGGCGGATTTGTAACCTGGGCAAATTGCTGGCGAAAGCTGTCGAACAGGGAGCGGCGGGGGCTGGATAATACCGGTAACGGGGTGTCGTCACCCATTGACCCGGTCGCCTCCTGCGAATCCTGCGCCAACACCTTGAGGATCTGGTCGCGTTCCTCGAAGCTGACCTGGAACAGTTTTTCCAGACGCGTCAGGGTTTCCCGGGTCATCGCCAGGGCGGAGAAAGGTGAATTAACCGGGTCGGCACTCAGGCGGATGAGGCGGTCTCGCAACCAGATTTCGTAGGGATGGCGATTTTGCAGTTGCTTGTCAATATCGTCGGACATCAACAGTTTACTGGTCTTGGTGTCGACCGCGATCATTTCACCCGGTTTCAGCCGACCCTTGGCGATGACGTCTTCAGGCCTGTAGTCCCAGACACCGATTTCCGATGCCAGCGTGATGTGCCGGTCCCGGGTCTGCACCCAGCGTGCCGGACGCAAGCCGTTGCGATCCATGACGCAGCAGGCGTGACGACCGTCGGTGAGTACAATCCCGGCGGGTCCATCCCAGGGCTCCATGTGCATCGACGAAAATTCGTAAAAGGCATGTAGTGCCGGATCCATGTGATCGACATTCTGCCATGCGGGTGGAATCAGCAGGCGCACGGCGCGGAACAGGTCCATGTCGCCAGAGAGCAGGAAGTCGAGCATATTGTCGAGCGAACTTGAGTCCGAACCCGTCATATTGACGATGGGCTGAATCGCCTCGATGTCCGGCAGCAATTCGGACTTGAACTTGTAGGCACGTGCGTTTGCCCAGTTGCGGTTGCCCTGGATCGTGTTTATCTCGCCGTTGTGGGCGAGGTAGCGAAACGGTTGTGCGAGTTTCCATTGCGGCCAGGTATTGGTGGAGAAGCGTTGATGGAAAACGCAGATCGCCGATTCCAGTTCGGTATCGCTCAGGTCCGGGTAAAAAATAGGCAGGTTTTCAGGCGTGACCAGTCCCTTGTAGGAGAGCACATCGTTGGACATGCTCGAGATATAATAATATTTTTCGATACGTCGATTTTCCTGCGCCTCAAAGGCTTTGCCAGCGGCTCGACGCGCCAGGTAAAGCGAACGATTGAACTCGGCACGCGATAACTCATCAGGCGCATTAACATAAACGTGGTAGATCGCGGGCAATGATTTCAGGGCTTCCTCCCCACAGGCTGACTTATCGATTGGCATTTCCCGCCAGCCGGCGACCTCGAGTCCCTGGTCTGCGATTTTTGCCGAAATGACGGCCTGGGAAGTTTCGGTTTCACCATCAAAGGGCGAGATAAAGACCAGCCCTACCGCGTAACGCCGGGCACAGTGAATCCCGAGCTCGACGGCTTTAGCCCGCAGGAAAGCATCCGGCTTTTTCAACAACAAGCCGCATCCGTCGCCCGATTTTCCGTCGGCCGCTACCGCGCCTCGATGCGTCAGTCGCCCGAGTGCTTGGATCGAGGTCTTGACCAGCCAATGGCTGGGCTTATCGTCGATATTGGCGATTAGTCCGAAGCCGCAGCTGTCTTTTTCGAAGCCGGGTTGGTAAAGACCGGTCAATTCCTGGTTCTTGCTCATGTTTCCTGGTCGGTTATCAAGCCAGACCGCTGCTGCGGCCCGCTGCCCGATGGGTCAGCGCGATGCGCAGTTTTCACGCGGCCAAAAGGCTAAGTAGTATACCCGCGAGATTCGGATATATGAAATCAGGCGTGCTGGATAAACTGAAATTGCACCGGATTGGTGCGTAGGTTCAGGCGCTCAGCGTCTGCAGCAGGTTGTCATGATTATAGTCAGCGCTGACGAAGGCCTCACCCAGCGCACGCAGCAAAACCAGGTTGACCTTGCCGTCAACTGCCTTCTTGTCAATCGACATGACCTCGAGATATCGATCGACCGAGATGTCTTCGGGTGGGGTTACCGGTAATTCTGCCTGTTGTAATAACGCGGTAGCGCGTTGTCGGATATCTTCGCCAATCCAGCCCTCGCGAATCGACAGGTCGATGGCCATTACCATGCCGGCCGCCACGGCTTCGCCATGCAGCCAGTTGCCGTAACCCTTCACGGTTTCAATCGCGTGCCCGAAGCTGTGGCCGAGATTCAGGATCGCGCGCAGTCCAGCCTCGCGCTCGTCCTGTTCCACCACGCGCGCCTTGTCCTGACAGGAGACCAGGACCGCTTGAGCAAGTAGATCATGATCCTGATTCAAAAGGCCCTCCATGTTGGTCTCTAGCCAGTCAAAAAAATCGGCATCACAAATCAATCCATACTTGATGACCTCGGCCAGGCCGGCGTTCAACTCTCGCGCTGGGAGAGTGTTCAGGGTATTGATATCGGCGATCACGCATTGTGGCTGATAAAAGGCACCGATCATGTTTTTGCCGAGTGGGTGGTTGACGCCGGTTTTACCACCGACCGACGAATCCACCTGTGACAGTAACGTGGTTGGAATCTGGATAAAATTCACACCGCGTTGATAAATACTTGCCGCGAATCCGGCAATATCGCCAATCACCCCGCCGCCCAGTGCGATTAACGTCGTGCGTCGATCATGTCGCCTGGTAAGCAGTAAATCGATAATGGATTCTACCGACGCCATCGTCTTGTATTGTTCGCCATCCTCGAGAATGATCTCGTCGCGACGAATCCCGGCGCTATCAAGTGCCTGCTGGACGGCGTCGAGATAAAGTGGCGCGACCGTGGTATTAGATACGATTAACGCCGACCGGCCGTGGACGTGCCGGTTGATAATTTCCGCCTCGGCCAGCAAGCCAGTGCCGATATAAATCGGGTAACTGCGATCGCCGAGGTCTACCTCAAGGTTGTGGTTGATGTGCATGCTTATTTCAAACTGTCGGGCAACTGGTTAATGATATCAGCTGCGAGGCGCCGCGCCATACGCTTGTCGGTTTTAACCGCGAGATCTGCAAGATCAAGATAAATGGGTCGCCGCTCTGCCAACAGCGATTCGAGTCGCTCGCGTGGATTCTCGGTTTGCAGCAGCGGTCTTTTCTTGTCACGGCGCAGGCGATGCATCTGCTGATTAACCGTTGTGTCGAGAAACACGATGTAACCTTTTTGCTTCAGCAGTTGCCGATTTTCACTGCGCAATACGGAACCGCCGCCGGTTGCGATAACGCGATTGTTCTCGCTCAGCAGCTCGCGCAGCGCGTTGGATTCGCGGTCACGAAATCCCTGTTCACCCTCGATGTCGAAAATCCGTGCGATATCAACTCCGGTGCGTTCTTCAATGAAGTGATCGCTGTCCTGAAATTCGCGGTGCAGCCGCCTGGCAATGATATTGCCGATCGTCGATTTGCCGGAACCCATGGGGCCGATCAGGATGATATTACGTCGGTTCATGGAGCTATGATAACCCCAAACAAAAAAAAGGCAGCCACCTGGGCTGCCTTTTAGTCGTCTTAATTTGACGCTTAGCGGATATCGAGGTTTGCGCCTTGCAGGATTTTCGGTGTGACAAATATCAACAGTTCGGTGCGGTCATCAATTTCGACTGTCGACTTGAAGAGGTTCCCGAGGATTGGTAGATCGCTGAAGAAGGGCACCCGCGTCACCTGGTTTGCTTTTTCGGTTTCATAAATACCGCCGAGCACCACGGTTTGACCATTGTCGACCAGCAACTTCGATTGCACTTCGCGCGTATCGATACTCGGCGCGGACAGTCCCGCGCCAAACGATACCGTCTCACCGACATTATCCTTGTGCACGTCTAGATCCATAATGACACGATCGTCCGGGGTAATTTGCGGTGTTACCTCGAGCGAGAGTACGGCTTTTCTGAACTGCAGAGTCGCATCACCGTCGGACAGTTCGAGATAGGGAATCTCGACACCCTGCTCGATTCTGGCGGTATGTGAATCGGCGGTGATGACGCGTGGGCTTGACACGACTTCGCCACGGCCTTCAATTTGGGCGGCCGAAAGTTCCAATGCAAGCAGGGTTCCAAGCGGCAACTTGGCTAGCGCCAGCGCAAAACTACCAGCCGGGTTTTGTACCGGCAGGTTGACGTTGAGACCATCGAGCGCACTGAAGCCGGTGTTGTTGACGAGATTGCTAGCGCCGGCTAGAGTACCCGACGTGACCGCACCTGAACCGCTGGTGTCATCTCCAAAACTGTCATTGGATACGCCGAAGCGTACCCCCAGTTCCTTGCTGAAGTCATCCCTGGCGATAACCACCCGCGATTCAATCAAGACCTGGCGCACCGGAATGTCCAGCTCAGCGAGCAGTATGCGAATGTTCGACAGGCTGGAGTTGGTGTCCTTGACCAGCAGGGTGTTGGTACGCTCGTCGACACTGACCGAACCACGCGGCGACAGGATCGCGTTATCCTTCAGTTTCAGCAGGTCGGCCACGTCGGCCGCCTTGGCGTAGTTGACCTTGATAAACTCGGTACGCAGGCGCTCGAGTTCTTCCACCTGCTTGCGAGATTCGAGTTCAAGTTTTTCACGTGCCGCTATCTCATCGGTCGGCGCGATCAGGATTACGTTTCCTGCCTGGCGTTTATCCAGACCCTTGGTCTTGAGGATGATATCCATCGCCTGATCCCAGGGAACATTTTTCAAGCGCAGGGTCAGGTTGCCCACGACCGAGTCTGAAACCACCAGGTTAAGGCCGGTGAAATCGGCGAGTAGCTGCAATACGGAACGGACTTCAATGTCCTGGAAATTAAGTGACAGGCGTTCGCCGGTAAAGCCGAATTTTTCTTTCTTCTTCTTTTCCTCTTCTTCCTTCGAAATCGGGGCGACCTCGATCGTATAAACACGGTCGGTCTGGTAGGCGAGATGCTCAAAATCACCAAGCGAGGAGATGGCCATGCGAATATTGGCACCTTCCTGAATCGCGTCGATGTAACTGATCGGTGTCGCAAAGTCGCTAACGTCCATGCGACGCTGCAGTTCGGTAGGTAACTGGGAGCCGATCATCTCGACGTAAATAATATTATTTTCACGCCATACGTCGGTACTGATAGAGGTGGTCGTGAGATCGATAATGACGCGACCTTCCCCATTCGGGCCACGTTTGAAATCGACATTGGTGACGCCCTTGGAGACGCCCGAGACAGGCGGTTTGGTTTCGGTAATACCGGTCGAGGTTTCGCTGGCGGCCGCTGGCAGAACGCTCTGTTCTCCACCAGCAAGGGTCAGGGTTACCTGGTTGCCACTGACGCTGGTGACGTAATCGGCTTTCTGGGAAAGATTGAGCACGACGCGGGTCCGGTTTTTAGATGCGGCCGATACGATGCTCTGCATCGAACCGATGCCTACCTGCATGTTGCGCTGCTGCAGCTTGTTTTCGGTTTCGCCAAAATCGAGCGCGATGCGGGCAGGTTGATCGATCGTAAAAGTACGCGGTGCCACAGCGGTATCGTCGAAGGTAAACACTACCTGGACCGTGTTGCCCGTCATCACCGAGTAATCGAGACCGATCAGGGCCCGCGCTGAAACGTCGCCAAAGGCCAACAGAAAGAATCCCGCCAGCGAGGCTTTCAGTAATCCTCTTATATTCATTTTACTACTCACACTTTTCATGGGGTTTCCTCTCGTTACTCAATCAACGCGACCGCTGATGAGCGCTCGATATAGTTTCCCAGTCCGTCTGGGACAATTTCTGTCAATTCGATAATTTGGTCAGTAACCGTAATAATGCGGCCGTGGTTCTGTCCCATGTAGTTACCCTCGATAACCCGGTGAATGGTGTTGTCGGGTGCAAATATAAGGCCCCATTTGATGCCTTCTTTGTCGTCGATGGTGCCTTTCAGGCGCAGCGTATCGAGCGGGAAGTCCTCGAGCGGCTCCTTGACCCGGTCAGTGTCGGGTCGAGGTCCCGAGGCAAGTTCATTGATTTCTTCAGGATTTTCGTCGGGACGCCTGAAATCAACCAGCTTGAAAGGATCACGCAGGTCTTGCGAGGTATACTCGAAATTCTGGTATGGCTGGAACTCCGGGATCGGTTCGATACGTCCAGGTGGGCGCGCCCTGATCTCTTGCACAAACTGTTGTAAGTCACCCAAACCTGCGCCACAGCCTGATAGCAACGTGGCAATTACTCCCAGAAGGATGATTTTCGGAGAGGCTTTCAACAGTCCTGTCATTGCTCTTCCTCCTGAAGGTAACGATAGGTCTTGGCAGTCGCCGCCATTTTAAGCTTTCCACCCAGATCTCCCTTTTCGAGTGGCTCCAGCTTCATGTCGCTGATAGTGACAATGCGTGGTAACGCCGCGATACCGCTGATAAATGTCGCCAGCTGGTGGTATGAACCCGAGATCTCGAGGGAGATTGGCAGTTCGGCGTAGAAACCTTTCTTCTGTTCTGCGCTGGGCTTGAACTTTTTCACCTCGAGACCCGCGGCGAGTCCGGTTTGCGATACGTCAACCAGCAGGGATTCGACCTCGGTGGTTTCCGGCAGCTGTCGCAGTAATGCGCCGAAAGAGGCCTCCATTTCGGCAAGTTGCTCTTTGTAGAGCTCAAGCTTGGCGGCCTGGTCTGCCTTGATCTTGAACTCGTCTTTGAGCTCAACTTCCTTTTTTTCGTGACGTTCCAGGACCTTCAACTGGTCCAGGGTAAGGAAGTAAATTCCAGCGGCAATGATCGCCGCGAATAAGAAGATGCATACGCCAGCTTTGATGCCCGTCGGCGCAGAGCCGATGTTCTCGGGTTCAAGATGATGCTGGATCTCGTCCCAATTCATTTCAGACCTCCATCATCGCTATTTTCCTGTTCGGTCGCATTCGGAGCAGTTTGTTTTACCGTAAGGGTGAAGGCGCTGATGCGATTAACCGTGATATCTTCGATTTCGATTACAGTCAGATTAGGATCTTTAAGCCAATCCGAAGCCGACAGGTTGCGCATATAGGTTGAAACCCGCGCGTTGGACTCTGCTTCGCCGTTGATTAACAGGTTGCTTCCGGTCTGGGTGAGCGACTCGAGGTAAACGCCATTCGGCACCGTTGACACGATTTCGGTGAACAGATGCACGATCGAAGGACGGCTTGCCTGTAAGTCCTGGATAACTTCCATACGTTCAACCAGGCTGCGACGTGTCTTTTTCAGTTCTTTAATTTCCTTGATTTCTTCATCGAGCTTTTTAATTTCACTGGTCATGAAATTGTTGCGCGATTGCTGATACTCTATTTTGGACTGCATCTGCATATAAATTAAACCGACAATAGCGGCGCCCAGCACGCAGGTCATCATCGCCAACATGGCGAATTGCTTCTTCTGCTCCTGGCGCAGTTCGGCGCGCCAGGGCAGTAGGTTGATCGTGGTGATGATCATGAGTATTCGGCTCCTCGGATGGCTAGTCCTGCAGCGATCAGGAAAGCGGGTGCATCTGCTTCGAGGTTAGCCTTGTTGACGCGACTCGTGGCAGACATATCCGCAAAAGGATTTGCAATCGTGGTCGGAACCCCGATGTGGGATTCGGTCAGCTCGGCCAGGTTTGGTAACGCTGCGGTGCCACCGGCCAACACCAGGTGATCGATATCACCGATCGGGCCGCCAGCCGAGTAAAAGAACTGCAGAAAACGGCTAACCTGTTGGGCAGTGGTCTCTTTAAAGGGTTCGAGTACCTCGGGTTCATAGTTATCTGGCAGGCCACCCTGGCGCTTGGCGAGTCCGGCCTCTTCATACGATAAGCCATAGCGGCGCATGATTTCTTCGGTCAACTGTTTGCCGCCAAAGTTCTGTTCGCGGGTGTAGATCAAGTGGTGATTGTGAATCACGCTGAGACTGGTCATGGTTGCACCGATGTCAACGATTGCGATGGTCTTATCCATGCCTTCGTCTGGCATCTGAGAAGCCATCGCAGAAAATACGGTTTCAACCGTGTAGGCCTCGATGTCAACAATCTTGGGCGTTAAGCCGGCAAGTTCGACCGCCGCAACACGATCGTCGACGTTTTCACTGCGACAGGCAGCCAGCAGAACGTCTACCGTTTCGGGATTGGTTTCGGTTTCACCGATAATGTGGAAATCGAGGTTTACCTCTTCAAGGGGATACGGAATGTACTGATCGGCCTCGAGCTGGATCTGGCCTTCCATCTCGTCTTCGGAAAGACTGGCCGGCATTGTGATTTTCTTGGTGATGACCGATGAACCGGATACGGCAATGGCACAATGCTTGGTTTTTATTTTTGACTTGGCGAGCGCACGCTTTACACTCTCGCCTACTGATTCGACTTCGGCGATGTTTTTCTCGACGACCGCGTTAGCGGGCAGGGGTTCTACCCCGATACCTTCTATTCGGTAACTGGAACCGGTTTTGCTGAGTTCCATCAACTTGACCGATGTAGAACTGATATCTAGCCCAATAAGCGGCGGTTTTTTACGCGATAAAAACACCGGTATCCCTCGTCAATGTGCCTGTGATACTCGATCTTACTATGATAAATTACATTAAGATCTAGTTGTAAGTATTTAAAATGTTAAATTATTCTGGTTAAACAAAAAGGAGTCTAGTGCAAGATCTTATGCTTGTCGATACTTTTCATGTAACCGCTTATGTGTATAGCCTAACTTAATGAAAAAGCTAGTAAAAATTGTCTCATGGCTATTTGCAGCGGGTTCGATCGTGCTGATCGCGGGGGCGTTCTACATTTATGCTGTTTTGGTCCCCACATTGCCTTCAATCGATCACCTCGAGGATGCGCAGTACCAGGTGCCGTTGCGTGTCTATGACAAGAATGAAATCCTGCTCGCCGAGTTCGGAGAGCATCGCCGTATTCCAGTTAAATTCGACAAGATTCCACGATATTTGATTGATGCGGTGGTGGCGGTTGAGGATGATCAATTCTGGAATCATTCGGGTATCGATTTTTATGCGCTCGGTGCTGCTGTTTACGAGGTTGCGACCACCGGGCGAAAAACTCGCGGCGGCAGTACCATCACCATGCAGGTCGCACGAAATTTTTTCCTGAGCCCCGAACAGACCTACGCGCGTAAGTTCAATGAAATCCTGCTCGCTTTGAAGATCGAAAGCGAACTGGACAAGGAAAAGATCATGGAGTTGTACCTCAATAAAATTTTTCTCGGTCACCGTGCTTATGGCATTAGTGCGGCTTCGCAGGTTTACTATGACAAGCCGCTTGGAGACCTGACCCTGGCGCAGGCAGCCATGATTGCAGGATTGCCCAAGGCGCCCTCCAAGTACAACCCTATATCTAACCCGGAGCGGGCACTGACTCGCCGCAACTACATTCTCGGGCGTATGCGAATTTTGAAGTACATCGGGGAGGAGGAATTCCAACTCGCGCTCAACGAGCCGATAACGGCCGAGTTACACAGAACCAGGGTCATTGCCGAGGCCCAGTATGTGGCGGAACAG
>Ga0265303_10002440_pt1 | contig 11497 bp, 12 predicted proteins | sample Helome_2_FD_192494 | JGI IMG/M metagenome (GOLD analysis project Ga0265303, IMG submission 192494) | Marine sediment microbial communities from subtidal zone of North Sea - Hel_20160317 (Illumina Assembly) | ecosystem: Environmental > Aquatic > Marine > Subtidal zone > Sediment ...
TGTCGAGGATGGCGCGCTTGCGAAGGCGCGCCGAGGTGGCGGCCAGAAGCGTGCGCATCGCACGGGCGGTGCGGCCTTCTTTGCCGATGACCTTTCCGAGGTCGTCAGGGGCCACGGTCAGCTCGAGTACGACGGCGCGGTCTTCCTCGACCACGTTCACCTCGACCGCGTCCGGGTCGTCAACCAGTGAGCTCGCGATGTACGCGATCAGGTCCTGCAGCTTGTCTCCAGCCATTTCGGTGCTCGCCTATGACGCGGCGGCTGCAGCAGCCACGGCCTTGTTGTGCTCTTTGACCACGTCGCGGACACGATCGCTGACCTGGGCGCCAACCCCGACCCAGTAGTCGAGACGCGCTTGGTTGACGCTTGCCTCCCCGATGGGGCGGCTGGGATCGTAGGTGCCAATCTGCTCGATAAAGCGCCCGTCGCGAGGCTTTTCCTTATCGGTGACGACAATGTGATAGTAGGGACGCTTTTTGGCGCCGGCGCGTGCCAGTCGAACCTTGACCATGGATTCCTCGTAAGCGGCGGGTCGAACCCGCCCGAAAGACGCCGGAAGCTAGTCAGAGCCTGCCTCGCCGTCAAGCCGCCGCCCCGGACGGTGTTTTGCGGCTCGGCGCTCGGGCGCTAGAACCAATGGGATGCGTTGCTTCCTTACCGTCTTGGCTCTGAGCCTCAGTTTTGGCTGCAGCCGGGGCCAGCCCAAGGGCGCGGATGGCGCCGAGACGCCCAGCGTTCGGATCGCGCTCGTCACCGACCTAAAAGGCTATCTCGCGCCTTGCGGCTGCACGAGCGATCCCCTTGGAGGCATCGACCGGCTCGCCGCTCAGATTCGAGCCCTCCGCAAAGGGCCTGCTCCGGTGGTGTTCCTGATCGCCGGAGATACGTTCTTCGACACGGCCACGATCGAGCCGGTGCGCGTCGACCAGGCGAGCCGCAACGCCAAGACCCTCGCGGGGATTCTGGATGGCTTGCAGGTTGCTGCCGTTCTGCCCGGTCGAAGCGATCGCGCACAGCCTTCCGAAACCCTCGACGCCGTGAAGGCCGCGTCCGATTTCCCATGGCTTGCGATGCAGGGCGATGTCGAGCTGCTGCGCGTGAAGGCTGGCGACCTTCGCCTGGCCGTCGTTGGGGTCCGTCCCGGCGCGGACCGAAGCGCCGTCAAGCCGCTGGTCGCGCAGGCGGAGGCAAACTCCGAGTTGACCATCGCCCTCGTCGACGGGTCGCGCCGCGACGCTAATCGTATTGGCGCCATCGACGGCGTCGACCTGGTGATTCAAGGCGGGCTCGACGAAGATGCCCCGGTGTCTCCCCGCGAGGCGGGCCGTGCCTGGCTCCTGCACGCGAGCCGGCAGGGCCAAGGGCTCACCGTCGTCGACGTGTACCAAAAAAAGAAGGGCGAAGCGTTGGTCGATCGAAGCGACTGGTCGCGCACCGAACGTGCGCGCCGCTTGGATGAGCAGCTCTCGGACCTCGGTGAGAAGATTGCGAGGTGGGAGAAGTCGGGCGACGTCGACGCAGCGGACCTCGATTCGCAGAGGGACCGCTTGGCGGCACTCCAAAAAGAGCGGCAGGCTTTGGATGAGCCTGTGACCTCAATCGACCGCAACGCGCTCTATGCGACTTGGATTCCCCTCCCGAAGAAGGCGCCAAAAGACCCGGCGGTCGAGGCGCTCATGCGCAAGCACGACAAGGTCGTGAACGACGCCAATCGAATCGCGTTCGCGAATCTCAAGCCTCCGCCGCTTGGACCGGACGACATCGCGTACGTGGGGTCGGCGGCGTGCAGCGCTTGTCACCAGCCTGCCTATGCCTGGTGGAGCACGCATGCCCATGGGCACGCCTACCGCACGCTGCAGGAGCGCAACAAGGAATACAACCTCGACTGCGTGGGGTGTCACGTGACCGGCTATGAGCGGCCTGGCGGATCGACGGTGACCCACAACCTCGATCTCGGGCTGGTCAACGTGGGATGCGAGAGCTGTCACGGACCTGGGGCTGCACATGCAAAGAACCCGGAGGAGTTCGGCATCCTTCGCGACACGCCCGAGTCGACCTGCCTTCAGTGTCACAACACGCAGCACAGCGACCTCTTCGACTACGAGGGTTACAAGAAAACCTTGGTCGTTCCCGGTCACGGACTTCCGCCGGGGTGACGGCGACGCGCTACGGGCCGAGATTCAGAGCGCGAGAGACCGGGGCTTCACATGGCTGTGAATCCATTGGACGATTTCATCGAGCGGTGCGCCGGGGGTGAAGATCGCGCCGACGCCCTTTGCGAGGAGCGCCTCCAGGTCTTGCTCTGGGACGATCCCGCCACCGAAGACCAGGATGTCGTCGGCGCCGCGCGCCGAAAGGGCGTCGATCACTGCGGGAAAGAGGGTGTTGTGGGCGCCTGACATCACCGAGAGCCCTACGGCGTCGACATCTTCCTGAACGGCCGCTACGGCGATCATGTCCGGCGTCTGGTGAAGCCCCGTATACACCACTTCGAAGCCCGCATCGCGCAGCGCGCGCGCGACGACTTTGGCCCCGCGATCGTGACCGTCGAGCCCGGGCTTCGCGACGAGGATTCGGATCTTGGCGGCGGGCATTGGGGGAGGTTTACTTCAGTGGCCGCGACAGCGCCAGCGTCAGCGTCAGTGTCCGTGCTGGCGATGGTATAAGAGGCTCCATGCTTTGGCCGCGGTCCTTTGGTGGCAGTATTCACGCGGGGATTCCTGACGTCCGTGCCGACGTCGAGGCTTGGTGCGCCGAGGAAGGGATCGCTCGGCCGTCGGATGAGTTGATTGCAGATTTCTATGTGCCGATGACGGCCTGGGTGGCCGATCATGTCGAGGATCGGACGCTGGTGCTTGGACTCAATGGCGCGCAGGGCACCGGGAAGTCGACTTTGGCTCGGCTGCTGCAGCGGCTGCTCGGGCGCGCCCACGGGTTGCGCGCTGCAATCCTATCGCTCGATGACCTCTATCTTTCGCGAGCGCAACGGCTCGAGCGCGCGCAGACGATTCATCTCCTGCTGGCTACGCGCGGTGTGCCCGGCACGCACGATGCGGAGCTCGGGATTCGCGTCCTTCGCTGTCTGCGGGAGGGCCGACCGATCGCGTTGCCGAGGTTCGACAAGGCCAAGGACGAGCGCCATCGGGTGGCCGATTGGCCTCCCTGGGAGGGGCGTTGCGACCTCGTGATTTTCGAGGGCTGGTGCATGGGCGCGCGACCGCAGCGCGCCGACGAGCTCAACGCGCCGGTCAACGAGCTCGAGCGCGGGGAGGACCCGACCGGGGATTGGCGCTGGTACGTGAATCGCGAGCTCGGCCGCCGCTACCAGGCGCTCTTCGCTGAGCTCGACGTGCTGCTCATGTTGCGTCCGCCGAGCTTCGACGACGTCTATGCCTGGCGCGAAGAACAGGAAGCGCGCCTTCGGGCGGCCCGCAGCGGCCCCGAGGTCATGACGCCGGCCGAAGTTCGCCGCTTCGTCATGCATTTCGAGCGACTGACCCGCTTCATGTGGGAAGAGATGCCCGAGCGCGCCGATGCGGTCATTGACCTCGGCGAAGATCACGCGCCAGCGCGGGTCGAGCTCGGCGACGAGCGTTGAGCCTAGCTGGCGTTGTCGCGGGTCTCTTCGTCGACGTCGCGGTCGAAGTCGCCGACTGCGCCCTCGTACATCTCTTGGGAGTAGTGCGTTGCAAAGGCGTTCATCATCCTGTCGAAAGGCAGATCATCGAACTCGCCGTGGAACCGGAGATACTCCATGTGCTGATGGCCATCCAGATCGAAGGGGTGGTATATCGAATCCTCGATTCCATCGAACTCCAAGGGCTTCATGCGAAACTTTTCGCAAAGCTCGATGTTGAACGCAGGCGTGGCCTTGACCCATTGGCCACCGAGCGCAATCGCGGTGTACCCATGCCAGTAGAACACGTCGGTCTTCATGGTTTGGCGCATGCGCTCCGTAGAGAGATGGTTCTTCACGTCGGCAAAGCCGAGCCGTGCCGGGATTCCGAGGGCCCGGCAGGCCGCCGCCAGCAAAATCGCCTTGGGCACGCACCAGGCCCGGCGGAGCTCCAGCGACCGGCTCGCCTTCAGGCCTGGGATGGTCAGGACCAGCCCATAGGGGTCGTAGCGAACGCCGTCGCGAACCGCGTAGTAGAGCTCGACCGCCTGCGTACGTGGGTCGACGCTAGCTCCGGCGTGCTCCCTGGCGAACGCGAGGACATCGGCGTGGTCGCAGTCGATGGTCGGAGTAGCGGCCAAGGCGTCGTTCATAGGAGGGATTGTGACCGATCGGTCACGCCCGTGCAGCTCGAACCGGAGCCGGCGGTGCAGCCGTAGCAGTGCCTGTTGGTCTGAATTCTACGGGCCTCGAGCCGGGCGAGATCGAAGTCGCGGATGTGCTGGGGGGCTGCGCCCGACAGCGGGATGTTGAGCATTTGGTTGAAGTCGCAATCGAAGAGCCGCCCGTCCCAGCCGACCGAAACCATGCTGCGGCACATCAGGCCCTGCGCCGCCTGGGGGTTGAACGATTCAATCAGTCTCCGCATGTAGCCTTCGAGATTGCCCGACTCGAGCAGCCAATCGAGGTATCGGCTGATCGGCATGTTCGTGATCGTGTACAGCGAGTCGAACGACAGGTCGTGGAGCCGCTTCATCTCGCGTTTCCACTCGGCCTCCAAGCACGTTTGGGCGGCCGGAAGCACCGCGCCGACCGGGTTGGTCACCAAGACCAGGCGAAGCCCCGAACGACCGTCCCCGTAGCCGAGCTCGTTCAGGCGCCGCAGTGCGCGCAGGCTCTTTTCGAATACGCCGTCCCCTCGCTGTGTGTTGGTGCAAGCTGCTTGGTAGTGCGGCAGCGAGCACACGAGCTCCACACGGTGTCGCGCAAAGAACTCCGGCAAATCGCGGTGCGGGCCGGTCTCCAAGATCGTCAGGTTGCAGCGGTTGATGACGTGCCGATCGAGCGCTGCGCACTGCTCGACGAGCCAGCGGAAATGCGGATTGAGCTCGGGTGCCCCGCCGGTGATGTCGACCGTAGGGATCGCGTTTCGCCTGAGCGCTTCGACGCAGAGCTCGGCGGTCTCCCGGGACATGACCTCGGTGCGATCGGGGCCCGCGTCGACATGGCAGTGACGGCAGGTCTGGTTGCAGAGCTTTCCGACGTTGACCTGAAGGATGTCGATCGCCGTGGGTTGCAGCGGCCACAGCCCCTCCCGGCTCAGTGTCTCGTGGAAGTCGCCTTCGATGGGCAGCGCGCCGAGCTGCCTGAGCTGGTGACTGGACGCTGCCAACGGCAGGCGCCTTGCGTGAAGTGAGCGTCTCGGGGTTGCGTTGGGTTGCGGGTTTGATGACATGGTTGGGCGGCCGTTGGCAGCCAAGAGGCCCTACGGGAACGACGCGGCTACGTTAGCAGCCGCTTGCGATCCCGTTAGTAGAAATCACAGGCGGGTGTACTTCCCGTCGAACGTCCCCATCGCGAACGGCGTGAGGCAGACGGTGGTGCCGGTGTCGGTGAGGCGCCCGGCCAACCAGGACGGCTCGATGCCCTGGGCCAGCAGGTCGTAGAAGGCGAGGACCGCACCGCGGCGCTCGGACCGATCGAGGACGAGCTGGTGCCCTTCCGCGTCGAAGGCCTTGAATACGCCGTCGCGCTCGATGCGAAATGGCGCGATGAGAGCGAACGGCTCGCACAGGGCGGGGCTTGTTCGCAGAGCGCATCGGTATTGTTCGGTGACTTGGACGAAGCTCTGACTCGCGACTTGGTGAAGGCTGTCCCAGCTCTCCGCGGGAACGTCGGGCTCAACCTCATATTGCAGGACGCGGATTCGCCTCGGGTTGGGTCCGGGCTCGACCTCGGCCAAGCCGACCTGAAGCTCGCGCGGGCACGGACCGAGCGATGCGTTCGCGTTTCGCACGCGGTCTTCGCGATAGATGCCGCCCGATTGGGCGTCGATCAGATAGCGGCGTTCGAGGCTTGCGCGCTCGGTTCCCGACAGCCATTCGCGGCCGACCTCGATCATGGTTCGGTCGTAGAGGAGCTCGACGTCCGGCCTCGAGCCGGGCCGAGCCCCCAGCCATGCTCCGACACGCAGCGCGGCTTCCGGGGTTGGCGTCGCGGCGCGAAGTGCGTCGGCAAGCTCGGAGGCGCCTTTGAGAAGTCGTGCCACACGCCGGAGCTCAGCTGATCGGACCGCCTGCTGAAGGCGGCCGATGAAACGGCCGAGGCCAGACGGCGTGGGTTTCGGTGCCACACCGATCAGGCGCTCGAGCGCCGCATCGACGGAAGGCGCGTGCTGCGCCTTGTCCACACCGATGCGCGTGATCGCGGTGAGCAGGTCGTCGAGCGCATCGGCGAGCTCGCTCGCTGAACTTTGCTCGGGCGGCTGGGCCGAGATGGAAGGGAGTGAGCCGGGGGGCGAGGAGTCTTCGCGTGTCTCCATTCCGGCGACGAATTGGAGCGCTGCGAGAACGTGGGGGCCATCGTTCCGAGCGTCGCTCGACACGCACTGCAGCTCGCCGTCTCGAAGACTCAGCGTGACCATCTCAACACGGCCTTCGACTTCGACGTCCATTGTGAGTCGCCGAACCGCTCCCTCCCCCGTCGCCGCGCCGAGCGAGCGCAGGTGCCGAACCGCAGCGTCACGCAGCCGAGTCGACACTTCCCTGCTCCTCCCGCCTCAAGACGTCGTGCTTCCGTTTCAGCTCGAAGCGAACGGTGCCCGGCGCGCGCCGAAGATCTAGCGTCAGGACCTCTCCAACGAGACCGCGCGCGACATCGTCGCGCCCTTCGCGTTCGACTTGCTCGGCCCGGTGTAAGAACGCCTTTGCCATCGCGCGGACGAGAATCGGATTTCGTTCGATCCGCAGACGGTCGACTTCGATCGCCCGCCGAAATGCCGGTAGCGCGAGGGCGTACTGTTCGCGGCGCGCAAAGGTCATGCCTATTCCGATCAACGGGGCGCCCCAGTCGTCGCGGCGAGCCGCCGCCGATTCGAATCGAGCGACCGCCCAGGTCACGCGCCCCAGCAGGAGCCACAGCCTCCCCATGAAGTAGTCTCGCCAGCCCAAGGCGATCGCTGGAAGGCTATCGCGCGGGCCCTTGCGAGCCACAGGCTTGTTCCCGACCTCGGACCAGTCGATCGTCGCGGCCTCCTCGCCGCGGAGCTCCATGCGTGCCGCAATGGCGGAGAGGGCATCCTCGATTGCAGCCTGAAGCGCGGGCACCGCGGTTGCGTTGTACCGGTCCGTCAGCTCGTCGAGCGCGCGCCCGTCGCCGATGCGCGCGCAGGTACGCGCTGCCTGAATGGCGATGCTCGCGTCGGCATGGTCGAGAAATTTGGTGACGAGATCGGTGCTGTCCGGCGAGCCTAGGCTCTCCATCGCCTCGAGCGCTTGGAGCGGCAGCTTGGGATGGTCCTCATCGAGCGAGCTCCGCACTTCACTCAGACCGCGCAGGTCCCCGTGCATCCCAAGCGCGCCGGCAAGGGCGATCCGCTCCTCGGCGACGAAGCTTCGCTCGAAGCGCTCTGCGAGCGCCGGCTGTGCCCTGGCGTCATCCATGCCTCCGAGCACCCGAGCCGCGCTCGCCACCAGCTCGCCACGTTCGGCCTCGAGCACGGCCACCAGCGCCGGCACCAGTCGCGGATCCCTGGCGTAGCGAAGCGAGGTGATGAGCCCGATCCTGGATTCCAAGGGCACGGAGCCGTCACTGCCTTCGATGATCGCCGTGATGTGTTGAACGACGAGGTTGGAAAGCTCAGAGACGCGCATCAGCAACAGCGCCCGCTGGTCGCCGGGGAGTCCACGAAACGCATCGACGCTCGATTGGCCGTCCCAAAACGCCCGAATCTCAAATTCGGTGCGCTGCGCCAAGCGTTTCCACTGCTCGTGTTCCTGACGCGCGGTGCGACCGGAGGCGCCCGGAAGCTCGGCCCGCAGCTGCGCCAGCTCGTAACCGAGCTCAACGTCCCGGAGCTTCGAGATGATTTGAATCGCTTTTCGAACTTCGTCGCTCTGCAGCAAGCGCCGGTCCACCAGCCGCTCGCGGAGGCGAGCGAGCGCGGCCCGTCGCTGCCGCCTCGAACCTGCGCGAAGTACCGCGAGCAGCGTGGGAACGTCATCGATCCGCTCGACCGAAAGCCCTTCGTCGCCGGTTGCGCTCAGTCGGCCGAGAAAGGAGGGGTCCGCCGTGACCTCCGTGGGAGGACGGACCGATGGATGACGCACGGCCTCGGGCCGAACGCTTCGCATCCCAATCTCTCCGAGGTCGTGCGCCGCAACGATGCGCACCAAGGCACGCGCAACCTCGGCGTCGTCGGTATCGGTATCGCAGCCAAGCGCCTCCCGAGGGTCGGCATACTCATTGCCTGCAATCCCTTCCCTCAAGCAAAGCTCGAGCGTATCCACGTCCGTATCCGAGTTGTGCGCCACGTTACTGATTCAAGGATAGCGAGTGCAGCGACGAACCCCCAATTGGCCGCGAGCTCCATGCGAATCGCTCCGGTTCTCGTTCCCGGCCCCGGCCACCGACACTGGCACTGACGCTGGCACTGACGCTGGCACTGGCACTGACACCGACACGGTCACTGACACCCCGTAGAGCGACTCCGTCGCCACGGGGCTTCGCTGGCGCAAGCTCGCCGCAGCGCTCAGACTCCCCGTCGGATGGAGATCTGGAAAGAATTCAGCTTCGAGGCGGCACACCTGCTTCCGAACGTGCCCAATGGACACAAGTGCAAGCGCCTACACGGCCACTCGTATCGCGTTCGGGTCTGCGTCGAAGGGGAGGCGGATTCGGAGCTTGGCTGGATCGTGGACTTCGCCGAAATCAAGGAGGCCTGCGACCCGATTCGGCGGCGCCTGGATCACTACTACCTGAACGAGATCGAAGGCCTCGAGAACCCGACCAGCGAGGTTTTGGCCGAATGGATTTGGCGCAGTTTGAAACCGGTGCTGCCCATCCTGAGCTGCATCGAGGTGAGCGAAACCTGCACCTCCGGGTGCTCGTACCGGGGCGACTGACCGATGGTCGGTGCGGCGCGGCCGAACACGATCGTGCTGCTCAGCATGGGCTACGACAGCCTGAGCACCTGGCATCAGCTGGGGCGGCCGGCAGCCGTGTACTTCGACGTGGGCTCCCAGTACAGCGCTCCTGAAATCGACCGCTACCAAAAGCTGCGCATCTCGTTTCCGCAGCTTATTCCGGTCCAGGACATGCGTTGGCTCGGCGAACAGGAACAGGACGATCGCTGGGTGCCGCTTCGAAATCTCGTGATGACCGTTCGGGCCGCCGCGCTCGGTTACGACGACATCGTCATGTCGGCCCCTGCAGACTGGGCGCCTGACAAGCGGCTCACGTTCACGCTCGCGACGAGCTTGGCGCTGCGGGTCGCACAGCCTGGGGTGAACTACCGCGTTCGCCGACCGTTCAGCCACTGGACCAAGGCCAAGCTGATCGCGGCGACTCCCCCGAAGCTTCTCGAGGACTACGCGTACTCCTGTTACGAAGGGACCGAGCCTCCCTGCGGCCGATGCGCGGCCTGCGGTCGCGCCACGATCGCGCATTTGGCCGCCGGTCGTGAGCCGCCGACCGCGCTGCGCTCAGGGCTCGGCTTCCGCGAGCTGATGGACCTTCGGCGCGGGAGCGCGAACGGCTCTCGGCTGAGCGAGACCGTGCGGATGCGCCCAGGTGAGCTCCTCTACGTCCCGCTGCGAGGCTGGGAGCTCCTTCGTGCGTGGGAGGCCTATCGCCGGCGCTGACGCTGACGCTGGCACTGACGCTGGCACTGACGCTGGCACTGACGCTGGCACTGACGCTGGCACTGACGCTGCCACTGGCACGGTCCCGGCCGGTGGCGCAGACTACGGCCTATGATCAGATCCGTCGTTGGCGCTCTCTCGACTGGAGCCTTGGTGCTCGCGCTTCTTTCATCTGTTGCACCGCGGCTCGGTGGCGGCGAAGCCAGCGCGCGTAGCTGCTACAAGATCTGGGCCGAAGCCACGAAGACGGGCTCGCATTACCGGCACCGTGTCTACGTCGAAAACGACTGCGAGTATTGGCTGCAGTGCTCGCTCTGGACGGACGTGGATCCGCAGCCGCCGGTCATGCTGAGCGTCGGGCCGGGGATGACCGAGAACGGCGAGACCAGCGGACGCTCGCAGTACGGTGATCCGAAGGCATTTGGCGCGTGTCGCCGGAAGTAGGCGCGATCAGCGGGCGCGTTTCGGCAGTTCGCGGTTGAGCACACCGAGCACCGCCTGTAGGTCTTCCCAGACCGGCTTTTTGAACTCCGGGCTCCTGAGCAAGAACGCCGGGTGGTACGTCGGCATGACGGGCACGCCTCGCCACTCTCCCCAGACGCCACGCCAGCGCCCTGCCGGTGGCACGCACTCCAGGTTCTCTGCTGCGCAGCGGCCGAGCGCGACGATCACTTTCGGCTGCACGAGCTCGAGCTGGGGCACCAGGAAGTGCGCGCACGCGGCGGCTTCACTCGGAAGGGGCGTCCGGTTTTCGGGGGGTCGGCACTTCACGACGTTGCAGATGTAGACGCCGTCGCGCGGGTAGCCCATCGCAGCGATCATCCGGTCGAGCAGTTGCCCGGCTCGACCGACGAACGGCAGGCCTTCCTGGTCCTCGTGATAGCCGGGGCCCTCACCGACGAAGACCAGGTCGGTATCCGGCGTCCCTCGCGCGAAGACGCTCTTGGTGCGTCCCTTGCTGAGCTCGCAGCGTGCGCAGGCGGCGGCTTCGTCGGCCAGCACCAGCAGGCGTGCCCGACAGTCTTCAACCGCTTCGGAAGGCGTGGCCGGCTCCGAACCCGGAAAACCCTGGGCGCCTAGGCTTTTCTCCCAGAGCAGAAGCTCGCGTGCGCTGGCGATCACCGAGGCAAGCTCGTTTTCGGGTTCGCTGGGCACCGCAGGGCGAGTATAGGCCGGATTCGTTGACTTGGCCGTCGCCGGGTCGCTAATCTCATAATCCAGGGGGATTCGAAGGGGAAGATGTCACGGGCTCGGGTCTTGGCCATTGGGGACACCCATGTGGGGATGAAGCGCACCCACAACGAGGACAGCTTCATGCTGGCCGAGGAGGATAACCTCTACGTCGTGGCCGACGGCATGGGCGGGCACTCCTCGGGCGAAGTCGCGAGCGGCATGGCGATCGACACCCTGCGCGAGTTCTTTCGGGCCACCAGCGCAGACGCCGAGGCGACCTGGCCGTACAAGATGGACAAGGCGCGCGGCTACGAAGAGAACCGCCTGATCACCGGGATCAAGCTTGCCAATCTTCGCATCCACGAAGCCGCGCAAAAAGACCCGCGGATGCACAGCATGGGCACGACCGTGTGCGGCATCCTGGTCGTCGAGGACGGTGTTCTGATCGGACATGTCGGTGACAGCCGTGTCTACCGAATCCGCGAGGGCAAGATGGAGCAGCTCACGAGCGACCACTCGCTCCTCAACGACTACATCAAGATGAAGCGGCTCTCCGAAGAAGAGATCG
>Ga0265303_10002442_pt1 | contig 11495 bp, 9 predicted proteins | sample Helome_2_FD_192494 | JGI IMG/M metagenome (GOLD analysis project Ga0265303, IMG submission 192494) | Marine sediment microbial communities from subtidal zone of North Sea - Hel_20160317 (Illumina Assembly) | ecosystem: Environmental > Aquatic > Marine > Subtidal zone > Sediment ...
CAAGTCCCAGCGCAAAGTTGTTTTTTCCACCGAATGCGCCTGCCATGGCGCTGACGACGAAGGCGACGACGCCGGCCGCGATTGCTGACGTGATCATCGTCATTATTGTGGAGACGATTGTGGGGCGAAACTGCCCGAACAAGGAAATGTCGCTACCGAGAAAGCCGAAAATGTAGGCGCCTACGGCAGCAAAAATGATTAATGGGCCGGTTAGCAAGAAGGCTGTTTTCTGCCAGTTTTCTGCCTCGGGCAGGTAACTGCGCCAGGTCTGCTCGGAATCGAACATTCCGCCGCTGATGAGACTCAGGGTCCGCTTCAAGTCGATCATGGATTATCTCGCTCTATACTTATTGTTTTTCACTCCGCCATACCGAACAATTCTAGCAGGCCAGATTGCCGGTGGAGAACTATTATGAAAATCGCTGTATTGGGAGCGGGCGCGGGCGGCACCGCCGTTGCGTTCGATTGTGCCGCACACGGGCACGAGGTCAGGCTGTTCGATTTCGCCAAGTTCCCCGAAAATGTTGCCGCTGTTGTCAGCCAGGGGGGCATAAACGCCGAGGGAGATATCTCCGGGTTCGGCAGCATTGCACATGCAGGCGACGATATCGATGTGACACTGAACGATGCAGAACTGATTTATGTGGTCGGGCCTGCCTATAGCACGGAGCCGTTCGGCAAGGCCGTGGCTGGCAAATTGCAGCCGGGGCAAACCGTAATCGTCAGCCCCAGCTCCTGCGGCGGGGCGTTGGCGTTCAAACAGGCCGCCGGCTTGCCACTTGAGGATGAGTCTGTGCGGGTCGCGGAGACGTCGACGTTGCATTACGCCGTCCGGCTGACCGAGCCCGGAAAAGTCCGTGTGTTTCTCAAGCTCAAGGCAGGAAACCTGCTGGCCGCACTGCCCAATCGAGACACCAATGACATCCTGCGACTCATCGCAGATGTCTATCCGAGCATGGAGCCTGCGCAGAGCGTCTTACAAACCAGTCTGCAGAATGCAAACCCCATCATCCATCCGGCCGTAACGCTTGCCAATGCAGCTCGCATCGAAGAGACCGGGGGTGATTTCCTTTTTTATGAAGAAGGTGTCAGCGATTCCACCGGCCGCCTGATTGAAGCGCTGGATAATGAACGCATTGCCATCGGTGCCAAACTGGGCATTGAAGTCCTGCCCGATCCACAAATGGGCATGCGCCAGGGGTACATGCTCGAGGACAACTACGGCAATGCTTATCGAAAGGCACCGGGCTTTCTCGGCATAGGCGCCCAGCCGCAACTGGATCATCGTTATTTGAATGAGGATGTTGGCTATGGGCTGGTGTTCATGTCGCGGCTGGCCCGACAGATCGGTGTCGAGACGCCAACCATGGATGCCATGATCCAGGTTACGTCCGTGTTGATGCACAGGGATTACGCGGAGGAGGGTCTGCGTACGCCACAGGGGCTGGGAATCGGCAATTTTTCGGTGTCAGACCTGACCGGCTTGTAAGGCATGAAGACAAATCCGTTAGCGGAGTGCTATAGGCGGATCAAGCGCTGTCCTTCGCGCGAATCGATTTGATGATCGCGCCGACGAAATAGGAAAGTACCGCTGCGCCCAGGCCTGTAACGATTGCCTCGGTCGCCACGGAACCAAACATCCCCGGGTGCACCATGTAATCGACGACAGCGGTTATCAAGCCGAGAATCACTGATATTGCCCAGCGCTTGTTCGTTTTTGTCACCAGAATTGCAGTGGCTGTAAGTGTGCCGGCGGCTATGCCGGTTTGTGTGGCGATGAGCCAGTGACCCAGGCCCAGTACCAGTAAATTGCCCTGGACCATCGTAACGAGGCACGCCGTCGTCGACTCCGCTATGTTCTCCACGAAGGGTGCAATCTTCTTGTTCACGGTGCGTACATCGCTGTTTCGATGTCGATCAGAGCCGATTCAACGCGGCGGGGGAAAACAACACACCGAATAACTCGCACCAGATTACAACGCTGTTGTAATCGCCAAGGTCTGTTCCCGCAGGAATGGGGTAGTTCTGGTTACCAACATTGCCTTTTAACTTTCCAAGGCGGATATAGCCGCCATCGTTTACGTCGCTGGCTTCGGTCGGTGACGGATGTTTTGCCAGGTAGACCACCAGGGCTGGTCCGTTTGTCGTTCGAAAATCCTCAAACCTCACGACGTGCATACCGTCCGGGAGTTCATAAATGGTCGCCTGTCCGCTGCCCTTGTGAATGGCGTCGGCATCGACAAATCTCCCTCGCGCAATTGCCTGTGGCGTACTTGCGGGCATGCTATCCGATGCCGGCCGGTCGGGCGCCCTTGCAGCCGCGTTCATGATGTCCGGCATCATCGCCCGGCGCGTGTCAGGGGACATCGCCATGACCGCTTGCATGTCGAGATCACCATTATCCGCGACAAAATAAAAAGACTCGTCAACAGTCCTGTCGATGAACAACGGCGACACAAAAAACCACGCGGCCACCAGGACGACCACTGCCAGGACAATAATTACATTGCGATTCATCAAAGCTCTCTTAGCGCTTGTGCGACCGGCAAGCGCGCGGCGCGAATGGCAGGGAACAGTCCGCCGAATGCGCCGATGATGAGCGCGACATAGAGACCGTCAACGAGTAGATCAGCGGTCACCGCGAAGTCGAAAACGACCTGGCTGAAGCTCGCGCCATTCAGAGTGGATACCTGGAAGCCGTTAAACACCAGAAACGCAACGGCACCGCCCAGTGCGCCGCCTACAAAAGCGAGCAAGGTCGATTCGACCATGGTCGAGATCAGGACCGACATCGGGCCGAACCCGAGGGCCCTCAGCGTCGCGATTTCCTTGCCGCGCACCGAAACCGACGAATACATCGAGTTCAACGCGCCGAATACGGCGCCGATTGCCATCAAGATGGTCAGAGGATAGCCGATCGTCTTGATGAAACGGGTCATTGGCTCAGCCTGTCCCGAGTAGTATTCCTTCTCAGTCATTACATCGGGGTCGAATCTCGGGTCATTCTCGAGTGCGGCTGCCAGCGTTTCGAGACTGTTTTCGCTTTGAAGTCTAACGCGCACAGACTGAAACGAATTGCCTCGCCGGTATGCACCTTGCAGTACCCGCACGTCGGTCCAGAGCTCGGACTCCGAGACGCTGCCTTCCGCCTCGAACGCACCAACAATCGTCCATTCTGACTGGCCGAAACGGATTGTCGAACCCGTTTCCAGCCCGAGGAATTCCTGCTGCGCAGATCGTCCAACGACGATCTCGTTTTTGCCTTCCTCGAACATGCGGCCTTCAATCAGGGACACATTGTTGCGCACATCGAAAGCACCTCGCTGTATGCCACGGAACGGCACGTTGGCATCGGTGTTGCTGGTCCTCTTCCTGACATCGACGACGACATACAGCTCTGCTGAAATGACGCTGTCATCGCCGTCCTTGAGGACGCCAGGGGCATCCGCAACGATCAACACTTGCTCGTTTGAAATACCGCTGTTCAGTTCCGATGTCGAGCCACTACGCATGATAATCGCGGTATCGTCCGACCCCGCGGAGATCATCGTTCGCTCAAACCCTTTCGCCATCGACAGCACAGCTGCAAATACGAGTACGACGGCCGCAACGCCGACGACGGCAACCACGGAAGATCCTATGCGCTGTGGCAAATTACGCAGGTTGAGAGACGTTACTGCAAGTACCTGTTGTAGGCCACGCATGGTGTTCTCCTAGGCTCGCGCGAGAGCATCAATAATCGACAGGCGCATTGCTTTGAGAGCCGGGAAGATGCCGGCCAGGATCCCTGCGCCGATCATCATCGCGAAAGCGGCCGCAATTGCACCGGGCGACAGGAAGATTCCTGGAAGAAAGCCGGCCATATTCTGGGCCGCACCCTGAATGATCACCCAGCCCAAGCCGAGCCCAAGCAGCCCGCCCATCAGCATGATCAGAATGGACTCGGACAAGACGATGCCGAGCACGCTCCGGTCCGTGAAGCCGAGAGTCTTCAGTACGGCCAGTTCGGAAATTCGTTCACGCACCGATTGCGACATCGTGTTACCCGATACCAGCAGCAAGGTAAAGAACACGGCGCCCAGTATTAGCGTAACGATAAGCGCGATATTGCCGTATTGCTTCATGAATGACTGCGCGAACGCAGCCTCGGTGCTGGTCTTGGTCTCGGCCGGCGAATTCTCGAACAGCGCGTCTACAGCTTTCGCTACCTGGACCGGGTCAGCCCCTTTTTCCACACGCAGGATGTACCAGCCGACGGTTCCCTTGGCGAAGGCTCTGGCTTCTTCGAAATAGTCATATTGGAATAGCAGTAGCGCCGTGCTCCCGCGTGGGTCATCAGACGAGAAAATGCCTTCCAGCTCGAATTCCCAGGTGCGGCCACCGTCAGCCCTGCTCCATATCGTCGCCTGGATCGGAATTCGATCACCCACCTTCCAGCCGTAGGTGTCAGCAAGCTCCTGGCCGACTACGGCGCCGGTTCGATTGCGTTTGAAGGCCTCGAACTGTCCATCTGGAATATCGAATTCCGGGTACATGTCGAAATACGACTGCGGAACGACGGGGAACTGGGGAAACTGATTGCGCGTGTCCTGGTAATAGCCGCCAAACCAGGTCGCGTGCGTGACTGACTCGACGCCATCGGTACTTGCGACGCGGTTTTCGTAACTTATCGGCAGCATATTGATCAGCGAGACTTTGTGGATGATGATCAGACGGTCAGCATCGGCGACGTCAACGCCGCCCTTGAACGCGTAGCCGATGCCCGAGAGCAACGCAAAGAGCAGAAAGGCGACAAATACGGACAGGATTGTCAGCGACGTCCGGATCTTCTTGCGCCAGGCGTTCTTCCAGATCAGGCGGAAGTACTTCACGCTGCCTCCATTGCTTCGAGCGTACCCTTGTCGCAATGCAGGATTCGTTTCGCGAACTCGGCCGCTTGCGCATCATGGGTGACCATCACGATTGTCTTGCCATGATCCTTGTTCAGAACCTGCAACAGCCGCAGGATCTCGTCGGCCGTATCGCGGTCGAGATCACCCGTAGGCTCGTCGCATAGCAACAACGACGGGTCTGACACTATCGCGCGCGCGATGGCGACCCGTTGTTCCTGGCCGCCGGACAGCTCGCGCGGATAGTGTTTCGCACGATCGGCGAGCCCCACGATATCTAGCGCGATCGACGCGCGTTTGGCGCGTTCTTTTGAGCTAAAGCTCGTCAACAATAAGGGCAATTCGACGTTTCTGTGTGCCGTCAGCACAGGCAGCAGGTTGTAGAACTGAAAAATAAAGCCAACATGGTTGGAACGCCAATTCGATAACTGGCTGTTCGACATTGACGACAGTTCGGCGCCACCTACAGTAACGGTGCCGGCGGTTGGCTTATCGAGACCACCGAGCAGATTCAGGAGCGTCGTCTTTCCTGATCCGGACGGTCCCATGATCGCAACAAAGTCGCCTTCGGGAATTTCGAGATCGAGTTTGTGAAGCACCTCGACCGTTTCCTTTCCCTTTTGGTAGGTGCGGTTTACTTGCTCCAGTCGAGCCAGAATGTTCGACATCCCCTGCTCCTTTTAGTCGGTTTTTATTGACTGGCCTTCGACCAGCGGCAACTCGGACGAACGTACGATTATATCGCCAAGATCTAATCCCTTTGTCACGAGAATTTGTGGCCGGTCGCGCTGCCCGCCAATGTGCACGACGCGCTTCGCAACAATGTTGTTTCGCACCAGCCAGACAAAATCGCCGCTGGCGTCAAACTGCAGGGCTTCGCCCGCAATGAGCACTCCCTGAATTTCCTGTGTCACGTCCGCGGGCATCTCGGCACCGAGAAAAGCGACCTTGACGCCCATGTCGCGCAGTACTCGCTCATCACGCTCGAGAAAGCCTATGCGGACTCTGACCGTCGCTTTTTGACGATCCGCGGTTGGCACGATGGCGATGACTTCGGCCGGGATTCGCCAGTCCGGATAGGCATCGAGGGTGGCCGATACTGGCTGACCGGCGTCCACTCTTTGTATATAGGCTTCGTTAACGTCGACTTCGATCTCGAGCGAGTCGGTATCTATGATCGTGCAAATACCGGTTCGCGTAAATCCGCCGCCCGCCGAAACCGGTGAGATCATTTCGCCGGGCTGTGCGTTCTTGGACACGACCATGCCGGCGAACGGCGCCTTGATTGTCATATTCGACAGAGCATCCTCGGCCAGTGCGACGTTACGCTGCGCGACGACTACGTTCTCGCGCCCCGTCTCGAGCTGGGCAGCGATCTGATCGAAGGTGGCCTCAGCGGTATCGACGCTGGATGCACTTGTCAGTTTGCGCTCGGCGAGATCGCGCAACCTGTCGCGCTCCAGCCGGGCAATGCGTAACTGCGCCTCGATTTCATCAAGCGTCGCACGAGCCGATTCGACTTGTGCCACAGCCAGCGACAACCGCGCCTGTTGCGTCGCATCGTCCAGCGTCGCGACAACCTGGTCTTTCTCGACTCGCATGCCCTCTTCGACGAGAACGTCGACGACCTTGCCGGTTACCTCCGACGACACGGTTGCCTGGCGTCGTGCGACGACATATCCGGACGCATCCAATACACTGCTTGCCGCGGCAACACTTGGCGGTCTGCGCGCGACATCCGTTTGGACGAGGACGGACGCCGATCCTGGACGGAAGAAGATCCAAAAAAGTATACCGATGCCGGCAACTGCCAGCACAATGCCAGGCAGCAGCCAGCCGGGCCGGGCCGGTGCGGCTGTGCTACGGTCGATTTTTAGCTGACTGATTTGATCCGCCGGATCCGCCATTCCTTGTCCTTATGCGTTATCGATAGCGGGCGGCCAATCGTAGCAAAATTTGACCAGGACCTTCGTGGCGTGTGGGCGCCGGAAAGGGCAGAATCTGCGTGAGACGAAGGTGGGTCAGTAGACTTCGCGTATGTAAATGCGTCGATCGACGCCGCGGAAAATGCCGAACACGGCCGTTCCCGTCGGATCTTCGAGCCCGGGCGACGTCGTATCCCAATCGAATTCCAACCAATCCGGGACGTCGGCCGTGGCTGTCGTGCTGCCATCGTTGCCGGCACCCGGAGCCTTTAAATGCAGGTTGAAGTCGCCACCGAGCGGCGGCGCGCGGAAACGCAGCGCCGGCGGGCCGGCCACAACGCACCCTTCGCCGCTGTCACCGGGCGCTCCCGTGTCGAACACACAGGTATCTCCCGCCGCCAGGTTCTCCGTGAACGCACCGAGAGACAGGCTGACGGCGCTCGTGCAGCTGTCCTCTGTGTTGGGAACGAACCCGGTTGTCGAATTGACGAAGTACTCGGTCCTGAATGGTAACGTCAGGTTGACCAACTCCGACCCGTAACCGTTCTGCAATCGTCCGCGACCGTAACGCATGTTCGCACCGGCATCGAACGGAATGCCGCCGGCGGCACCAAATTCGACAGGGTTGCTTTGCGCCGCCGCACCGTCACCATCAAGAATGTCGAGGCTGAGAGTTATATCCGCGTCGAAAGTCGGTTCCTCTGCACCTCGCGTATAAAAGAGGCCGGCGCCACCGGAAAAGGTTAGCGTACCGACGCCGGCGCCCGTTGAAACCACAGCAGGGTCGCTGGAGCCTGGCGGCAATCCCGAGGTGTCGAGCGTCGCCGGCGTCGACGTATAAACAGGATCCGGAAGACTTGTGTTGTCTATTTTGAAAAACTCACCTGCGTAATTTTCCGTTATCTCACCTGCGAGCGCTCTCGCGGTCACGGTAATTACCGGTTGGTTCGAATAGTTGAATGTCTCTCCGATGTACGTAAACGATCCGGCAGAACAGCTGGTTGCAAAGGTTGGGGTATTCAGCGCGGTTGTGAAGTGGTGCGCGAAGAAACGCCCGACATAGCCGGACGGCGCGCCGCTAACGTTGCCGCCGCCGAGATAATCGCCATCACCCACCGACGGCATCAGCGTAATGATGCCAACCTCGGGCCAGCTGAAGCTCGTGCCAGTTGCCTGCCCCGCGACAAACGGACCAAATCCCGTCGGCGCCCCCAATGGCGGATCGTCGCCGACGATCGGGGCGACCAGATCAGGGGTCAAAAGAACGGTCTCTGCAGTACTTTCCTGGCCGTAGTTGGGCGTGATATCGCCTTCGGCATCGACGGCTGCGACGGTGACCGAGAACGCTTCACCGGCCGCAATGAATACGCTGCCGTTTGCATCAACCGCACCCGGATTCGGAGTACCGGCCCCGCCCTCAATATTTGACAGCAGGAACTGATACGGCTTTACGACGAAGTCGGCGGTAGCTCCGCGAATACCGTTGGGCAAATCCGGGTGTGGCTGACTGTCGTCCTTCACGTGGAGCTGGATTCGACCGACATCCTTGTACTTGGTGGTCACCTCGGCCTGGCCATTGGTGAATATGACCACTTGGTCTGTTGCGGAGGCCTCAGTGGCCGGTATGGTGACGGTGTTGACCGATGCGGCCACGGTACCACTCGCGGGGTTCATGAAGCCAAGCCAGAACTTCAGGTTCCTCGGTCCTGCGTAGGCTTCGATAATGCCGCACACCGGGTCGTTCTCTGTCTGGCCGTAGGCGGCGATATGCACCGGAAAGTCGATACCGGCGACCTGCGTCGCAGAGAAGGGTGTAATCAAGGCCGGTGGCGGGTTCGACAACGCCGCGGCGGTCAGCGTGAAACCGTTCGGCGAGAAATCGATATTTCCTTCAGAATCGTCGTCACGAGTCGACGGGTCGCTGGTTTGGTAGACGTCTATATCAAATGACGATGTCCCGTTTGTGTAGCTCAGAGCAAACTCCGCGGAGCTTTCGCCCATTGGCCAGTCGTAGGTGGCCAGGCCGTCGTCGGCCGTCGCGTCTGTCAGCGTGCCACTGCCGCTCACAAGTGTCCACGTGCCTGTACCGGTCTGGGTATCCAGGGTGATCTCGGCGTTGTAGTCGGTACGCGGTGTACCTGCGAGGCTATCGACAACGTCGATCCTCAGTGTTTCGTCGAGGCAATTGATGCCGTAGTTGTCATGATTGATGACGAATTCGACACCGCCACAATTCGTACAGGGCCGTGTCCTGTCGCGATGCGCAATAACGTCTTGTGGCGTAATAGCCCCGTCCCAGACCGTGAGTTCATCGATGTCGCCCGACCAGTGTCGGTTGTTTTGCTCAGAGTTCTCGCCGATAAAGAGATCGAAATTGTTGGTACTAATCGCTGGGCTATAGGGTGCGGAGTTCACGAGATTGCCGTTGATGTACATGTGCATCATCGAGCGGTCATACGTGGCCGCCACGTGATACCAGGTACCAGGCAGTGGCACGACATTGCTGTTGAGATCTGCGCCGGAGCATCCACCATTGAGCCCCAGCGTGATGCCGTGCATTGTGTTGCCAGGCAACGTGTCGGCAATTTCGCAGCCACCGTTCAAGTGCAGTCGGTAGGCGCTATTGCCTTTGGCCAGTATAGTTTCCCAATCCTTTGTTGCGGCGCTGTCGTGACGCACCCAGACAGCGACACTGAAGCCGTCCGATACGTCCAGCGGGGTGGAATCCGGTACCGCCACATAAGCGGAGCTGCCGTCGAAATCACCAGCGCTGCAGAGTTGGCCGCTGTTCTCTACATCCATGCCCCCGACCGTAATTCCGTCCAGGCCATTAGGTCCTGAGTCGACAACCGTACTGCCAGCAAAGCCTAGTGTGCAGTCGTCAAGATGCCAGTCGGCAATGATTGCCGGTGGTGTCGTATTGGGGCAGGGGTTCGTACCCGATGTCTTCAGATAGAGGCGGGGCCGGCGGTTTCCCGGGTTCCATTCTTTGCTTGTGTACTTTGATTCCGTGTCGGATGACGTGGGAATCAGCATGAATCCGTGGTTACTGGATTCGCCACAGACCCAGGCCTGGACCAGGTTGCTGACATCGACCCTCACCCAGCCCTCGTCATCGGGTGTAAATGATGCAGTAATCGCAGGGTCGTAATCATTTGCGGTATTGTTCCAGGTAGCCGTGTTCTCGGACCAACTGTCTGTGACGCGGTGAATGTTGACGGGCTCGCCGGAATCGTCCTCACCGGAGACACGTAGCCAGAGATCTGCCTGGGTTACGTTGGCATTGGCAGGAATCGCCGATAGATCGAAAAGATACAAAGCACGAAAATTGTCGCTTGGTTTGTTCTTGGCTGACAGTTCCTTGTCGCTACCGTGATTCTCGTTCGGTGCCGCTTCCTTGAGCCAGGTGTCTGCCACCGGGTTCTGGAAGGTTTGCGCCATCGCGTTGCAGGCCATAAATGACAGTGCCAGGCACGTCAGTAAGGATGGCACACGCGACCCAGGCATGAACCGTCTCATGATGCGTCCGTCACGGTGGAGCGGACACGCCGAGAGACATAGTCCGGAGTACCATAACTACCCGACCAGGCGAACGCATCGATCACGTAGACGCGCACCGTGTTCGGGCCCTCTGTATGCGACGTGCTACTGCAGTTGGTCTCGACCGAGAAACCGGCGAGGCCTCCCTCACTCAAGGTGAGTGTTGAAGCAGCACAGCTGTTGTTAACCAATGCCTGATAAGCCGACCAGTCGATGCCAGACCGCGCTGCCGCGTAAGCGCGACCACTCTGCATTGCGAGCACAACTGTCTGATGCTGCACGCCGGCCAGCCGGACGGCGACGATGCCGAGTGCTGCCAGCACCACCAGCAGAAAGAGGGCGGGGACCAGGGAAAAGCCAGACTGAATTTTCCTTTGCATCGTCATGACTCAGGGCACGTTGTCCACATGGACCTGGTGCAGCAAGGATACTGTCTCGCCGGTATCGGTCACCGCGAGGGCAATGGATACAAGGCCGGCCCGCTGCGATGTGCCGGGCGCGTACGTCATGCTGCAGCCGCTGACTCGATTCGCGATGAGCGTGGCGTCGGCACCTGCGGCCAGCAATTCCGCATCGCTGTTTCGATCGGCCTGGTTGGAGGCAATGGCGTAGCCCGAGTAACGTGTCAGCGTGCCGGCAGCGCTATCACACAGATACGTGGCCGGTCCGTCGACGAGGAACATGCGCTGACCGGGAGACGCAAAGGAAAACCTGAACGCTGGCGAAAGGCGGACATTGTCCTCGCCCGGTGTGGCATCGGCACCGATGTCTATCTGTGTGCCCGGTGGCGTTATCACGTTACTCAGTTCGTAGGCGTTCGCGCCGGGGACACCAACGTTATAAATGGAAAGATAATGGCTGTCTGAGGAGAAGGGCCGAGAGATGTTGGGAAATTTCCCCACACTGTTAAAGGCATCGTCCGGCGCAGAAAACTGCAGGCGTTTCGAAGGATTTCCCGGTGGTGGCCGGTCCCGATAGCGTGCTCCGTCTGCTGTGGTCAAGAGCTCGAGGGCGATGACGCTGCCGGACAGGTCCAGGCGCACACTGTTCGGTAATGCACGATGAATGTCTCGCGCGATGCGGCGCAGGGAGTTTTCAGCCAGATCAACGAGGGCGGCGCGCCTTGACTGATCCGTATAGG
>Ga0265303_10002444_pt1 | contig 11491 bp, 11 predicted proteins | sample Helome_2_FD_192494 | JGI IMG/M metagenome (GOLD analysis project Ga0265303, IMG submission 192494) | Marine sediment microbial communities from subtidal zone of North Sea - Hel_20160317 (Illumina Assembly) | ecosystem: Environmental > Aquatic > Marine > Subtidal zone > Sediment ...
TTGAACTGGATCTTGAGCATGAGCGTTTCCTTATTGAGGCATCGCACACCAACAGGCGACGACGAACCGGATCAGATTTCCGACTGTCCGTTCGCCGACGCGAAACGGACCATTCTCCAACTACGTTCTCTACGTTCTCAGAGCCGATTGTTCGCGCTGAAGTCTCGAGGCGTGCACAGGAGGGGATCCCGCGCCTCCGATGTCGCGAGTGAAGCCACGTGTCTTGCGCACCCGACATTCGATTCGGGGCGCTCGCACGACGTCTTCACGCGGCTTCGGGGCCACGTTGCCTTCCCAGGCTGCCGACTCGAGAAGAATCAGCGAAATTCATCCTACACGAATGGCGGAATCGAATGTTCCAAAATCTGACCTGCCATCTTATTTTTTGAAGGGGTGTCGCGGAGCGATGAGTTTGCAACTTCGATTGGTCTAACACGCTGTTTTTGTTTCGATTTTTAGCTGGCCAAGGACAAGTGCAGGGTTTTGCCTTCACTGAAATCGAGTCGGCCTTTTAGACTCTGATGACGTATGAGTCCAAAGAAATTTCCGGGATCTGGAATCCTCGGTCGCCACTCGGCCCGCAAAACACCGATCGAAGAAGACTGAGGGCCGGTTGCGAGTCAGTTGGTCTGGCCGGCCGCTCGAAGCCGCAGCAAGAAGGGCAGTGCCAGCAAGACACATGCGAGTTCCGCTGCGCCCGCGACGGCGAAGGCCGCCTGGTAACCGACGGCGGTTCCGTGGCTGGCGGCGACCGTCTGGCTGACCAGTCCGCCCGTCATCGGCCCGAGGATGAACCCGAGACTCCCGGCCGTGTTGAACGCTCCGAGTGCGGTCGACCGGATTTCTGGCGGCGTGAGATCGGTCGTCATCATCATCGAAGGGACGAACATGACGGCCGCGAAGATGCCGATGAGCGCCATGCCGAGAGTCATCGCTTCGGTCGGCCAGAAGCCGAGGGTAGCCGTCAGCCCGCCGTAGATTGCACTCCCGGCGCATAACAGCAACGTCTTCGAGATCCGATCCGCCAGGATGCCGAACGGGAACGAGAGGAGTGCGAAGGGAATCATGAACGCGCTGATCCAGAGCCCGACCTGCGGCGGGTCCGCGCCGTGCAGCCCCGACGCAAAGAGCGAGAACGTCGTGGTGTAGAAGCCGACCGTGAATCGATCCGCGAAGGCAAACACGAGCGGCGCGGCGACGGCTCGATTTCGTCGGACGGTCTTCCAGATGTCAGCCAGGTTCGAGCGCCGGCTCGCGATCGGCGGATCGGACAGCGCGACGCTGGCCAGGCAAGCGGCCAGGACGAGCAGGCCCGAACCGACGTAGAGCGGGCGCAGGGTGTCGTGGGCGCCGAGGAAACCCCCGATGGGCGCTCCGAGCGCCACGCCTAGCATCATGCCTGCCCCGGTGATGCCCATGGTGAGCCCGCGCTTCGAGTCGCTGCCGAAGTCGGCGGCGATCGAGAGCAGCATCGAAAGGGCGGTGATATGAGCGCAGCCCTCGAGGAAACGAATCGCGAGAAAGGCTGGAAAGGCGACGTCGGACGTCATCGACCAGAAGAACAACGCATCTGCGACGAGTGCCGAAACGACGATGACGCGGCGCTTGCCAATCCGGTCCGCGAGTGCGCCTGCCAACGGTGCCGCGATGGCCGCGCCGATCATGTTCACTGACATGAAGAGGGACGTGAGCAGCTCCGAGACCGCAAACCGCTCGCCCACGAGCGAACGCAGCACCGGAACCGGCAGGGTGACCGGCGCCATGATCGACATCGCGAGGATTCCGAGCAGACACAGGCGCGCGATCGGGACCTCCCGACTCTCCGGGGCCGCGCTCATCTTCTCTCTAACGATTGTGTCGCGCGGGGCGATAGAGCGCCGCAGGCCCCATGCCGCGCACGGGATGCGGCAGGTAGGGCGCTTCGAGACGCCCGATCTCCTCGCTCGAGAGTTCGACATCCAGCGCGGCGATCGCGTCTTCGAGATGCGGCAGTTTCGTCGCGCCGATGATGGGTGCGGTGACGTTCGATTTCGAGAGCATCCAAGCGAGCGCGATCTGGGCTGGCGGCATGTCCCTCTCCTTGGCGAGCGCCACGACCGCTTCGACGACGTCCCAATCCGAATCCTGGTCGTAGAGATAGTCGGTAAATCCGTCGCTTTCCTGGCGCGTCGACCCCGTCTTGTCGCGCAGCGCCGAGCGCTTGCCCGCCAGGAGTCCGCGAGCGAGGGGTGACCAGGGGATGACGCCGATGTCTTCGGTCTCGCAGAGCGGCAGCATCTCGCGCTCCTCTTCGCGATAGATCAGGTTGTAATGCGGCTGCATCGTTGCGAGGCGCGGTAGCCCCGTTCGATCAGCGATGCCGAGCGCGGTCGCGAGTTCCCAGGCGTACATCGAACTCGCACCGATATGGCGAACCTTGCCGGCGCGAATCAGATCATCGAGGGCGCGCAGCGTTTCTTCCATCGGGGTATGCGGGTCGAGGCGATGAAGCTGGTAGAGGTCGATCGTCTCGACGCCGAGGCGGCGAAGGCTGGCCTCGCAGGCCTGCTGAAGATTCTTGCGTGAGAGACCGCCCATGTTGGGCCCCGCGTTCATCGGGAAGAAGACTTTCGTCGCGATCACACATTCGTCGAGGTTGCCGTACTCACGGACGAGTTTTCCGGTCACTTCCTCCGAAACGCCGACCGAGTACATGTTCGAGGTATCGAAGAAGTTGATGCCTGCTTCGATCGCGCGTTTGAAGAAGGGACGTGCCTGGTTCTCGTCGAGCACCCACGGTCGCCATTCGGGCGTGCCGTACCCCATACAACCCAGACAGATGCGCGAGACGCGCATCCCCGTCGCCCCAAGAATGGTCGTTTCCATAGAGACTCCCTCGCCCCGCAGAGCGCCGAACGCGTCGATCCAACTACACGAAAGCGCCTAGAATCCGTACGACGCCTTCAATTCCGGATCGTTCTCCGAAAGCATCCGAGCCAGCTCCACCATGACCCGACACTGTTTGACGGTCGCGTCGTCTTGCATCTTCCCGTCGATCATGACCGCCCCGGTGCCGTCGCCCATCTCGTCGATGACCTTCTTGGCCCAGAGGACCTCCTCGATCGGCGGAGAGAAGACCTTCTTGGCGATGTCGATCTGGACCGGGTGCAGGCTCCAGGTACCGACGCAGCCCATGAGGAAGGCATTTCGAAACTGGTCCTCGCAGGCGACGGTGTCCTTGATGTCGCCAAAGGGACCGTAGTAGGGAAGGATGCCATTCGCGTTACAGGCGTCGACCATCCGCGCCATCGTGTAGTGCCAGAGATCTTGCTGCGCCGTCGGTCGATGCGCGTCGGCATCGTTCGGATCGGGATCCGCGCGGACGATGTAGCCCGGATGACCACCACCGACCCGTGTCGTCTTCATGCGTCGACTGGCCGCGAGGTCTGCGGGGCCGAGGGAAAGACCTTGCATGCGTGGACTCGCCGCACAGATCTCCTCCACGTTCGCCACGCCGAGCGCCGTCTCGAGAATGGCATGGACCATCAGCGGCTTCTTCAGCCCGGCGCGCGCTTCGAGCTGGGCCAGGAGCCGGTCGACATAGTGGATGTCCCAGGCGCCTTCGACCTTCGGGATCATGATCACGTCGAGTTGGTCGCCGATCTCGGTGACCAGTGTGAAGACGTCATCGAGGAACCACGGCGAATCGAGAGAATTGACTCGGGTCCACAGCTGGCAGTTTCCGAAGTCGACGGAGCGTCCGATCTTCACGAGGCCCTCGCGCGCCGCGATCTTGTTGTCCGCCTGGATCGCATCCTCGAGGTTGCCAAGGAGAACGTCACATTTGGTCGCCATGTCCGGCACTTTGGCCGCCATCTTCGCGTTGCTCGGGTCGAAGAAGTGGATCATCCGCGAGGGCTTGAACGGGATTTCTCGGAGCGGATTCGGGGCACCGACGGCCATCGGCTGGAAGAAGTCTTTTGCGCTGCGCATGGGGGGTCCTCTCTAATTTGGGCTTTGCATGGGATCGATTGCGGGCGAAAACCGGCGAAACAAGGAGTCGAGCCTTCGAGCTACTCGTAGAGTTTGATGATCTCGATCTTGCCGGCGGGTGCGGCTTCGAGACAAAGGTCACACAGGACGCACTCGTCGAGATTGCTCTCGTCGATGCGGACACCGTCATCTTCTGCGACGAAAATCGACACAGGGCAGACCTCTTCGAGTTTCTTGGCGATCTCGGCGTCCGCCGCAACGGCGGCATCGACCCGTACGTCGATGAATTCTCCAGGCATGAACGAGCTCCTCTGTGCGGTCTTTCTTCGGTCTGAATGCATTTCGAGCGCCACGCGGCGGCGATCGGACTCCTGCTCCCTGGCGTTGCTCGAGGCAATTTGCTCGAGGGATTGCCCGGGGTATTAACCGAGGCGTTGACGGATGAGGTCAGGGATTTCCTCGATGCGTTCGGCGACCGAGATGCCGGCCGCCTCCATTCGCTTGATCTTCTCGGCCGTCGTGTCTTCTTTTCCTTCGACGATCGTGCCGGCATGACCGAATCGCATGCCCTTCATCTCGTCCATGAAGCGTCCCGCCATGAACGCGACGATCGGGAGTCGCGACTTGTTCTCTCGGACCCATTCCGCGAGTTCGGCTTCCATGCGGCCCCCTGGCTCCGAGTAGATCGCGATGGCGTGGGTCTCCGGGTCGGCTTCGAAGAAGGGCATCAGCTCCGCATACGTCGTCCCGACGATGGCATCACCGCCGATCGAGACACAGGTGGATTGGCCCAGGCCGGCGGCCGTCAACGTCGATGCGATTTCGGTCGTCATGCCCCCCGACCGGGACATCACGCCGATATGGCCCTTCGTGTAGGCCTGACGCGTATTGGCGGCCGGCCCCCCGACGCCACCCATCTTGCATTCATCGGGAGAGATGATTCCGAGGCAGTTCGGCCCGATGATCCGCGCGCCGCGAAGCTCGGCGAGTTCGACGGCCTCGGCCACCTGCTTGCGAGGCACGTTCTCCGTCACGACGACGATCAGTTTGATGCCGTTCTCGAGAGCTTCGATGATCGCGTCCTGCGTGAACTTGGGCGGCACCGAAACGATCGATCCCTCGATCGATCCTCCATTGGCCGCTACCGCATCCCGAACGCAGTCGTAGACCGGTACGCCATATACGTCTCGGCCCGCGCGCCCGGGCGTGACCCCGCCCACGATCTTTGCGCCGTAGTCGAGGTTCTCGCGAGTGAGGTTGATGGCTTCACGGCCCGTAATGCCCTGAACGATGAAGCGCGTGTCTTTGGTCAAGAGGATCGACATGACTAAGCCTTCGCCTCCGCGTCCGACAGCTTGGCGACAGCACGCCCGGCAGCATCATGCATCGACACGCTGCGGTCACAGTAGTCGACACCATATTTTTCGAGGATCTTGAAGCCTTCCTCTTCCCAGGCGCCCGGAATCCGGAAGATGGCGATCGTTTCCGCCGGATCCTTTCCCGACTCGAGGCAACCTTTGATGACGCCTCGTGCGACGATGTCGACGCGTGTATTCGAGACGACGTTCATCATGACCGCGATCTTCTCTACACCCGGTTTCGACAGGATCAGCTTGGTCAGCTCCTTGGCTTTGGACATCGAGGGGTTGCCGCCGATCTCGCAATAGTTGGCTGGCTTCCCGCCATGTTTGCGTACGGCGTCGAAGAGCGTCAGTGAACCCCCTCCCGCGCCGATCACGAGGCCAAGGTTACCGTCGAATTCGACGACGTTTCCGGCCACACCGCGATGGTCGGCGGCGTTGACGCGCGCGCCGGCCAGTTCGAATTCCGTCGGCGGACGCGCCTGGCGCGTCTCGTCGTCGCCGATCCCGAGCTCATCGAGCAGCGCTTTGTGATCGCCGCGAGCCTCGGCCTCCATGTCGATGTGCCCGTCGAGTACGATGAACCGACCGTCCTCGAGTTTGGCGAGTGGGTTGATCTCGGCGAGCGTGAGGTCGTAGTCGAGAAAGATCTTCATCAGCTCGTAGACGATGGGGGTGAGCTTGTTGAGGTCCGATCCGGAGACACCCGTCGCTCCGACCGCTTCCTTTGCGACACGCGGGGTGAGCGGCAGGATGGTCGAGAAATGAGTTTTCGACACATGCTCCGGGTGGGTCTCTGCGACTTCTTCGATATCAATTCCGCCCATGTCGCTGAATACGCAGACGGGGCGTTTGGCGCGGCCGTCCCAGGTGATCGCAACGAAATATTCCTGGGCGATCGGAGTCTTCTCTTCGATGAGGACGGAGCGGCAGGTCTGACCGTTGACCTCGATCGGGAAGATCGATTCGGTCGCAGCCGCAGCTTCGTCCGCACTATCGGCGAATTTCACGGCGCCGGCCTTCATGCGTCCACCGGAGAGGACCTGACTCTTCAGCACGACCGGAATTCCGCCCATCGCATCGAACGCCTTGCGCGCATCTTCGGCGTTCTCGACGAGTTGGCTCTTGCCCAGCGGTAGACCGTGGCGACGAAAGAGCGCCTTGGCCTCGTACTCATAGAATCGCATCCGAAACTGCTCCGATCGGGTCGTGGCACGAGCGGCGTCGCATCGCCCACCAGGGTCGCCTCGTCCGCGCTCCGCGTAGGTACGGGTTGGACGCAGGCACCGGTTGGAAGAAACAGGCACCGGTTGGAAGGAACAGGCACCCGTTGGTCGAAACAGGCGCCGGCCAGACAAACAGCCACTGCCTAGAGAACGGTGTCTTCCGGAAGTCGCCGACGTCCAGAAAACCGTCTTGAAAACAAGCGGTTGGGCGGCCGCCCATCGCCGGCCCGCCCTTCCGTAAGGTCGCGGAACATATGCGTTTTCGAGAACACAGGCAACCTCGGGCAGCATGACCCGAATTCCGTTGCACAGGCTTCGCCGACCCGTGAGGTCCCGGGATTCTGCCCTCGCGATCCGGGCTCAACCGGGAAACACGGTTTTCCGATGAGGAAGAGTGCTCCGGGAGGCTCGATGGATCGCAAACTCAATGTGCTTCTGGCTGACGACAGCCAGACCGTGCTGACCCAGCTCGAGGGAATTCTCAACGGGATCGATGATCTTGCGGTCGTGGGTCTCGCCCAGAATGGCGCGGCCGCCATTCGAATGACGAACGAATCGATGCCCGACCTGGTGCTTCTGGACATCGTGATGCCCGGGCTCGACGGTCTTTCTGCGTTGCGCACGATTCGCTCCATGCATCCGGAGATCGAAGTCGCGATGGTGACTTCGCTCGGAGGCGATTCGGCCAAGGCCGAAGAAGCATTCAAGCTCGGCGCCTGTCAGGTCATCGCGAAGCCCTTTGACGCGGAATCGATCGAATCACTCATCGAGATGGTTCGATCGGACCTCGAAACAGGCCAGGCGCTGAACGACTGATGTCGATCCAGTTCTTTGGGCAGTTCTTGATCGCTCGAGGCGAAGTCGACGCCGCACACCTTCGCGAAGCGCTGACTCTCATGAGCAGCCGCAACGCCACTCTCGGGGATCTGGCCGTCGCGGAAGGCTTGCTCGCTCCGCGGGACGTCGCGAGGATCCACGCCGAGCAGCACTCGCGTGATCTTCATTTTGGTGATCTCTGCGTCGAGCAGGGTCTACTGACGGCTGCCCAGCTCGTGGAACTCCTCAGGATGCAGAACGAACGGCGCCTGCCCGTCGGTGAAGCGCTCGTCGAACTCGGTCATCTCGCGTCCGATCGGCTCGCGCTGCTGCTCGACGTCTTCAAGGCGGATCAGGCGAACTATGCGACGGGCCAGATCCGTCTGCCCGATGGCCTCGCGAATCACCGCGCTGCAGAGCCGACGCTCTCCCTCTTCGCGCGCTTCGCGATGCGTCTTGCCCGAATCCACGCGAAGGTCGGTGCGGTGCACGCATTCGAATCGGCTCCAGAGTTCGCAGACGTATCTGTTTCGATTCCGCTCACTGGAGTCCAGGGGCTCGACGTGGCACTCGTCTCGGACGCGGAGTTCGCCGAACGCCTCGCACTCGCGACGACGGGCCTCGACGAATCTGATCTCGATCCGGAAACGGTGGCCGATGGTGTCGGAGAATTCTTGAACGTGTTTCTCGGCAACGTGGTCAGCGCGCTCTCGGTCGAAGGGCATCCGATGGAACTCGGGACGCCTGACTACGAAGCCGAACTCGTCGACGGCTGGACCGTCGATCTCGCCGTCGAGACCGGGCGCGCCGCGTTGGTGCTCAGCCTGTTTTGATTCGTGGTACGCTCGGCGGCCATGGCCAGCCGAAGCGACGACGCACATGCGAACAGACTCGAGAAGTGGGCGAAGGACGGAAAAGAGGGGCTGCCTCCGGTTCTCGCCGCGACCGTGATCCTGCTTCGAGACGGCGACGCCGGACTCGAGACATTGATGCTCAAGCGAAATTCGAGGATCGTTTTTGGCGGCATGTGGGTCTTCCCGGGTGGTCGCGTCGATCCCGAGGACTGGAAGGGCGTCGCTGAAGGCGACGATCTCGCGGCTTCACGTCGGGCGGCGGAACGAGAGTCGATCGAGGAGTGCGGGCTGCGCGTCGATCCGACTACGATGGTTTCCTTTTCGCATTGGACGCCGCCGCCGGTCACCCCAAAGCGATTCTTGACGTGGTTCTTCGCGGCGCGTCCCGAAGATGGGCGTGTTTCGATCGATGACGGTGAGATCAAGGAGTCTCTCTGGATGAGCCCGAAGGAAGCGTTGCGTCGCCAGAGCGTCCAGGAAATCGAACTCGCACCCCCGACCTACGTGACGCTTTCAGACCTCGCGCGCTTCTCTGGTGTCGACGAAGCGCTGACCGAGATCGGAGCACGCACCCCCGAACGCTTTCAGACACACATCGGTGTCAGTGATGTCGGACCCGTCGCGATCTGGCATGGGGATGCGGGGTACGAGAACGCCGACCCGAAGGCGGCCGGTGCGCGTCATCGCTTGACGATGGTCAAGGGTGGCCAGTGGGTCTACGAACGCCGCGACTGATGCTCGTCTGAACTCGACGCGATCCGATCGGCCGCGTAGTCCTCGATGATCGTGCCGCGGAAGAAATTGCGGTTGCCACCGGCCAGCAGGCCGATCGCGTTGTCGCAGGTGAAGGTCTTGAAGTCTTCGAGGTCGAGATGGCCGTCCTCGATCAATTCCCAGGCTTCGGGCAGGACTCCTCGAAAGTCGGGCACGTCCCAATGGCCGATGTCGCTCGCGAAGATCGCGTTCAAGCGTGCCTTCATCGGAATCTTCGCGCGGTCGAAGGCGATCGCGTTCATCGGATCGTCCGCTTCGCATCCAAAGTAGAATCGCTTCTCGAAGATCTCCTTGATATCGCTCTTGGTCGCGACCCCTGCCTCGCGGAATTCGTCGATCGACTCGCCTTCCTCATCGGGGTCGGACAGCATGAAGGTCGCCTCGTCGAGGCGATCCAGCCTTTCGACGACCTGTTTCGGTGCGTGTTCGGCGAGCAGCTTCGCGAGAAGAACCTTGTCGAGCTCGTTCGGATCGTAGTGGTCGATGGCTGCACGGTTGCGCTTCTCGAAGTGCCCGAGGATGTCCGAGAACAGATTGGCAGCCCAGGCCACGCCGCCCTCGAGAAAACCGAAGCGAAGATTCGGGAATCGGACCGGCACGCCACCGAAGAAGATCGAGCGGCAGCTTGCTTCTCCGGCCGCCGCGAAGTTGCCGATGTGGTTGTAGACATAGTTCTCGCGGGACATTCGCGAACCCCAGCCCATACCGCTCGAATGAAAGGTGGGCGCGACTCCGAGTTCTTCGCAGCGCTGCCAGAGGGGGTCGTAATCGTAGTCGCTGTCATGGGCGAGCGTATCGATCCAGGTGGCTCCCCGAGTCTCCTCGGCTCCCGGGACGGGCCGTGTAATGACGCCGGAAAACATGGCCGCCTTGAGGCCGAGTTCCCCGACGGCATGGTCGAGCTCTGCGATCGCCTCATCGGGGGTAAACATCGGGATCGCTGCGACCGGTTGGAGTCGATCTCGATACTCGCCATAACATTCTGCGTAGTAACGATTGAATGCCCGTGCCATGGCGCACCGAAGCTCGTCGTCCGAGAGTGCCGTCACGGTCAGACCGTAGGTCGGGAAGAGCAGCGCGTAGTCGAGCCCCAGCTCGTCGAGCCGCGAATACATGAGCTTCGGCGTCATGGCGGTCGCCCGATCGAGGGTGTTGCGCGTCGGAAGGCCCCACCAGGGCATGCGTGTCATTCCGAGACCGCGCTTCAGGTCATGAGGGATGCCACGCAGAGTGACGCTTCCGTTCCGGAGCTGATCGAACCTCTTGGCGATTTCCTCGCCGGCGATCTCTACGATGAAATCGCGAACGATCGGGATGTACTCGATGAGATGACCGTCGCCATCGATGACCGGGTGGTCGAGCTTCTGCTTGATCTTCTCGATCTCGTCAGTCCGTATGAAATTCATGCCACCGCCCCCATCGCGGTTCGGGGTGTTATGGGTTCCCGCTACCTCGACTCACTTCGGGGCCCGCCATTCTCGCCGGGCCAGCGCGACCCGCCGATCGTGTCCGCGAAGGGCCAGAACTCCTCGGCATCGAGGGCGCCGGCGAGTGTGATCTTTCGATCGAGGAAGGTGGGTGTCCATAGATGGGCCGAGATTTGCTCGCGCATCGGCAGGAGCGTTGCGATCGGATCCCACTTGCTTTCGCGCAGCGTGAGTTCGCCTTCGGCCTTCTCGAGGAAGGCGGTGCCGTAGCGGCTGTTCACATGCACGACATGGGGTGGGAAATCATACTGTCCCGGTGTGAAGTCGACGTCGCGCAGGCATTTGATCCACCACTCGTTCTGTTCGCATTCCTCGACCGGTGCCTGGGCACCGATGATCTTGCCCTTGAATTCGATGAAGGTATGCCCGAGATGGGTGACGCGCGCCTCGACGTTGTCCAGCATGCGCCAGTAGTGGGTGTCCGCGAGGAACTTGGGTTGCCCCCAGCGTTCCTGGCTGATGTAGATGACGGTTTCCTGGTTGATGCCGATGCCGAGGGTGTATTCGCCTGTGATGCCGCCGTAGTCGGCATTCACGTTGATCACGACGCCGTATTCGGGCGCTGCCTGGATGGGCACGTTGTAGATCGTGATGTTGACGTTCGGTTCGTCTCCGGGCTCGATGCCCGGTGGCAGGAGCGCCGCCACGCAGTCCTTGTCCGTACGATAGACGAGCTTCAGCATGGGCCAGTTGATCAACTCCCCCGGATTCGATTGCGGTCCGGTCGCTTCGATGATCGGATTGTCGTAGGCCTTCGCGAGAAGCGTGTTGATCGTGTCGGTTGCCATGATGAAGTCCTCCGGGTGGATTCGAGCGTCATCCGCAGTATGGCGAACTCCCGCCCGGATGGACTTCCGATTCCAGTCGTCCGAGGTGCGGCCGATCCCTCGTCAGGGCAGGCAGTTCGGCGGAAGGGGATGACGATAGAGCTTGGCTGCGTTTTCGTGCGCGATCATTCGGATCTCGTTGTCCGGGAGGTTCCCGATCAGCTTCTTCATGAC
>Ga0265303_10002445_pt1 | contig 11490 bp, 9 predicted proteins | sample Helome_2_FD_192494 | JGI IMG/M metagenome (GOLD analysis project Ga0265303, IMG submission 192494) | Marine sediment microbial communities from subtidal zone of North Sea - Hel_20160317 (Illumina Assembly) | ecosystem: Environmental > Aquatic > Marine > Subtidal zone > Sediment ...
CAGGGGGATAATCGCGATGCTCTTCATGTCCGTGGCGCCGGGACAAATCAGCTGATGATCGCAAGGCGTAAAGCGACCCAACCAGGGCTGCTGTAGCGCGATATACTGCGGCGCCAGGCCCGTCATCGCTTCTACCATCAACAGGTCTTCGAAGTCTTCGGCCGGTGTGCCGTTCGCGAGCAGCAGATGGCGAATGTCGTGATCGGGATCGCACAACACCAGGCTGACGTACTCGAGGCCGTAACTCACTCGGAGGCCATCAATCAAAGCGACGATCAGCGCATCGAGGCTTTCAGCCTGCATGAGTCGCAATTCACGTTTGTGTGTATTGCGGGATTTCTCATCGTTGAGCGCAACCTCGGCTCGCACCTCTTGCAGCTCACGCAGGGCAGTCTCGAGCTTTGCCTGCAGTTGCTCGACCGTCGACACCCGGCTAACCCCTCAATGCCAGGTAATCCCGGCCTTTCTTCATTAAGTCGACGAACGCCTGCTCGTCACCACCCGCCACTGTTTCACGAATTCTCGCCGCCGCATCACAGAGTGCGTCCAGTGGCCCGATCCCGAATTTATTCAGGTGCTGAATTTCGAAATACAGGTGCGGGTTGTCCTGGGCAACGGCGGCGGACACAAGCAATTGTGAGTCGAACGTCGTGGACGACATCTTTGCCAGTTTCGGAGCCGCCTCACCGCTTTCCGCGAGCGCCGTAAAGAACGCAATATTCAAGGCATGCGACAAACCCAATACGTAGGCGATCAGTCGATCATGATCGTCCAGTCCCATGTCCAGCTGTTCCACCATCGTGGCCGCAAACAATTCCTTCACGGCAGCGGTGGCTTGCGGGTCGCCGACGTCACAAAAAATGAGGTGTCGGCCGGACAACAGTCGAGTATCGGGACCGTACATCGGGTGCAGGGAGGTGACTCGGCAACCCGACGATTGCAGTTCGCGAAGGCCATCGATCAACGGTGACTTCAGTGACCCTATGTCGAATACCAGTCCCGAGGGTTTCAGCACAGCCAGCTGCGCGAGAATTCTACCGGAGACCGCCAACGGTGCCGCGACCACGATGAAATCGAAATCCACGCCGGCATCCGCCCAGTTCCTGAAGCGACCAGGCCCGTCTTCGACCGTGATATCGGCCACCGTTGTCGCGAAACCCTGAGAGGCAAAAAAGTCCACAAACCAGCGGCCCATCTTGCCCGCACCACCGATCACCAGTGCGCGCCGACCGTCTCCCTTGCCCTCGGCGATCACCCTGTCACGCTCCTGGCTTTCGAGCGACGTCTGAATCAGCTGTCGCAATAATCCTTCGACCAGGTCCGGATCGACACCCTGTTTCTTCGCCTGGTCGCGACCCATATCCAGCACGTCCTTTTCCCGCGCATAGTCACGTGTGCCGGTGCCCGTTTCGAGTTTGCTCTTGCCTATTTCGCCAACGATTTTCTGTCGTTCAGCGATTAGCTCCACCAGGTTCCGATCGACAGCGGACAGCTTATTGCGAAGTTCGTCGAGAGTCATAGTCCAAAACTGTTATTCAAATGCGGTAAAGGCACTGTTTTACAGCAGACTCGTTCGCAGTGAAAGCCGGCCCGATGTGCTTCGGGCCGGCCGGGCGTCATTGGCGCCGGTAGCTGCTAATTAGTGTCTGTGCCTGTTCCGGCCACGGCGATCACGGTAGGTATCGTAATTGTCGAAATACCGATATTCATGGCGAACACCTCGACGATAGTTCCTCGCGTAGGCCGACTCCCAGCGATAGATGTCGAAAAGCTGGTGCCAGGCGAGGTGATGGTTTTTGCGCAGCCGCGAGTGCTTGTACCACTGGCGAAAAGGCCTGTTTCGTTTGAGCCAGTAAGGCATGTGTTTTGCACGCCGAGTTTCGACTCGATAGTAATACGATGGCTGGTAGGTGTTGCGGACCTCTTTATGCGCTACGGCCTCGGGAGAATCCAACAGCAGCAAGCCACCGGCTATCAACGCTACAGTGATGATCTTGTTCATATCAATCTCCAGTTCCTCTCTTGATTGCGGCTCCAGAGTATGTCGCGCAACATGAATGGATGATGAAAGTAAGCTGTTGTTTTTATTGATTTTATGAACGCAAGGTGAACAACGCCTATGCGCAGCGACGTTGCCCACTGTCAGAACTCAGGCAATCATGCGAATATGCGACAACAAGTAATAACAACCATCAGGGGGTTAGGAATTGATGAAGACACGTGCCGCCGTCGCCTGGGAAGCAGGCAAACCACTTGAAATCGAAATGCTCGAACTTGAAGGTCCAAAGGCCGGGGAAGTTCTGCTCAGGAATGTCGCTACGGGCGTCTGCCATACCGATGCTTTTACGCTCTCCGGTGAGGACCCCGAAGGCCTGTTTCCGGCCGTACTGGGTCACGAGGGAGGAGCCATCGTCGAAGAACTGGGGGAAGGTGTGACTTCTCTCGCCATCGGCGACCACGTCATCCCGCTGTATACGCCCGAGTGTGGTGAATGCAGTTTTTGCACGTCCGGCAAGACCAATTTGTGCCAGGCGATTCGCGCAACTCAGGGTCAGGGCCTGATGCCGGACGGCTCATCGCGTTTCTCATCGAATGGCAAGACCGTCTATCACTACATGGGCACATCGACGTTCAGCGAGTACACGGTGCTCCCTGAAATCGCTGTCGCCAAGATCAGCAAAGACGCACCGCTGGAAAAAGTCTGCCTGCTCGGCTGCGGAATTACGACCGGCATCGGTGCGGTACTGAACACGGCCAAAGTTGAACCCGGAGCGACGGTTGCCGTCTTCGGGCTCGGCGGCGTTGGATTGAGCGCCATCCAGGGCGCGACCATGGCCAAAGCCGGCAGAATCGTGGCGATCGATATCAATACCGACAAGTTTGAGCTCGCCAGACAAATGGGTGCGACCGATACGGTCAACCCCGGAGACCATGACACCCCCATCCAGGATGTCATTGTCGAGTTAACCGACGGTGGCGTGGATTACTCGTTTGAGTGCGTCGGCAATACGGGTCTTATGCGGTCGGCGCTGGAATGCTGCCACAAGGGCTGGGGTGAGTCCGTCATTGTCGGCGTCGCGGGTGCCGGTCAGGAAATCTCGACGCGGCCCTTCCAGCTGGTCACAGGACGAGTGTGGCGTGGTACTGCATTCGGTGGCTGCAAAGGCCGGTCGCAATTGCCAGGCATGGTGGACCAGTACATGGATGGCGATATCAAGATCGATGAGTTCATTACGTACACGATGCCGCTGGAAGATATCAACAAGGCGTTCGATTTGATGCACGAAGGAAAAAGCATTCGCTCCGTGATCCACTTCTGATAGAAAGATCGTTCATGCAGCGAGAGCCGGAACCTCAGTGAGCCAGATCGCCGTCGCGACAACATCGCGGTTGGCCGCCGACGCGGCTGAGGAAGTCGCGTCTGTCGGCGGCAACGCCGTCGACTGTGCGCTCGCAGCAGCCCTGATGACCATCAATACCGAACCCGGCGTTTGTGCGCTCGGTGGTAGCGCATTCGTTACGGTCTGGCGCGCCGATGGCGATCCCGTCACGATCGATGGAAACGTGACCGTACCGGGCACTGACCTGGCTGCCGCAGAACGCGGCGGTGGGTCTGTGACCGTCACAATAGACTACGGCGGCGGTATTACCACGCTTGTCGGTCCGGGGTCGGTGGCTGTACCGGGCACACTGGCGGCACTCGAACATGCGTGGAAGCGTTACGGTAATGCGTCCTGGCGCGCCATTTTCGAGCCTACCATTCGCGCCTGTCGCGAGGGCTTCCCATTGTCGGCAGCCTGTCGCTACTACCTTGGCTATTCCGGCAAGAGTATCTTCGATCGCAGCAGCGACGGTTATTCTGCATTGCACCACGCCGACGGAACGTTGCTCGACGCTGGCGAAAGGGTTGTAGTGCCACACCTGGCCGACAGTCTCGGCGCGATCGCGGAAGATGGCGCCCGGGTCTTTTATGAGGGCGACATCGCAACAGCGATTGCCGGCCATTGCCGGAACGGTAACGGTATGTTGACGGCGGCTGACTTGCGAAACTACCAGGCGAAGGAACGGACGCCCCTGACAATGAACATCGGCGACTGGTCTATCGCTAGCAACCCACCGCCTGCCGTCGGCGGCAGCGTGCTTGCGGCCATGTTGCTGGCCTGTGCCGACCTCTCTTCCAGGGAATGGACCCGTGGCACGTTGTCACAACTTGTGAAATCACAACGTGCCTGCCTCGATTTTCGCAAACGAAACCTCGACCTCGCAGATGACGTTTCTTCCGAGGCTGCCCGTCTGGTCGATGCCGCACGCAGCGGTCGCTTATTGTCGAGGTGGACGTCGGCATCGACCGTGCACACATCGGTTGTCGACGATGAAGGTACCGGTTGCGCCATCACAGCATCGTCGGGATACGGATCCGGCGAAATGCCGGATAGAACCGGATTGTGGCTGAACAACTGTCTCGGCGAGATTGAACTCAATCGGCGCGGCCTGGAGGCGGGACCGCCCGGCTCGCGCTTGCCATCCAATATGGCGCCAAGCGTCGCAAGACGCGACGGCGCCGTTCTCGCCGTCGGCTCCCCGGGGGCCGATCGAATCACGACGGCGCTGCAGCAGTTCCTGATCAACTACCTGCAATTCGAAATGCCCCTGAGGGATGCTATCGCTCATCCGCGCGTGCATGTCGACACCAGTGGCGACAAGGAGAAACTCATGGCGGAGCCCGGCCTCGATCTCCCGGATGTCGACATGCCGGTGACCGTTTTTCCCGAGCTCGTCATGTACTTTGGTGGCGTTGGTGCGGCCGTGCACGACACCCGCTCGGGGTTTGAGGCGGCCGCAGACCCGCGCCGCGAAGGTGGGATTTTCGTATCCGGCGACTGATGATGCGGACCGTTGCGATCATAAGCGTCAGTCTTTGCCTGCTTGTGCCATTCCCGCTCGATGCCCAGGAAACGATAACCCGGGGCCGAAATATGACGGCCGATGTTGCCAACGATGGCCGCATCACCATCGATCTGCTCGGCGACATCTGGATCGTATCGCCGGGCGGCGGCGAGGCCGTCGCTGTCACCCGGCACCTCAGGTCCGCACGTCGGCCGCGCTGGTCCCCGGATGCGTCCCGAATTGCTTACCAGGCCATCGAAGAGGGATCCCAGCTACTCTGGATCTATGATCTCGGCACGAAGCAGTCGCAACGAATCAGTCGCCACACCTATTTCGACCTGCACCCTGCCTGGCATCCGGATGGAGAACGTCTCGTCTATGCGTCCGACTCCACTGGCAAGGGATTCGACCTATGGGAGGTCGATCTGGCCACGAGCTTGCACTGGCGACTGAGTGATCGCGCCGGGGACGAGACAGACCCTGCCTGGTCGGCGGACGGCCGCAATCTCGTCTACGTTCATCATCACGGTGATCAGTGGTCCCTGATCCTGCGCCGCCACGGTTTGCCCGAAGAGACGCTGGTATCGACGACAGACCGACTGGCGGGGCCTGCCTGGCGGCCCGACGGCACGCTCATCACCTACGTCCGGAAAAGCGCAACCGAAGTGACGGCAGAAATGGTCGTGCTGTCGCAACCGCGACTGCTCAGGCCTTACATGAGCGGTGAAGATTATGGCCTCGCGCCATTTAGCTGGCTTGACCGGCACCGAATGGTCTACACGGCTGACGGACTCATCCGCCAGCGACTGTTCAATTCCTGGAGCTCGACACCGCTGCCATTTCGAGCAACGATCCTGGCCGAAGAGCCGACAGTCTCGGCGGATATTGAACACCAACCGTTGCCGCGATTTGACGAGCCAGATGGACGCTTGATTGTTCATGCATCACGACTGTTCGACGGCCTGGGCGCCGGCTACCAGGCAGACAGGGATATTGTGATCGATGGCGGTTACATAAGCGCCGTCGAGCCCCATGTCGAGAGGTCCGGATCAATCCTGATCGACATGGGTGACCTGACGGTGCTGCCGGGCTATATCGACGTACGCGCGCGACTAGCGGAGGGGTACGAGCGATTTGGCGATGACGTCGGCGCATTCCTGCTGACAACGGGCGTCACAACCATCGTCACGCAGCACAATGATGCTGAGCGACTGAATACCTTGTGGTCCGGCAAAGACTCTCCGGGACCGCGGCTACTCAGTGCGGCAAAGTGGCCCGTCGCTCGAGTGGCAGGCATGGCCGACTCGATGACGCCCGGTCTGGCCACACTGCTCGATTCTCGCCAGGCTCGGCTGATCGACGTGTCGAAGCCGATCGCGCGGCGCTTTGCCGAGACGCCGAGGCTCGATGCTGGACGAAGCGCCGTGGTGCTCGCCAGCTTCGACAACGGGCTACCCGCTGGCATTGCATTGCACGCGGAGTTCCGCGCGCTCGTGGCGGCAGGCCTTCGATCGGAACAGTCGTTGCGTGCAGCTGGCGTGAACGCCGCCGCCGCGATCGGCGTGGACCCGTTTCTCGGACGTATCGCTGTTGGTGCGGCGGCAGACCTGGTTTTCGTGGACGGTGACCCCCTTACCAATATCGAGGACGCACTGAATATTGTCGCCGTTGTGCGCAATGGGCGTTTTTTTAGCGTCAGGGGACTGATCGATCGGGTACAAATGATCGAAACTGTCGAATAATTTGACAAAAGCCTGCCGAAACCGGCTTCGATCCGCGATGGCGGGTGAATTGAACATAACGGCAATCGGGTCAGGATGACCATATACCGTTTCGCCCGAAAATAATTAATATTTTTCTTTATTTATCAGAATCTTATCATGGGCTCTTGCCACAACAGATTATGTGCGGGGTCCAAATTGTGTCGATCTTCTTTACAAAAACAGGCCCGAATTGGCGCCGGATCGCGTCGGGGATTCGTCGAACCCCTTCATTGGCGCGGCCCTCAGGCACGTTGGCACAGGAATTGCTTTTAATACCATGCCCAAGCGAAGTGTAGCTGCGGTCGGTAATAAAACGGACAGGTACAGGATTTAGACGCCAGAAGAAAAATAACTACAAAAAAAAGAAGATCAGAATCCAATAATAATAAAAAACCCTCTGTCACCGTTTACCGCATTTGCAGTTACCTCTTTTGAAAAAAAGAGAAGTTGGCCCCGCCGCTCACGCCGCGGGGCTTTTTCTTTGGCAGAATGAACGTCCCGGGAAATCACCGGTCTTGGTGAGCCCTGGCAGATACCTGCAACAGGGGAAGACGCATGCGAATGACAGCGCCGATCTGGCTTGGCCTGGTGCTGATCGGTCTTACCATGACGGGCTGCACGGGCGACGATCCGGATTTCACGGAAGCCGATATCCCCGGGCTTCATGACCAGTTGCAGCGCGGTGAGCTCACCTCCGAGGAGCTTGTCGAATGGTATATCCAGCGCATTGAATCGATCGACAATGCCGGGCCGAATTTACGTTCGATCATCGAAATCAATCCCGATGCCATGGCGATCGCCCGCTCTTTGGATTCCGAGTGGAAGGTATCGGGGCCGCGCGGACCACTGCACGGCATTCCGGTCGTGTTGAAGGCCAATATCGATACGGCCGACCAGATGTACACCAGTGCAGGGTCACTGGCGCTGGCTGAGCATGCGCCGCCGACCGATGCCTTTGTGGTCAAGCGGCTGCGGGATGCCGGCGTCGTGATACTCGGCAAGTCCAATCTCAGCGAATGGGCGAACTTTCGCTCGACGAGGTCATCGAGCGGTTGGAGCAGCGTCGGGGGGCAGACCAGGAATCCGTACGACAGGGCGCGATCGCCGGATGGTTCGTCGAGCGGCTCGGCCGTTGCGGTCGCGGCTAATCTGACCGTCGTCGCCATAGGCACCGAGACGGATGGTTCCATCGTCGGCCCGGCAGGTACTAATGGGGTTGTCGGGATCAAACCGACGCTCGGGCTCGTTAGCCGCAGCGGAATTGTCCCGATTGCGCACAGCCAGGACACGCCGGGCCCAATCTCACGAACGGTACGAGACGCGGCCATGCTGCTCACGGCGATGACCGGCATCGATGCCGACGACAATGCGACAGCGCACGCGGAAATTCACCACGACTACTCATCAAACCTGACGGCAGACGGACTGCGTGAGACACGCATCGGCGTGATCCGTTCGTATCAGGGTGCCGGGTCGAATCCGGATGTCGACGCCATTCTCGAATCCGGTATCGAGGCGATCAGGGCGAGCGGGGCTGACATTGTCGACCCTATCGACTACGCATCGGCGAATATGCTCGAAGTCGAGTACGAGGTACTGCTGTACGAATTCCGCGCCGGCCTGAATCGCTACCTGGAAAAGTCAAAAGCGCCGATTCAGAGCCTCACCGACCTGATCGAATTCAATAACACACATGCCAGCACAGTGATGCCTTTCTTCGATCAGGACATATTCCTCGCGGCGAACGATAAAGGGCCACTGACCGACCCAGAGTACCTGGAAGCTCTGGCAACCAGCCAGCGCCTCGCCAGGGCAGCAATCGACGACGCTATGAGCCAGCATGGGCTCGATGCACTCATTGTGCCAACGAACGGGCCCGCATGGATGATAGACCCGGTGAATGGCGACAACTACCAGATCAGCAGCTCTTCCCTGGCAGCGATATCTGGCTATCCGAGCATTACGGTCCCGGCCGGGCATGTTAAAGGCCTTCCAGTCGGCCTCTCATTCATCGGGAAAGCCTGGAATGAGAAGCAGCTCATAGAGATTGCCTACGCTTTCGAGCAAGCTACTACGGCAAGGCGAGTACCTATTCTCTGACGACAAGCGATTGACCTGATGTTCAAAGCCGTTCGCATTTCCATTCTGTTGTTCGTACTGTTCTTTGTCGCCGTCAGCACCTGGCTCACACAGGCGCGGAGTACGGACTGGAATAACAGTCTCTGGGTCAAGGTCTACCCAATCAATGGTGATAATAGTGATGAATCGGCCCGCTACATCGAGAAGCTCACGCTAGGCGACTTCGCCGGCATCGAGTCCTTCCTCGAACGTGAAACCAGCCGGTACGGCAATGGTTTGTCTCGCCCTGTCCGAATCGAACTCGGCGAGGTCATCGGCGAACAGCCACCTGAAATCGGCGGCAAGCCAAACGCCGTGTCGGTGATATTGTGGTCCCTCAAGATGCGCTGGTGGGCGACCAGCGTCACAGACGAACAGGACCGTATCGAACCCGATGCCAGAATCTTCGTCCGCTACCATGCTCCCGAGTATGACGTCGTACTGGAGAATTCGGTCGGCCTGCAGAAAGGCATGGTCGGTATCGTGAACGGCTACGCGAGTCGCCGATTCCGCGGCACCAACAACGTCATCATCGCGCACGAGTTCCTGCATACCCTGGGCGCGACCGACAAGTACAGCGCTATCGACGGCCAACCGATAGGACCGGCAGGACTCGCGGAACCGGACCGGAATCCTCTTTACCCACAGCGCTATGCCGAGATCATGGGTGGCCGAATCGCGCTTGCTGTCGACGACTCGATCATTCCAAAGAGCCTCAAGTTCGCAGTCATAGGACCTGTGACGGCAAGTGAAATCAACCTGATTGACTGATGCGGCTTTTGTTGCGATGTCGCGTGAGCTACGCTCACGCGATGCGTGATAGCAGCACACCCGGGTTCTCCTGCAAACAACTGCGTGTCAGTGTGGCAAACCGCGTGCTCGTGAATTCACTGGAGTTACAGGTTAGCGACGGAGAGCTTGTCGCCGTGCTAGGGCAAAACGGCGTCGGCAAAACGCTGACAATGCACACGCTGGCCGGACTGCGAGCTCCCGACGAAGGACAGATCGTCGCGCGGGGCAAGAACCTCGCGACGACTCGCAGGCAGGACATTGCCAAGGTCCTGGCACTGCTGCCACAACACGTCGACGATATCTTTCCGGCTACCGTACTGGACACGGCAATGATTGGTCGCCATCCGCATATCGGGCGCCTGAGCTGGGAGTCCGACGACGATTTTGCCGTGGCGCACGCAGCGCTGGATTCTGTCGGGCTCAACGGTTTTTCGGCGCGCGATATTCTGACTCTGTCGGGCGGTGAACGACGAAGGCTGGCTATTGCCCAGGTGCTGACACAGCAACCCCATGTCTATTTGCTCGACGAACCGACGAATCACCTCGATCCGCAGCATCAACTCGATGCCTTGCAGTTGTTCCGCGACAAGGCCGACAGCGGAGCCGTCGTCATCGCAAGCCTGCACGACGTCAACCTGGCTGTCAGATACGCTGACCGTTGCCTGCTACTTTATGGCGACGGTCGCTGGGAACTTGGCGAAACCGGAGAGATTCTCTGTTCGGAGCGCCTGAGCGAGCTGTACTCGACACCAATGGAAGCGGTCGACTGGCGATCGGGTCACCTGTTCGTCGCTTCAGGTAACGTAGCCGCTGAGCGACTCTAAATATTTCGCATGCAATCCCGGATTCGCAGCGAGGACCGAGCGAATCGCCAGGTCGGGCGGATCACCATTAAGATCCGTAAACACGCCTCCGGCCTCTGTCACAATGATCGACAGCGCGGCAATGTCCAGAATATTCACATCCGATTCGATGACGGCTTCGATCTTGCCGGCTGCGAGCAAGTGATAGTGATAGAAATCGCCATACCCTCGGATTCGATCCGCACGCTCGACGATGTTGCCGAGTGACTTCCAGCCGTTGCTGCCGGCGAGTGACTTGAGATTGCCCACCGACACCGACGCGCGATCCGGATCGTCAATCATGCTCACCGAAAGTCGCTGCCCATTGAGCCAGGCGCCCTGACCTTTCTCTGCCCAGGCCAGTTCATCCATCATCGTGCCACTGGAAACTCCGAGGATGATCTCGCCGCCGTGCATGAGCGCGACCTGAGTTGAAAAGAACGGGTACTGGCGGACGAATCCCTTGGTGCCATCGATCGGGTCGACGAGCCAAAGGAATTCGGCATTGCCTTTCGTGCGACCGGTTTCTTCGCCGTAGAAACCGTGTTCCGGAAACGCCGCCAGCACCATTGCACGAATTGCCTGTTCGCACTCTACGTCGGCCTGCGTCACCGGCGTCATGTCCGCTTTTGTCTTCACGATGAAATTGCCAGCATAATATCGGCGGCTTATTTGCGAGGCCTCATTGGCCGCCGCCAGTGCCACCCGCAAGTAATTCGACGCGCTGCTGTCAATTGTGGTTGCCACGACCTGTGCCCCGTCTCGTCAATTCGCGGCCGCCACTATGGCCGCATGCAGCGCGATTGACAAGCTGCGGCGACCCTGACGCTTGACAGCCTGCTGGCACCTGCCTATCGTCGGGCCCTCATCTGGTGAACCCGAAATGGCTTGTTTCGGGTGAACGGGAAGCCGGTGCCGCGTGATCGTTGTCTTGTCCGATCGCGCCAGGCCGGCGCTGCCCCCGCAACGGTGATCGAGTCAAACCCGTAGCCCCCGCATCGACGATGCGGAGCCACTGCGAATCCTGGCGATTTCGTGGGAAGGCGCTACGGCTGGAGAAGTCCGCTCGTCAGCCCGGAGACCGGCCC
>Ga0265303_10002446_pt1 | contig 11490 bp, 12 predicted proteins | sample Helome_2_FD_192494 | JGI IMG/M metagenome (GOLD analysis project Ga0265303, IMG submission 192494) | Marine sediment microbial communities from subtidal zone of North Sea - Hel_20160317 (Illumina Assembly) | ecosystem: Environmental > Aquatic > Marine > Subtidal zone > Sediment ...
CATAGCTACCTATTACGGGGATGAAGATAAATGGAAATTGATGCTTGAAGAAGTGCGACCCGATATGGTTTTTATTGCAACAAACTGGGCTAATCATGCCCCAATGGCGATCGAAGTGATGAATATGGGTGCGCATGCCTTTGTGGAAGTACCCCTGGCCATTAGTATTGACGAGCTCTGGCAGATTGTAGACACCTCAGAGAAGACCCAGAAACATTGCATGATGATGGAAAATGTAAATTATGGTCGTGACGAGTTATTGTTTTTAAATATGTGCAGGCTAGGAGTCCTTGGTGAACTATTACACGGTGAAGCGGCCTATATTCATGATCTGAGGACACAGATGGATGAGGTTGAGCGAGGTACAGGTTCCTGGCGCACATACCATTATGCCAAAAGAAACGGGAACCTCTACCCTACCCATGGCCTGGGCCCGGTAGCGCAATATATGAATCTGGGTCGTACAGAAGATACCTTTAAAAGTCTCGTATCCTATTCCACTCCGGCAAGGGGTCGTGCCCTATATGCTAAAGAACATTTTCCGCCGGACCATCAATGGAATCAATTGGATTATAAAGGAGGTGATATGAATACCTCGATAATAAAGACAAGTCTAGGAAGAACAATTTTGGTGCAATGGGATGAAACCAGTCCGAGACCTTATTCCCGGCTTAACTTAATACAGGGTACCAAAGGTATTTTGGCTGGTTTTCCTACAAGAGTGGCTTTGGAAGGTGGGGTTGGAGGCATTACAGAAAGTCATCATCAATGGGTGCAGGGGGAACAACTAGCGGCTATTTATGAAAAGTATGATCATCCTTTGTACAAGCGCTTGTCATCTGCTACCAGTGAAAGTGGCCATGGGGGAATGGATGGGATGATGGTTTACCGTATAATTGAGTGTCTCAGGAATGGACTTCCTCTGGATCAAAACGTGTATGAAGGATGTTTCTGGAGTGCAGTTTCTCCTTTAAGCGAGCGTTCTGTGGCTAATGACGGCGCTCCGCAGTCATTCCCAGATTTTACACGAGGTAATTGGAAAGAAACGAAACCTTTGGATATCATAGCATAATTTCACTGTAATCGATACATTTCTATAGATAATCCGTCTCATTAATAAGTAAGTATTTTCTGTTTGGTTATGAATAAGCAAATTAATTCGACAATTAGGCAACTAAGTGAAGTTCATAATGGCCCAATTTGGGCGGGACAATCCTACGCTAAAAAATTATCTCAATTAAAAGGAAATGAGATGTTTATACGTCCTCTACCTTCTGTGCATAGTATCGCCGAAATTATTGCACATACCATTTCCTGGAGAAATGATACCATCTTAAAATTAAAGACTGGCAAAGGTGAACTTACAGATACCAATCCAAAAAATTGGAGATCAAATGACCAGTTAAAGACTATAGGCTGGGAGAAGATCCAGGAAGAAGATAATAAAACACTCCTGGAATTATTGGGACTATTACAAGATAAGGATGATACATTTTTAGATGAAACCTACTATGACCCCGAATTTGGAGATAATTATCCTTATTCTTTTGTACTTGAAGGTATGTTACACCACGACATCTACCATTTAGGGCAAATTGGGCTGGTGATAAAATTGTTAAAGGAATGAATCTAACAGTAAAACCCATAATAGAAACGCCCAGATTAGTTCTACGGGAGTTTGTTCTAAATGATGCTGAAAATATTTGGGAACTAAATTCAGATCCTGAGGTTATAAAGTATACTGGTGATCCTCCTTTTGCGACTGTTGAAAAGGCGAGGGAATTTCTTCTTAATTACAAGGATTATAAAAAAAATGGCTTTGGCAGATGGGCCGTTATTAGCAAGGCATCCGACTCCTTTATTGGGTGGTGCGGACTAAAATTCAACGAGCAAAATTTAGTCGATCTCGGATTTCGTTTTTTTAAGAGAGAATGGAATAAAGGTTATGCTACAGAAGCAGCCGAATCTTCCCTTGAATATGGATTTTTGAAACTCAATTTAAAAGAGATAATTGGCAGAGTTGCCAGACAGAATAAAGCCTCCATAAAGGTTTTGAAAAAACTTTCAATGGACTACTGGAAAAATGATAACTGTAAGGGCATTGAAAACTCCTTGTATTACAAAATAACTAAAAATCAATACCTTCAGAAAGTAAAAAAAAGAAATTAAAAAAATGGATTTGAAATCTGATTATATCAAAATAAATAAGGCCTCCTGGAACAGTAAGACCGACACTCATATAGAATCTGATTTCTATAATATGAAAGGATTCCTCGATGGCGAGACATCACTTAAAAATATAGAATTGAATCTCCTTGGGGATATAAAGGGCCAGAGTATTTTGCATTTGCAATGTCATTTCGGACAGGATACGATCTCATTAGGAAGGCTTGGTGCCAGGGTCACCGGGGTTGATCTTTCAGACAAAGCAATCGACAATGCCAGAGAGTTAGCTGTGAAAACAAAAATAGAAGCTAGCTTTATTTGCTGTGATCTTTATGATCTGCCTAATCATTTAAATGAAGAATTTGATATTGTTTACACTACTTATGGAACTATAGGCTGGTTGCCTGATGTTAACAAATGGGGGCAAATTGTCTCTGGTTTTTTAAAACCTGGCGGCAGACTTATTTTCGTAGAATTTCATCCCGTGGTCTGGATGTTTGATAATGAATTTAGTAAGGTAGAATACAATTATTTCAATTCCGGGCCTATTGAAGAAACTGAAACTGGAACATATGCAAACAGGGATGCTAATCTCACGCTGAAATACGTTATGTGGAATCATAGCATAGGCGAAGTAATCACAAGTCTGGCAAATAATGGACTTGAAGTGATGTCCCTTGAGGAATATGATTATTCCCCTTACAACTGTTTTAAATTCACCGTAGAATCTGAACCCGGTAAGTATAGAATTAAACACCTTGGTAACAAAATTCCAATGGTGTATAGCATAGAAGCTAGAAAAAAGAAATCAGTTTCAAAAAGTTAAACATTAATAACCGATGAGAAAATACCTTTATTTGATTCTGACCCTTTCGATAATATCCTGTGTCAATAAATCGAAGCCAGAAACATCTGACCGCAGTGGTTATTATAGCGGTCTTTTTAAAAAAGGGAGTTTTGAAGATTCTATTGTTTTTGAACTGGAACAAGATTCCACACAATGGAAGGTCTATTTTACAAGCCTTGAACAAAACGCCAACAGAATTCCATTTAGAGAGCTTGAAGTAAAAGACGATTCAATTAATTTTAAATTACAAAGCGATTTTTACACCTATTCATTTAAAAATAAATGGGCAAATAACACTGAACTCCGGGGTACACTCACTGTAGACACAATGAAGATCCCATACACGCTCTATAAAGTTACCGGCAAAATAGAATCTCCAACTTCGGAAGAGGTAAGCTTTGATACTAATGATCTGAAATTGAAGGGCACTATTTACTATCCACCAAAAGACAGCAAAAAAGCCCTGGTTATTATCACTTCCTCTGGCAATTCAGACAGGAGTGCTTCAAGAGCAGAAGCTCAGCTTTTTGCAAAACGAGGTTATACCACTTTTATTTATGACAAACGGGGGACAGGTATTTCTGAAGGCGAATGGACAAAGGCCAGTATTGAAGAACTTGCGTCAGATGATATTAATGCCGTTACGTGGTTATCTCAAAAGACAAACATCCCTATTAGCCATATTGGTATTAAAGGCAGCAGCCAGGGAGCTAGCAAGATCCCATATATTTTGAATGAATTAAAAGACCTCAAATATGGCATTGCTGTAAGTTGTCCGGGTTCTACCTTATTGGAAAGTGATCTTAACTACTGGAAGAACAGAAATAAAGAAGTACTGGGTGATAATATGGTTGAGGCTACCAAATTTGAGCGAAAGGTTTTTGAAACTATTGCCGGTGAAATTTCCAAAGAAACCCTTCAGAAAGAGATCAATATTGCTAAATCTCAAGAGTGGTTTGATAAAGTATGGATTCCCAATCTTGATGAGATCGAAACAGATAAGAAACTAAACTTTACGCCCATTCCTTATTTTGAAAAAATAAAACAGCCTGTACTAGTTGTTCAGGGTAGTTTGGATGAAATTATACCTGTGAATAGTTATGAAGTAATTTCAGATGCACTTGATCAAGCTCAAAACAAAAAATATAAGATTATTTTATTAAATGGGGCCTCACATTCCATGTATAATGTCGGGCAAAGTGATTTTCCTTATTGGTCCAAGTTACATCCCAAATACTTAACTACTTTGGAGAATTGGATAAGTGAGCTTCCAGAAGCAAACTAGTGGCGCAAATAAATTTTTTTGACTCAGATTTATTCTTCAGCATTTAACTGCTATATTTAGTAAATCTATCAGCAAATAATAACCAAAGACTACTGATTGGAAAGTAATATGATTTCAGTACTAGGAAAAATCTTCACGGATCTTTTTATAAGATATATGCCCAGTGCCTATGTTTTTGCATTACTTCTCACCTTGTTCACTGGATTTATGGCGTTTGTCTGGACCGATGCTTCATTTATGAACATTATTGGTGGCTGGTATAATGGTTTTTGGACCTTATTAGCCTTTGGAATGCAGATTATTCTTGTTATAATAACGGCCTACAGCATAGCCCAATCAGCTCCCGTTGAAAAAGGGATTAATTGGATAGCTGGTTTTATAAAAACTCCGGGGCAGGTCTATTTATTTGTGTTGATTTTCAGCGCATTGTTTTCCCTGATCAGCTTTGGTATGATTGTAATTGTTGCCATTTTAGCCAGAGAACTGGCGAAAAAAGTTAAAGGAATAAACTATCCTTTCTTAATCGCCTGTGTTTACTTTGGTTTGGGTAGTTGGGTTGCCGGTGCATCCAGTTCCATAGCGCTATTATTAAACACCGAGAATAATTTTTTAATAGAAGCTGGAATTCTTTCAGAATTGATTCCAACTTCCTATACTCTAGGTTCTGCGCTCAACCTGGCCATGATTGTTCTTTTTATTGTGGTAGGTCCGTTGTTATTCCTCATTTTGATTCCAAAAAACAACGAGCAAAAAGAATTATCTGATCTTTTGATCCTGGATAATTCAGAAAAAGAAACTTCAGTAAAAGAAGAAGCAGAATCATACCAGCTTCCTTTTAGGGCCGTCTCCGACATTTTGAATAATAGCGCCTATTTACAAATGACCATTGCACTTTTTGGTTTCATTTATATTGGCCACTACTTCTACACGTATGGGTTTGATCTGAATTTTAATATCATAATATTTATGTTTTTGATGATTGGCCTGTTCCTGCATAAGACCCCGCTTCGTTATAGCATATCCATGAAACGTTCGAGTAGCAATATTTCTGGAATTCTTTTCCAATTTCCATTTTATGCCGGTATAATGGGAATTATGTTTTCAACGGGTTTGGGTGATAAAATTGGAGAAATTCAATCATCAATTGCCACCATGACCAACTATCCTTTTTTAGCCTATGTTTCCGGTGGTTTGGTGAATTTTGCCATCCCATCCGCAGGTGGAGAATTTGCTGTAATAGGTCCGAGCATTATTAAAGTAGTAAAGGAACTGGGTGCAGGGTTGAGTGAATCTGAAGTTACCTCCATGATCGCCAGAGCATCAATGTCCATAGCGTATGGAGAAAGCCTGAGTAATGCCCTTCAACCTTTCTATTTACTTATAATTTTTCCTGTAATGGCAGCCGGAACCAAATTGCAGGCAAGAGATATTATGGGGTTTTTTGTAATTCCATTTATTTTATTTTTTATCATTCAGTCGGCCTTACTGGTATGGATGCCACTATAAGGTTGAGGTCTTAACCACCAGGTTGTCATTACTAATTTTGGCTAATTCAAAAATTATCTTAAATCCAATATCATTCAATTATTAAACAAAATTTCTTAAATTTAATTCTTCCTCATGATCTAAAAATTGAGATATGTGTTACGATATCAAGGCAAGTCTGGAAGCCCAGTTAAAAAGGGCCAGACATTACGGAAATGAGAAGGCCATTGAGGAGATCATTGAAAAACTGGCGCCCTTATCAGACCTGCCGCTTTATCATGTATCGGGTTTTAATCACCCAAAATTATTTATTTATTCGGATCGTTCGCCATATGAACCAACTCTTGCAACCTGGGGCCTTGTTCCGTTTTGGGTAAAAGATAAGTCACAATTAAAAAAACTGTGGAACAATACTCTTAACGCAAGAGGAGAAACCATTTTTGAGAAGCCCTCCTTCAGAAATTCAGCCAAAAATAAAAGATGTATTATTTATGTAGACGGCTTTTATGAACATCATCATTATGCCGGCAAAACCTATCCATTTTATGTGAGCAGGAAGGATAACGAACCTTTACCACTGGCCGGGCTCTGGAGCGAATGGGTAGATACAGAAACCGGGGAATTGATCAATACCTTTTCTATAGTGACAACGGTAGGCAATGATATGATGTCCAGGATCCATAATAATCCAAAAGCAGCTGGACCCCGAATGCCATTAATTTTGCCAGATGAACTGGCAGACAAATGGCTGGGGCATATAAAGGACGATTTGGATAAAAAAACTATTCAGGAATTGATACAATCATATCCGGAAGATGAACTAAAAGCTCACACCGTAAGCCGGTTAAGGGGAAAAGAATATCCCGGTAATATAGAGGATATCACTAAAGAAGTTGCCTATGCCGAATTGGAATTTTAAAGTCCTTCTATATAATAAATTACAGATTGAAAAAAAATTAGTTTTTAACCTAATAGGAATTGCTTTAATAGCTCTTGTTTATGCCTGTGCCGGGGTAAATGAACCTTCTAAAATTACAATTGCGGCTGCGGCAAATACGCAATACGCATTAAAGTTAATTATAGCGAAATTCACTGAAAAGACCGGTATAGGATGTGAATTGGTTTTAGGTTCTTCGGGTAAGCATACCGCTCAAATTATTGAAGGCGCACCCTTTGATATTTTTGTCTCGGCTGATATGAAATACCCTTCGGACCTTTATAAGAAAGGCCTAACCACAGCAGCCCCTGAGATCTATGCCTATGGAAAATTAGTGCTCTGGACAATGGTTGACAGTCTGCCGATATCTATAGAAATCTTAAATGATTCTGACATTAAACATATAGCACTCGCAAATCCTAAAACAGCACCCTATGGACAGGCAGCTCTTGAAGTACTGGAAAAAAAAGGGCTTTTATATAGTCTGGAGAATAAATTGGTATATGGTGAAAGTGTTGCCCAAACCAATCAATTTATATATTCAAAATCGGCTGAAATAGGATTTACGGCCCAATCAGTGGTACTTTCACCTGAAATGAAGGGTAAGGGGAATTGGGTTTTTATAAATGATACCAGCTATACTCCAATTTCACAGGGTGTAGTGGTCATAAATCAACCCAATAGAAATAATTCGCAGGCGTATAAATTTTATAAATTTCTTTTCTCCAAAGAGGCGAAGATTATATTAAAAGATTTCGGATATTCGGTAGATGAATAGTTTAGAGGGTCATATCAAAGAAGTGCAGGTAAACGGTAGTTTGTCGCTTGTAACTGTAGCGCTTTCAGATCAAATATTGTTTAAGGCCATCGTCATAGAAACTCCGGAAACGGTTTCCTATTTAACTGCAGGTCATTTGGTAAAGGTTTTATTTAAGGAAACAGAAGTTATTATTGGAAAGGACATAAAGCATTTAATAAGCATTCAAAACCAGCTTAGAGGGGTAATAAGAAGTATTGAACGTGGTTTATTATTAAGCAATATCATGATCAATACCCCCGTGGGTGACATAAGTTCCATTATTACTACCAATGCCTTGGATCAGCTTAGTATAGAAGAAGAATTAACCGTATGTGCTATGGTTAAAACTAATGAAATTATGCTCTCTGAATGATGAATTGGGATCCACTTTTTATTACCTTAAAACTAGCTGTTGTTACTACGGTAATTTTATTAGCTATTTCCATACCATTGGCATACTGGTTGGTAAATACAAAATCCAGATCCAAACCCTTTATCGAAACTCTTATTAGCATGCCGCTGGTTTTACCCCCTACTGTCCTGGGATTTTATTTCCTTGTAGCCTTCAGCCCGGGAAATGTATTTGGGAATTGGATAAATGAATGGCTGGGCATTAAACTGGTTTTTTCATTTGGTGGACTTGTCCTTGCCTCCATAATCTATAGCCTGCCTTTTATGGTTCATCCCATACAATCGGGTCTTAGCATTCTACCTCATTCACTCACGGAAGCTTCCCAGGTGATGGGAAAATCAAAATGGACCACTTTATTCAAGGTACTGTTACCCAATTGTAAAGCTTCCTTATTAACCGGAATTGTACTGGCATTTGCACATACCGTAGGTGAATTTGGAGTTGTACTGATGATAGGTGGTAGTATTCCGGGTAAGACCAAAGTTGCATCAATTGCAATTTATGATGAAGTTGAAGCGATGAATTATGGTGCCGCAAATTTCTATGCTACAGTATTATTTATCATTACATTTTGTATCCTGCTTATGGTTTATTTAATAAACGGTGGGTATCTAAAGCGCTTTTGGAAATGATTAAAATTGATATTCATAAAACTTTAAGTGCCTCTGACGGACAAATGAACCTTCGCATAAAATGTGAAATTGAAAAAGGGGAATTGGTTACTCTTTATGGTGAATCCGGTGCTGGAAAAACCTCTACTTTAAGAATCCTTGCCGGCTTATTAAAGCCAGATAAGGGTGAAATAACAATAGACAATACCAGTTGGGTTGATACCAAAACTAAAATCTATATACCTCCACAAAATAGGAATATAGGATATGTTTTTCAGGATTATGCCTTATTTCCAAATATGACGGTACTACAAAATCTGGAGTTCGCATCTAAAAAAAGACAGAATAAAAAAGTGATTACAGATCTTATAGAAATGATGGAACTTGGTGATCTGCAACTTAGAAAACCACAAACACTTTCGGGTGGTCAGCAACAAAGGGTTGCCCTGGCCAGAGCTCTGGTTCGCAAACCCAATATTCTTTTATTGGACGAGCCACTTGCCGCCCTGGACTATAAAATTCGATTGAAACTCCAGGATTACATTTCAAGAATTCATAATGAATATGGCCTGACTACTTTATTGGTAAGTCATGATATAGGCGAGATTATCAAACTTTCTGATCGGGTTTTTGTGCTTGAACAGGGAAAAATTGCTAGAAAAGGTATTCCAAATGATATCTTTTCCAACAAAAAAGTCAGCGGTAAATTTAAATTTGTTGGGGAAGTTTTGAAGATAGAACCCCAGGATGTTGTCGTTATTGTTTCGGTTCTTATTCAAAACAATGTGGTTAAAGTAGTTGCCGATAAATCTGAGGTACAATCCCTGGGCATTGGTGATAAAGTAATAGTTGCCTCTAAAGCCTTTAATCCAATTCTCTACAAAATTGAATAATGTGAATTCTGATAGTAAACCGGCATTACTTCTTATCGATATTCAGAAAGGGTTAGATGATATTGACTACTACGGAGGCCATAGAAATAATCTTCAAGCTGAATCTAATGCAAGAAAAATTCTGGACTTCTGGAGATATCATAAGCTTCCCGTTTTTCATATTAAGCATAACGCAACCAATCCAAATTCCAGACTCTTAAAAGGACAAGGTGGTAATAAATTTAAAGAGATCGTCAGGCCCATTGCAAATGAGAGAATTGTAGAAAAGGAAGTTAACAGTGCTTTTATGGGCACAGATTTAAAACAGCAATTGGATGAATTGGAAATAAATGAATTGGTAATTGCCGGCCTTACTACAGATCACTGCGTATCCAGTAGCGCAAGAATGGCAGGAAATTTGGGGTATAAAACATATGTTGTCTCAGACGCCACAGCTACTTTTGATAAGATTGGTGCAAATGGTATAAAATATGAAGCTGAATTAATTCATGAAGTTGCTTTGGCCAGTTTACATAATGAATTTGCAACTGTAATTGGAACCGATGATTTATTGAAAATTATCAAAGCAATATAGTAGATTTAGTGTTTTACTGTTTTCTGCGTTTAAACGTTATCAAACTATCTGATAACAATAGCTCATTACCCTATTATAAAAGTACCGCATACGCCATAAAACGAATACGAAATTTCTAAATCACACGTTAAATTAAGATATGAAAGTAAGCATCGTATTATTGGCTGTATTCCTGGGATCGGGAATAATATTTGCCCAGGATTGGCAGACCGATTTTGATAAAGCCAAAGAAATTGCTATGGCTGGCAATAAACCGATAATTTTAGTTTTTCAAGGCTCAGATTGGTGTGCACCTTGTATAAAACTCGATCAACAGATTTGGAGCTCTGAAGAATTCAAAAATTATTCTTCAGACCATTTTGTTATGTTATTGGCAGATTTCCCGCGTAAAAAACAAAATATGCTCCCGGCCGAGCAGCAGAAAAAAAATGAACAGCTAGCGGAAACTTATAATAAAAATGGATACTTTCCATTAGTTGTTGTCCTTGATAAAGACGGGAAGGTTTTGGGACAAACTGGTTATAAGAAAATAACCGTTAAAAATTATATCAGTCTTTTAGAATCTTTTTCCGGGTAAATGGCAAAACAAATTGGCATCATTTTCGTATTTCTTTTAAGTACTGTTCCTTTAACGGCACAGCAATCTTTTCATCGAAGCCTAAAATTAATGGGCAGTGGTTTTCAAATTACTGTGGTCGTAAAAGATTCAACGGAGGCCAATAGAGTATTAGACCTTGCAATTAGCGAGATTTCAAGAATTGAAAAACTTATTTCTTCCTGGGACCCTAATTCCGAAACATCTGAAATCAACAAGAATGCCGGAATTAAGGCGGTTAAAGTAAGTACAGAATTATACAACTTAATTGAAAGGGCTATAGGTCTTTCAGGTCTAACCGATGGTGCATTTGATATAAGTTATGCGTCTATGGACAAAATCTGGAAATTTGACGGTAGTATGAAAAAAATGCCTTCAAACGAAGAAATAAAGTCATCCGTAGCTAAGGTGGGATTCCAGAAAATAATTCTGGATTCCAGGAATAAAACGGTTTTCCTTAAAGAAAAAGGAATGAAAATTGGATTCGGAGCCATAGGGAAGGGATATGCGGCAGATATGGCAAAAGCCTTATTAGTTAAAAACAATATAAAGGCAGGTATTATTAATGCATCAGGAGACATGAATACATGGGGCAGACAGCCTAATGGTAATGAATGGACCGTAGCTATTACAAATCCACTAAATAAAACCAAAGCAGCTGCCGTTTTGCCAATTTCGAAAGGTGCTGTGGTAACTTCGGGTAATTATGAAAAATTTGTGCAATTTGATGGTATTCGATACGCGCATATTATTGACCCGCGAACAGGTTATCCCGCTACCGGTATTTTGAGCGTAACTGTATTTGCTCCAAAAGCAGAATTGGCAGATGCCCTTGCAACATCTGTATTTGTAATGGGCATTGAAACAGGATTAAACAGAATTAATC
>Ga0265303_10002447_pt1 | contig 11490 bp, 10 predicted proteins | sample Helome_2_FD_192494 | JGI IMG/M metagenome (GOLD analysis project Ga0265303, IMG submission 192494) | Marine sediment microbial communities from subtidal zone of North Sea - Hel_20160317 (Illumina Assembly) | ecosystem: Environmental > Aquatic > Marine > Subtidal zone > Sediment ...
TTTTGGTGCTTGATCAAGTTATTGCATCCTTGGCTTTGCGAATCCGTGGTTCGACCTGGCACTGCAAAGACCTCACGGTTATAAGAATTAGCAATGTCTGCGGTCACCAAACTTCCTCCTTTCTCTGCCGACTCTATCACAATAGTTGCTTCACTCAATCCTGCGATAATCCGGTTGCGTTTTAGGAAATTGTTGCGGTCGAAAGTGTCGGTACTCCAAAAATCCGTGAAGAATCCGCCGTGTTTCTCGACCTCAACAACATATTTCTTATGCACTTTCGGGTAAATCTGATTGAGCCCATGAGCGAGACAACCAATGGTCTGTAGATTGTTTTTCATCGCAGCCTTCTGTGCTGTGATATCGGTACCATAAGCAAATCCGGATACGATGATCGGGTTGAAAGGAGTCAAGGCTTCCACTAGTTTTTCGCAGACTGCAATACCATGAGTGGTGATCTTACGAGCGCCTACAATGCTTATTATGTGTTGCTCCTTAAGATTGATCTTCCCTGCTTGAAATAGGAGTATTGGTCCATCGATACAATGCTTCAAGCGTTCAGGGTAGCTGACTTCAGTAAAGAAATGAGAAACAATACCATTGTTCTTAATGAACCTGAGTTCTGCTTCTGCCTCGGTCATATGCCTGTTATCAAACAGGTCGCTTAAGACGATACTGCCAATGCCATCGATCTTCATGAGATTCTGTTTTTTCTCTTTGAAAACAGCTTCTACAGAACCGCAATGTGCAATGAGTTTCTTAGCAGTAACATCTCCTATTTTAGAGACATTCTGCAAGGCAAGTGCAAATAAGAGATCGTGATCGGTCACTTAGGAGTTTCAAATTAAAGACTGCAAAATAAAGAATTTTCGGAGTGTTGATAACTCATTGAATCCACCTTTTTTCCGCATACAAAAATTTTTAACTTTGTTTCAATGCGATTAGAGACTTACATCAGCGATTTACTTTACCGTTACGAGTGTGTTACCATACCGGAATTCGGTGCGTTCTTGGCACAACCTATTTCAGCGAAGGTATCAGAATCGAACAATGCTTTCTATCCTCCAAAGAAATTGGTCTCTTTCAATGAGCAACTCAAGCATAATGATGGATTATTGGCAAGTTATGTATCCGATGTAGAAAAGATACCTTACGAAACAGCACTCAAGAAGATCACGAAGCGTACCAAATCGTTCAAATCGTATTTGATGCAAGGAGAAACCTTGACTTTTGCCAATATTGGCGATATGTCCTTAGGCCAAGAAGGCAAGATTCTTTTCGAACCATCTGACCATCTTAATTATTTGACTGAAGCCTTTGGATTGACTCAATTTGTTTCACCTTCTGTAACAAGAGAGGTCTTGAAGGAAGAAGTGGAAGAACTTGAAAAGGTAGTTCCTATTACCATTACTCCTGAGAAACGAAAGGACCGTTCCTATCTTAAATACGCTGCAGTTGCGATTATAGCCTTGGGCATTGGTGGTTTTATGGCATCGAATTATTATGTGGACAGGATTGAAACGCATAACCAATTAGCACAGGAAGAGGCGAATGAGCAACTGGAGCAAAAAATCCAGGAAGCGACATTTGTCATTGAGAATCCTCTGCCAGCCGTTTCCTTGACTGTCGAAAAACAATCTGGACGATATCATATTGTCGCAGGGGCGTTTCGTATAGAAGCTAATTCGGACAAAAAAGTGCGACAACTGCAACGTAGGGGTTACAAGGCAAGAAAGATCGGCAAGAACAAGTATGGCCTGCATCAAGTGGTCTATTCAAGTTTTGATGATCGCAGGGAAGCCCTTAGAGAACTTCGTAAGGTCCGCTATAACCATAATCGGGATGCTTGGTTGTTGGTCAAGCAATTATGATCTTTTTTACCACTTTATTACACAATACTTTTCTTAGGTAGTATATTTGCTTTCGTTAAAGTAGACTACGATGCAAGCAAATACTCCAGAACAAACCAAGACCATACTAACAGACCTTGTTTTACCAAGTGAAACCAATCCGCTGAACAATCTTTTTGGTGGTGAACTCCTCGCGCGTATGGACCGTGCTGCAAGCATATCGGCGCGCCGGCACTCCAGACGTATAACAGTAACAGCTTCTGTAAATCATGTGGCATTCAACAGATCAGTACCTTTGGGTAGTGTTGTTACTGTAGAGGCAAAGGTGTCTCGCGCCTTTAAAAGTTCTATGGAAATTTACATAGATGTATGGATCGAGGATCGTATTTCTGGGCAAAAAAGCAAGGCCAATGAAGCTATTTATACCTTCGTTGCGGTTGATGAAACCGGAACTCCCGTGCCTGTACCTCCTATTGAACCACAAACTGAATTGGAAAAAGAACGTTTTGAAGGTGCCCTTAGGAGAAAGCAGTTAAGCTTAGTGCTTGCTGGAAAAATGAAACCACAGGAAGCCACTGAATTGAAGGCCTTGTTTACGGACTGACCTTATCGCTTTGCAATCCAGTAATCAGGATTCTGAGTCTTTCCATCCTTGAAGACACTGAAACTCAAGATTGTCTTTCCTGAATTATTGGTGAACACTTCTCCGATCTCTTGGTTCGTAGTGACCTTATCGCCTTTTTGCACATAGACCTTGGATACATTCTTGTAAACAGTGGAATAGTTGCCATGTTGAATAACAACAATAGGGGGAATTCCTTTTAGGCGCATAATATCCAGGACCGTACCATCGAAAACCGCTCTGGCCTTGGCTCCTTTATTAGTCTCTAGCCTAATCCCATTACTTTGGATTTTTGCTGTCTTGACAACCGGATGAGGCTGCGTACCATAACCCATTCTTTTTACGCCTCTTTCGAGTGGCCAGGGCAACTTTCCTTTATTAGAAGTAAAGCTCTCAGAAAGTGCTATGTTTTCTGGAGTCATCGCAAATGTTGAAGAGGACGCTGATCTTCCTGCCCTTGTATTGGAGCTAGCCATGGCCTCTCGGATCAATCTTTCTATCTGGCGATCGATCCTATCTGCTTCACGCTGTTTCGTCTTGATCTGCGATGCATACTTGCTCAGGTTCTTTCGGATGCTTTTCATCAAGGTTTCATGTTGCTTAACCTCAACTTCCAGTTCTTTCTTGGCTATCCTGTTCTCCGCAATAAGTCGCTCCTTGTCTTTCTTCTGGGCCAACAACTTTGTATTGACTTCTTGGAGTTTCAAGGTCTTGGCTTTTATCTCTTCGCCTTGTTGTTTCTGGTATTTGGCATATTGCTTAATATATTCAAGACGCTTGTATGCTTGTTGAAAGTTGGTAGAAGACATCAGGAACATGACACGGCTTTGTTCGGACTTGCTCTTGTATGATTTAACCACCATAGCAGCGTAATCTTCCTTGAGTTGTTTTAGCTCATCTCGTAATTCACTTATGATATTCTGGTTGGAATTGATCTCCCTTGTGAGAAGGTTTGCCTGCTGATTGGTCACCTTTATCAAATTCTTACGAACACTCAATTTGTAGTTCAGGTCCTCAATTGCAGATAGCTCTGTTTTCTGTTTCTTCTTGTCACTGAATAACAAGGTATTGAGCTCTTTAAGCTCACGAAGTATCTCTTGTTTACGAAGCTCGAGCTTTTCTTTTTTGGAAACTTGAGAGTACAATGAAGGTGTGTAGGCAAGGAAGAGCACTGCCACAGCAATTGCAATTATGCTATTGTGCTTCGTCATTTTATGATGATTTCGTCGTAGCCTGAAGGAATCCGAAACGGAAAACGCAATTCCTCATTGAGCGAAACGGAACGGTATTCCATATCGATAATTGTCTCGTCTCCAGAATCCAAGGCAATGATCTTGACAACTTCTGGGAGCTTTTGTTTCTGTACTTCTTGGTATTTGAGGTAACCTACCTCAAGATACCTATTCTCCCCGATTTGTGTTATTTGCTGGGAATCCATTTTAAAATGACCGGGATTAAGTAAAAAGAATATCTCGAACAACGACAATTGCTCTTCTGGTTGGATCACATAGGATGCTTCATGGGTCGATGCTTTGTAAGCTCCTTTATTCAGGTCGTACAGTGCTTCTCCAAGCAATAGATTCTGGACTTTATCAAAATCCAGTTCAGTACCCAAAAAATCGCTTAGCAAGGCGAAATCGCCATCGAAGTATTGATTGTTCAGTTTGTCATAGAAACTCACTCTATTGGGCGTTATTTTGGCCCTGGCGAGGCTCAATGGGCCATTCATCCAAATCACTTTATCTTTTTCCATCCTGAGGTTTACCCCAACACCTCTGGACTTTCCGTCTTTGGAATAATCGATCTTTACCCGAGACTGCATGGTCCTGAATTTGACCTTGCTCCTATTGCTCTCCCTAATGATCTGTTTGGCAGTTAAGTTCTCATTAATGTCGCCAGAAGCCGAGACACTCTTGGCGGACTTACAACCAATTAAGAGTATTGAAGCAAACAGGAAGCTTAAAGAAATTCTATAAAACGATCTCATGCTCATATTCTAGTTTTTATTCAAAAGGTCTTCAGCCTTTTGAGCATAGGTTTGGGCTTTGGCCGCATTATTTTCCTGTCTAAAGGATTCACTAAGCTGTTTATAGAAATCGGATTCCATCTTATTGTCATCGATAATGTAATCCAATCCTGTTTCCAATACCTCTATGGCCTCTTTGCCTCGTTGCAATTCATTCAAGGAAACACCATTTATCAAATACAAAACGGGTTGGGCAGGGTAATTCTCAATGGCCTCTGTACTTCTGGTCACAACATTTTCAAAATCCTTATTGTCGATCATAAGGAGTAGAACGTTTCTTAGTACCGCAAAATTGTTCGGTTCTAGGTTCAATGCCTTTTCATAATATTCCAATGCCTTCTTCTTATCGCCTTTCTTAAGGTAGTATTCACCAAGTTCTGTATTGGTCTTGCCACTATCAGTTTCACTAATTGCGGAGGTCACTTCTAAGAGGTCTTCTTCGTAATCTGGGTTGTTTCCTACGAATCTTATGAAGTCATTCAATACCTTGTACTTGGCATCTGGCTTGATCTTATTGCTTTTAAGAACGATCTTCATGGACTCAATGGCTTTCACAGCATTATTCTCATCGAGATAGAACTTGTAAAGGGCCATATGCACCAATTGTGACCTAGGATTCACCTCAAGTAGTTTCTTTGCTGTTTCGAAGTCTTTTTCCTTATCGCCACTTTCACTATACCTGTATATCAGCGCTAAATAATTCGTTTCGCTTTCTGGGTCTATTTCCACGCGTTCTTCAAGGTTCTTTATCCTTTCCTTGCTTTGTCCAGTTGCAGAATATATCTGATTCCTCATTCGGTCACGTGTGGTTGAAAACCCGATGGTCTTGTCAAGTTCGTCCAATATGTCCAGAGCGTCATTATACTTTTTCATCCGAAGGTATAGCCCAGCAAGGTCCTCCTTATAATCTGGATGATAGCTCACAAGCTGTTTGACCGTTCTTATGGCTTTGTTATAATCCTTTTGTTGAATATAGACACCATACAATTCATCAAGGTACCACTCATTGTCAGGTTCTTTGTTCACTGCCTTTTTCAGGGCGTCTTCGGCATCGCCATAATTCTTCAAGGCGACATAATTCTTCCCCAACTCGTAGTACAGCACAGCGTTGGAATCATCTATTTCAATACATTCCAATAAAGCAGTGACAGCACGATCATAATTCTCGATTCCTTTCTGCTTGAGTGCTTCGAAGAAGAATTCCTGGTATTCATCAGTAATATTGCCAAGGTCGTCTTCTACAACGTCGTCCTGTGCAACATGAATACTAGGAACTAATAGAATCCCAATTAATAGAAGTCTTTTGTATAGTGACATTTTCATTGAATATCCTCATAAAGAGATTATGGTCTTTTTTAACCAATAATTATTCCAAAACAGAATAATCGCCTAGGCTTACAGTCTTGAAATCACCATTATAAACTACATGATTCCCGATCATAGCGTTCTCAAAATTAGCGTTTTTAATGGTTGAATCAGCCTGTATCAAGCTATTTACGATTGTCGAATCTTCAACCCTGCAATTATCTCCAATAGATACATTCGGGCCGACCTGGGCATTTTTCAAGATGACATTCTCACCGATGAAGCATGGCTCAACGATACTCGAATTCTCCATTTTCACAGATGGAGATATCAATTGTTCCTCGCCATCTTCTTTCAAGAACTTAAGCATTCTTGCATTGGTTTCAACAGTAACATTTTTATTGCCACAATCCATCCACTCATCTACTGTTCCAGTCTTGAAGATCTTTCCTTCAGCCATCATTCGCTTAATTCCGTCATTGATCTGGTATTCACCGCTATTGGTAATATTTTCATCAAGGACCTCTTGAAGCTTGTTCTTTAGTACAGCCACATCCTTAAAGTAATAAATGCCTATTACGGCTTGATTGGAAACAAATGTTTCTGGTTTTTCGACCAATTCTGTTATTTCATTCCGTTCATTGAGCTTTACAACACCAAAGGCCTCTGGATTATCAACTTTCTTGGTCCAAATAACACTATCAGCATTGGTGTCAAGGTCAAAATTGGCACGAATAAGCGTATCGGCATAGGCGATTACAGCTGGTCCGGAAAGTGATGGTTTTGCACACATAATGGCGTGCCCTGTTCCTAAAGGTTGGTCCTGTCTGTAAATGGAAGCTTTGGCTCCTAGGTCTTTGGCAAGATCCTCTAAGCTTGAAACTACCTCATCACCAAACCATGCAGGGTCTCCTAATATAAAAGCCACTTCTTCAATCGACTGATCAAGAACTTTGGCAATATCTTTTACTAAACGATGTACAATGGGCTGTCCGGCAACAGGGATAAGTGGTTTCGGTACGGTTAAACTATGTGGGCGAAGGCGAGATCCTCTCCCAGCCATTGGGACTATTATTTTCATATCTATTTTTGAATCAATTTTTTATTTTACTCCTGTACTTCCAAATCCGCCTTCACCTCGAACGGTTTCGGCCAACTCAATTGTTTCAAGCCATATAGCACGTTCATGTTTTGCTATGACCAATTGGGCAATGCGCTCACCATTCTCGATCATGAAATCCTCATTTGATAAGTTCACCAAAATTACGCCAATTTCTCCTCTATAATCTGCATCAATGGTTCCGGGAGCATTCAATACAGTTATTCCTTTTTTCGCAGCCAAACCACTTCTTGGCCTTACCTGTGCTTCATAGCCAATCGGTAATTCCATGAACAGGCCAGTTTTAACTATGGTCCTTTCCAGTGGTTTTAATATAATTGATTCTGCTAAATTGGCTCTAAGGTCCATTCCAGCAGAAGCCAATGTTTCGTATTCCGGTAATTGATGACTGGATTTATTAATAATCTTTATTTCCATCTTATTTTTTTAGCAATTGTTTTAGTTCTTTCTTTTCTAGTGTATAGGTCAACACAATGAATAGCAATAACAACGGAATCCCTACCATATAATTCTCCCTGAAATAATAAAATGAAATTACCGAAAAAGCAATGGAAAGCAATAGGTAAATACTGATTTTTTTAAGGTTATATGGTATAGGGTAATATTTTTTTCCAAAGAAATAGGAAAGCAACATCATCGTTCCGTAAGCAGCAAGCAGTGCGATTGCGGATCCGCGATAATCCATAATCGGTATCAACCACAAATTCAGGATTAATGTAATAATGGCTCCGATTACAGAAATATAGGCTCCAAATTTCGTTCTGTCCGTGATCTTGTACCAAACAGATAAGTTGTGATATATCCCAAGGCAAAAATGAGCGAGTAGCACCAATGGCACTATCCACATGGCTTCCCAATAATCGTCACTCCTGATGATTATTGGTTTCAAAAAATCAGCAAAAACAACTACGGTCAGCAGAATGACTGAACCGAAAATCACAAAATACTCCAATATCCTAGCGTAGTTCTTCTGTGGTTCCTTGCTATTTGAATGACTAAAGAAATATGGTTCTATCCCAAGTCGATAGGCAGTTGCAAACAAGGTCATGAACAATGCCAGTTTATAGCATGCCGCGAACATGCCAATTTTCTCTTCAGCTATATCTGCCGGTAAAAGATAATCCATCATGATCCTGTTAAAACTTTCATTAACGGAGAATGCCAATCCAGCAATCAGCACAGGAAACGCATATCGCAACATTTGCTTCCATAAACTTGAACTGAACTTGAATTTTACCTTCGTATAAAATGGCATCATCAATAAAAGGGTCACCGCGCTTGCAATCAGGATGGAAATGAAAATATAATTGATCTGAAAATGAGGTTCGAATATGGATTCAAAGAACTTACTTCCTTTAGCAAGGTCCTTGAGCCATAATAAGAAAAACAGGTTCAAGCCCATATTTATGACAACATTGATGATCTTTATGACTGCATATTTCATGGGTTTTTCCATGGCCCTTAGCCATGCGAACGGAATAATGACTAAGGCATCAAGCAGAAGTATCCACAGCACGATCTTGATATACTCAATCTCAACACCTATTGCACTAGCAATCTGATCTTTGAAAAAGAAGGCAACAAAAAAGAATACAAGTGATGTAGCAATCAAGGAAATAGTAGAGGTCCCGATTACTTGGTCTTTGTCCTTTTCTTTATTGAAAAACCTGAAAAACGCGGTCTCCATGCCATATGCCAATATTACATTGAAAATAATGACCCATGAAAACACAATGGATACCTTACCATAATCTGCAACCGAATCCAAAACACCACGAGTTGTGTAAAGAGGCACAAGTAAAAAAGTCAACATTCTTGGTAAAACAGTAGCTAGACCGTAAATGAAAGTTTGCTTGAAAAGTTTTTGGAATGCGCTCAAAAAGGTGTGGTTTACGTGGCCAAAAATACGTTTTTAGCTAACGGAAACCAAGGACAAGTTATTGCTTACGAGCCATAGGAGGCGGAATGGCTGCTTGCTCTTCTACCTCATCGATCTTGAAGTATTTTGTCTTTTTGCCATCCTTATAACTTACCACACATTCATTAGGTTTTAACTCAAAAGGAATTTTCTCGGTTTCCTCAGGCCTTTTATTGCCATATTCTTGTTTAGGGTCGCCGCTCATGACCAAGTCGTATTTTTCGTTGACCTTGGTTAGGAACCTACCAATGTATAAAGTGTCATTCTGAGGTTTGGTCTCGAGTTTGGCAGATCTTCCCCTAAAATAAACACTGTCCAATACGATTTTCTTATCTGGAACAGCTTCCACTGGAATGAAAATATTAATACCTGAACCACCACCTCGTGCACCAGCAACCCAGCTTTGGCAATATGCCTTGTTTATTTTCACAGGCGCTGTTTCCTGTAACTTCTTCTGACTTGAGCATTGCGTAAAATTTAACATGATCATAGGTAAAATAATCAAAGATGTAATATTTCTTGTAAATAACATTTCGTACCGAGTTATGATTATAAAGATAACGAATCAATAGCTATGCCACATAAATAAAAAGTCTCACGAATTCGTGAGGCCATTGTGTCATTTAAATGATTACGCATCTTGTACGGAATGCTAAGAAATTAGTTATTTAGTGCTTCTGCACCGCCAACAATTTCCAAGATTTCGTTGGTAATAGCCGCTTGTCGCGCCTTATTGTATGTCAGTTTAAGTTGGTCCCTTAATTCTGTTGCATTGTCAGTTGCCTTATGCATGGCTGTCATACGAGCGCCATGCTCACTTGCAAAAGAATCCCTAACACCCTTGAAAAGTTGGGTCTTTAATGATTTTGGTATCAGCTGCTCGACAATTTCAATCTTGGAAGGCTCAAAAATATAATCTGCATGAGCATTTCCTTCACCTTCAATTGGGACAATCGGCAAGAATTGTTCTGTCATGACAATCTGAGTTCCTGCATTCTTGAATCGATTGTAGACCAGAATGATCTTGTCGAATTCTCCTTCAACAAATCGCTCCATTAAAGTTTCTGCAATTGTAGCGACATTATCAAATGTCAGATCATCAAAAACAGCACTGTCATTAGACACTATGTCAAAGGATTTGGTAAGGATATCATTCCCTTTCTTCCCTATAGCTGCAATAGAGACCTGCTTACCTGAATACTCTTCTTCAGATAGTCTGATCGATTCCTTGATGATATTACTATTGAATGCGCCACAAAGTCCCTTATTGGAAGTTATAGCAACAATTAACACATTATTGACATCTCCTTGAGAAGAATACTTACTCCCTGAATCCGCGTCCATTGTCGCGCTAAGGCTCTGAAGCAATTCTGTTAATTTATTTGCATAAGGACGCATAGCCGTAATTGCATCCTGGGCCTTCTTGAGTTTTGCAGCAGATACCATTTTCATGGCACTTGTGATCTGCATCGTTGAAGACACCGAGGATATTCTATTACGTATTTCCTTTAAGTTTGCCATCCTGCTTTAATAATTATGCTTTATACCTTGCTGCTAGTTCTTTGCATACGTTTTCCAAGGTTTCGGTCGCTTCGTCCGTCAATTTACCCGATTTCAAGGTTTCCAATACGCCTTTATGTTTTGCATTCAACAACTCTAAGAAATCCCTTTCGAAGGTTTTTACTTCTTCTACTGGAACATCTCTCAAGAGGTTCTTGGATCCACAGAAAATTATTGCAATCTGGTCTTCAACCTTGAATGGGTCATTTTGAGCCTGCTTCAATATTTCAACATTACGCTTTCCTTTTTCAATAACGTTCAATGTTGCTGCATCTAGGTCAGAACCGAACTTTGCGAATGCTTCCAATTCACGGAATTGTGCCTGGTCCAGTTTCAATGTACCAGCTACTTTTTTCATCGATTTGATCTGAGCATTACCTCCGACACGAGATACAGAAATCCCTACGTTAATAGCTGGTCGTACACCCGAGTTAAACAAATCTGACTCCAAGAATATCTGTCCATCAGTAATCGAGATAACATTGGTAGGAATATATGCAGATACGTCACCGGCCTGCGTTTCGATGATAGGCAATGCTGTTAATGATCCACCACCTTTAACCATTGGTTTCAGGCTTTCTGGAAGGTCGTTCATGTCTTTTGCGATATCATCATCTGCAATTACTTTCGCAGAACGTTCCAATAATCTTGAGTGAAGATAGAATACGTCTCCTGGATATGCCTCACGTCCTGGTGGACGTCTTAAAAGCAAGGATACCTCACGGTAAGCAACTGCCTGTTTTGACAGATCATCATAAATAATCAATGCTGGACGACCAGTATCCCTGAAATACTCTCCAATAGCAGCACCAGCCATAGGGGCATAAACCTGCATAGGAGCAGGGTCAGAGGCGTTTGCTGCTACTATAGTTGTATATGCAAGGGCTCCTTTTTCTTCTAATACTTTTGCGATATTCGCGACGGTTGAAGCTTTTTGGCCAATAGCTACATAAATACAATAAACAGGTTCACCAGCATCATAGAATTCTTTCTGATTCAATATCGTATCGATACAAACGGTAGTTTTACCTGTTTGCCTATCGCCAATTACTAACTCACGCTGACCTCTACCTACAGGGATCATAGCGTCAA